>Ga0315295_10005174_pt1 | contig 11159 bp, 7 predicted proteins | sample YL17G14_0_MG_FD_204453 | JGI IMG/M metagenome (GOLD analysis project Ga0315295, IMG submission 204453) | Sediment microbial communities from Yellowstone Lake, YNP, Wyoming, USA - YL17G14_0 | ecosystem: Environmental > Aquatic > Freshwater > Lake > Sediment | place: USA: Wyoming | collected...
ACGTGCAGGAATAAGGTTATATTTCGTATATTCTTCATCTATGCCGGCCCACTTTAATAGAACAATATTAATAGCATGCTTAATGTTGTCTATTAAGGCTGGATTATCGAAATCTTCTACGTCAACCGGTTTAACTTTTACGTAAAGTCCCGGATGCACGTCTTCACCTTGAGATTTGGCAATTTCTGGGTTCGTATAATCCTCAAACCTATATAATCTTCCGTCAATAAATTCCCATGGGTTTTTCGTTGCTTTTTCACCCTCATTTGTTTGGGGTGCTACAACCCATTCCATACTCATTTGAGCATCTCCCCCAATAAATATTGTGGCTTTATCATAGTCCACGTCCACAGAAGGCTCCCCCACAAAAGCAGGTTGGCTAATATTTTCTAATGTATCTGTTGATAGTTCTTTTCGGTTAGGATCGGTCATTGAAGCCTCATAGTATATCAGAATATATAATTATATCCAGATGATGCGGCTTATTATAATTAGAGGAGTAAATTACTGTCTACTTATAGTATAGGTAATGGGATAATAAAGGAAAATCGCTGGAGCCTCCTCTAGAATAAACCTCTGAAAGTCTAAATAAATTTTTTTCCTTTCTTCAAGAGCAAGCTCAGACCTGCCAGATTCTATTAGGGCGTCTATTCTAGGGTTTTTGAGCCTAGAGATATTCGTTGCTTGCTGTGTTGAGTGCCACAGCGCATATTGATCAGGATCTTTAGGAATGTCGTATATTGCCAATAGTGCTTGGTATTCAGAAGGTATACCTGAAGAAACCTGAACAATGGTCTTTATACCAACCTCTTTCCAGTAACCGGCTATTTTTTCAGCTTGAGACAAAAGTAGAGGTGGTGTAACAAGCTTAATCGATAAATTTTCTTTTTCTTCATCCGGCAAATCATCTATAAGCTCTTTTGCTCTTTCGGGGTCGTAATTATAAGGTTTTACTTGTGGATTATAAGCCCAGGAATCGGCAGCAATAGGAGATAAGGCCCTTGGTCCCCCAAATTCATCTTTGTCAATAGCATAGTACAGTGCTTGTCTTAAATTCTTTTCTGAAAGGAACTTATCGGATGTATTTAGAAAGACAACGGCAGCTTTGTGTATATCCGTATTTTCAAGAACACTTAAAACCTTCCACGATGTGAAAGGGGTAGGATTAAAAAGGCCTTCAAGGGTGTTGACCTCGCCCAATTTGAAAGCCAGCTTTGCTCTTTCTTCGGTAGGATAAAATTTATAGGTCTTTTTATTTCCGCTTTTATCTAAAATTTCCAGTAAAGAAACATAAGTACCTGAAAGTCTTACCTTAGAAACTTGCCACTGCCCAACACCTAATAGCCCCTGCCTGAATACCGGTCTGGCAACAACCGATGGAAAAGGAGAAAACGGATTGTCAAGCTTAAAAACTATAGTTTTGTCATCGGGTCTCTCAACAGAAACGTCTGAAAACTCGTAGTTGATATCTTTGCTTACTATTTTCTCACCGTCCTGCCAAGTTCCGTCAATAAGTTCAAAAATCCAAGTTCGTCCTTTATCAGGTGTCTCCCAGGATGATGCAAGAGCGGGAATGACTGTTCCAGATTCGTCTATCTTGGTTAGACCATCGCTTAACAAATCGAGTATAAAATTGGGAAGATTATCGGGACGGTAGCGTCCCGCTATTCCTATTCTTTCATGGTCTCTTTGAAGAATCGGAAGTCCGTAATTGGTAATTAAGAAAAATAAGGCAACACCTAAAGCCAAAGACAAGATAATTACCAACCTAAACCTTACGATGAACGCTTTCAAAAGCCTAAACACATATCTTAAAGACAGCATCTTAAGATACTATCTGGAGTATTGAAATAAGAATAAAAAGTGCGGAAACGATAAATGTTAGTCTAAAAATTAGCCTTTCTAGACCTCTTCTTGAAAAAGAAGCAGAAGCACCTCCCCAGGCGGAGGAAAGCCCCTTACCCCTTGCTTGTACCATGATAAGACCGATTAGAAAAACGGAAAGAATGATTTGTAACACCAAAAGAATTGTTCTCATTTTTATGCCCATTGAGTATAACAGAAGCCTACTTGGTAAGCCAAGTCATTGTAGAAGTTAAAATGAATATCAAAAAGGAAAAAGCTACAAACGCCAATATTCCATCAAGCCCAATTGCCGGAATATCAATCCAAGGGTTCGAAATTGCAGAAGTACTAAAACCCACAATTTTAAATCCTTCAATTAAAAGAGTAACAATATATAAGGCTATCGCAGAAGAAGCCCATTTAAAAAAGCCGAAAGTTATTAAATTCAATGGTAAAAGAAGAATGTTTATTATCGGCTTAACTACCAAAGTTGAGCCTACCAAACCCAATCCTGCAAGAAGAAGGGTGGGAAACCCTCCGTCAAAAACCAACCCGCCAGCAATTTGAGAAGCCAGGTAAAGTGAGACCGTATCGAAAACATATAATCTAAGAATCCTTTTCATCAATTTTAAGTATTCTTTATTGAGGATGTACTTGTCAAGAAAATTGACTTTCGATGGTCTTTTTTACAAGAAGATGGTGGTATGCTCTGGAAAATCTATGTGCTTCGTCTCTAATTCTGGTAATTAGCATCAGGGCCGGTCCCTGAATTAGTCGGATTTGTTTATAACCGCTTCTACCAAGTATTTTTACCGGGACAACCAACGTTTCGTATCGTTTTGCGATACCAACAACGGGTATTCCCCTGCCTTCGAACCATTTATTAAATACGCTAACCTGAGGTTTACCGCCGTCCACAATTATTAAATCGGGCTTTCCCCAATCATAAAGATGTTTTATTCGTCTTTTTGCGACCTCGTTTAATGAGTCAACGTCACTTTTCGGAAACTTCTGAAATATTCTAAACCTTCTATATAAGGACTTTTCTGCCTCAGCCTTAATAAAAGTAACCATAGAAGCAGTAGGGTTTGTACCCGCCAGATGCGCAACGTCATAACATTCAATTCTTTCCAACTTCTCAACATAGATGTGCTTTAAAAGAATATTTTTAAGTTCTTTTATTTCCCGATTTCTTATATCAATAACCAAATTAGGGTTTTTAAGAAATTCCAAAGCCGGAATTGGTTTTTGGGTAACATAATAAAGCTGCATAAGCTGGTTTCGAATCATTTTGGCTTCTTCGTAGCGCTTTTCTTTTGAGAGATGTTCCATTGCCAAAAGTAGTTCCCTTTCAACTTTTGAAGATTTTCTTTCTAGAACCAGCTTAAGCATTCCTATATTTTTAAGATAAATTCTTTTAAGATCCTTTTTTATCTTAGAATTGCTTTCTTTTTCTATAGCCGATGGACATGGGCTGCATAGATTTAAATGTGAATACATACAGGCTTTATTTGAGATCTTATGGTCCGAATAGGTAAAGATTCTTCGCAGCATTTTTAAAACACTCCTAACTGAAGCCGAAGAAGGAAATGGCCCGTAAAAAGATATGTTTTTTTGGTATTCGTCTATTTTTCTGGCTGTAAGTACTTTGGGGTATTCCTCCTTTGTTATTCTGATATAAAGGGGGTTTTTGTCGTCCTTTGCGGCAAAATTATACCTAGGCTGATATTTTTTAATAAGAGAGGATTCTAAAAGTAGCGAGTCTATTTCGCTGTCCACCCTTATATAGGAAAGTTTATTTGCTTCTTGCACCATAGCCTTGGTTTTTGGAGCAAGATCCCAAGATAAATATGAAGAAACTCTATTTTTTAAATTTAGCGCTTTGCCTACATAGATAATTTGCTCTCCACTCCAAAATAGGTAGACACCCGCTGATTGTGGGAGATTAGTAAGAATCTTTCGATTTTTTGAAAACTCTAGTTTTGACTGCATAAATTAACTTTTGTAAAAATTCAATTATCCTATATTTGAAGTTTTGAGCAAGTGTTTTTAATGCTATTTTTCTAATGCGAAGGTAAAAAGCAAGAATAATTCCAATGAGTGCAACAAAAATCAATAAAAGCTGGATTGCTAATATTTGGGTTTTATTAATGGGCGCCGATACTCTTGAGCCTGCTATTTCAGCCGTTATGGAAGAAGGGGTTTCTTTTGCAAGAAAACTAAAGGGGACCGTAATTTGAGTTTCATATGAAGAAAATGGAAGAAGAATTTCTATGTTTTGTTTGCTTTTAAGTTTATCGTCAAAGTAAAGATTGTATGATGTGTCGTAAATAGCAACAGGACCGGGATTTTGGATTTCAATATTAAAGGTTCTGCCTCCCAATGACATTTTTTTGGGTACCAATCTAATCTCTGGATTTGAGGACTTTTTTTCAGGAAGCTGACCGAAATTGACGAATACGTCCTTTTGGGGGTTTGACCCTAGCTTATAAGAACCGGGCGGAAAAGGTATTGAGGAATCTGTTCCATGTATTACAAAGGTAAAGTGTCTTAAGTCCAGCTTGTTGAAAAAATCCACTCCCCCGGTTGTAGAGCCCCACGTCGGATCAACCGGAATCCAAGCACCACGGTCTGAATCATAATATTCAGGCCAAGCGTGAAGGACATCAGCCACCAGACTTAAAGGCTGTATGTCGGGATTTTCCGAATATGCATAACCATTTATTTCCCTTGCTGGGATTTTAGCCGCTCTAGATATTGCGATAAAAAGATCCGTATATTCCATACAAATAGCTTGTGTAGGATTTTCAAGCGCCGATAGTGCTCCCAATCTTGATACGTTTGGTCTAACCCTCTCGTAGTCATACCTAAGTGTAGTTGCGACATAGTTATATATTTCCCGGGGTGTTTTTAGCTTATTGGCCAATTCAACTATCTTGGGATCTTCAACCTGCCAGAACTCGCTTGATTTAAGGTTCGTTTCCAATATCTCATTGGTAGGCTTAAAAAAGGGTCTGGGACTTGCAAAAATCTGTACCGCTCCTTTTACTGAAACGTCTATCCTTTGCTTTGGTTCAAGTAAGTAAGTTGCAAGCCAATTTCCGTCGAGGTCCATATACATATCTTTTGGCTTAGGATCTATGGCGTTTATGTATACTTTTTGAAAAGCAGTGTCCGGGGGGATTGCAATGTCCACCTCGGCCCTTTTGGCTATGGGGTTTTCTAAATGGTAATTTAAAACATACGAAAAAACCTGAAACTGACCAAACCCTGCCGTAATTCCAAAGTCTGAAACAGAATCTTTAGAAAATGCATAAACACGCTCTCCCTCTGAGTTGACGACAGATTGAGGCTTAGGGGAGATAAATGCTTCCTGCCCGAAAGATTCCGGTACGATTAGGAAAAGGGAGTAGGAATCGAAATTGGCCTCGTCGGAGAGTCTGGGAATAGAAATCTCCCAAATTTCTCCGGTTCTTGTTGCGAATGAATCCTCATCAAATACAAATGAAAAATCTCTAATATTTCCTCTGCCTACTATTGCATCCGGAAAACTTGCTGTAAGAGTTGTAATCGAATCGTTTTTATTCGTTTCTAAGGGGATGGTTTTGTTATTTTTGTCTAAAGCTTGCGGGTTAATAGGGTCTATGTTCTCAAGTTCAACAGAAAAGCTTGTTGCATAACGGTCAGAGACTAAATTTTCTATTTTTATATTTTGAGTAACTTCTACAATTCCGTTTGTTTTGACCCGATAGTTGGTGGTTACGTCGATATTAAATTCATCGGACGCGACAATTTGCTGAGGGAAAAATAATATTGCAAAAATAAATGAAGTTAAAATAATAAATCTTCTAAACATATTTCTTAGTATAACAAGTAAAAAGCCTTAAGCTCCTCGTAAGAATTGCCCCGTATACGAAGTTTTTACCTTAGACACCTCCTCTACGCTTCCCTGGGCGATTATTTCTCCTCCCGCATCCCCACCCTCCGGTCCTAAATCGATTATCCAGTCGCAATTTTTAATTACATCCAAATTGTGTTCTATTACACATACGGTGTTTCCTCTTGCAACCAAAACTTTTAAAACCTTCAATAGATGCTCAACGTCTGCAAAGTGAAGTCCCGTTGTTGGCTCATCTAATATATAGAGCGTTTTGCCTGTGGCTTTTTTAGAAAGCTCAGTTGCGAGCTTTACCCTTTGGGCTTCCCCTCCGGAAAGAGTTGTTGCGGGCTGACCCAAATGTATATAACCCAATCCCACAGACTGAAGAGTTTCCAGTTTTGTTGAAATTTGAGGATGTGCATGAAAAAACTCCAAAGCTTCTGAAACAGTCATTTCCAGAATTTCGGCAATATTTTTTCCTTTAAAAGTAATTTCTAGTATTTGGGAATTGTATCTTGTTCCATGGCATACCTCGCAGGTTATCCAAATATCACTCATAAATTGCATCTCTATTTTTATTTGCCCTTGCCCTTCGCAAGCCTCGCAGCGGCCTCCCCTGACATTAAAAGAAAAATGTCCCTTTTTAAAACCTTTTGCGCGTGCTTCATGAATTGCTGCAAAAACATCTCTAATGGGGTCAAAAACTTTAGTATATGTTGCGGGATTGCTTCTGGGTGTCCTTCCAATCGGCGATTGATCGATTAGAATTACCTTGTCTACGTTTTCCTGACCTTCGAATCTTTTAAACGCTCCTACATCGCCCCTGTAGTAAGGATTAAGTTTTTGATAAAGCGCGGGATAAAGAGTTTCGACTAAAAGAGTCGACTTTCCACTTCCGGATACGCCGGTTATTACGATAAGCTTTCCAAGCGGAAACTCAACATCTATGTCTTTAAGGTTAAATTGAGAACATCCGAAAAGCGTTACCGACTTATTAGAAAAGGTTTCGGCTTGGATATTTTTTACATCCACCTTTTTTCTTCCACTTAAATATTGACCGGTTAAAGATTTAGGATTATTTCCAATCTGGGCGGGTGAACCGTGTGCCACGATATTCCCTCCCCATTTTCCTGCTCCGGGACCAAAATCAACAACATAGTCGGCCTGGGATATCATTTCCCGGTCGTGTTCAACAACGACCACACTATTTCCTAAGTCTCTTAACTTTTTAAGTGTGTCTATTAATCTTTGATTGTCCCTTTGATGCAAACCGATTGTCGGTTCATCTAACACATAAAGTACTCCGGTTAGACCGGAACCTATTTGAGATGCAAGTCTTATTCTTTGGGCTTCTCCCCCCGAAAGCGTACCTGCTTCTCTATCGATGGTTAAATACTCAAGACCAACGGATTTTAAGAATTCAAGTCGGGTCAATATTTCTTTAACTATTAATCTTGCAATTTCTATCTCTCTTTGGTTTAAAACGTTTTTCGATTGTAGGTTTTGAAACCACTTAAAAGCTTCGCTTATCGAAAACGCAGTCATTTTTGAAATAGAAATATCTTCAATCGTAATTGCCAATGCCTCCTTTTTAAGTCTTGTGCCCTTACAAACCTCGCAGAGTTTTTGTTTCATATATTTTTCTATTTCCCAACGAACGTAATCGGATTCTGTTTCGGAGTGTCTCCTTTCCAAAAAATTGATGATCCCTTCAAATCTTTGCCAGATTTGAGTTTGTCTACCAAATCTGTTTGTTCCCTCGACTTTAAACTCCTCAAGACCTGTTCCATATAAAATAATTTCTTTGGCCTCTTTGGTTAGCCTTCCGCTCGGCAATTTTGCATCGATTCCCTTTTCAAGACAAACCACCAAGATGAGCCTGGAAAACCAGGTGTCGTGTTCGAAGGTCGATCCCAATGGCAAGATCCCACCCTCGGAAATTGTAAGTTGTTCGGAAAAAACTAAATTGGGGTCTACCCTTAATATCTTTCCAATCCCTGAACAAGAAGGACATGCTCCATGTGGAGAGTTAAAAGAAAACGTTCTGGGTTCAATTTCGGGAAGTTGAATATTATCAACGGGGCACGAAAATTTTTCTGAAAAAAGATGGTCAGAAAACTTTTTCGGAAAATCGGGGATTTCGAAACCGCTATCCAATACTTGAGCCAAAACGACATTTCCTTCGGAAAGGTTCAGCGCTTGTTGTATAGAATCTGAAAGACGTGATTTTAAGTTGTCTTCAAAAACCCTGTCGCTTAAATTCTTTGCCGTTAATGATATTCGATCAATTACTGCTTCAATTGTATGTTTATTTGTCTTAATAAGAACCAAATCATCAGATAAATCCTTGATATAGCCGTCTACTCTGACTCGTTTATATCCTTTCGCTTTGAGGTTATCGAAAAGTGAGGTGTATTCCCCTTTCCGGTCCGAAACAATTGGCGAAAGAAGCAAAAACCAGGCCTTTTTACCATTTCTGGCTTCTTGTTTAATAAGCTCGATTGTCTTCTCAACTATTTGATCGAGACTTTGATGTGAAATTTCTCTACCGCATATGTGACAATGCGGGTGTCCTACTCTGGCGTATAACAGTCGTAGGTAATCGTAAACTTCTGTTACGGTACCAACGGTTGAGCGGGGATTTCTTGACGTAGTCTTTTGGTCTATTGATATTGCCGGAGATAGCCCTTCGATATGGTCCACATCGGGCTTTTCCATTATCCCTAAAAATTGTCTTGCATATGTAGATAGACTTTCTACGTATCTTCTTTGCCCTTCCGCATATATGGTGTCAAATGCCAAAGAGCTTTTCCCACTTCCAGACACGCCCGTAAATACAACCAGCTTATTTTTTGGTATTTCAACATCAATGTTTTTCAGATTGTGTTGTCTTGCGCCTCGAACTTTTATAACGTTATCCATTAAAAATTCCCGCCGGTTTTATCCGGTGGTAAAAAAAGTATAACATATGTGCCTAGCTGATTAAGGTATAATAATGGATTATGAATCTTACCCAAGGGATTAGATTAGACACACCGCCACCCGAGTTTAACAATCTAAGAAATCTTACAATTCCCAAAATGATTCCGGCTTTTATCAATTTTGCGATTATAGTTGCCGTAGTTTTGTTTTTATTCTCCCTTCTTTTAGGGGGACTGAAGTTTATTCTTTCGGGAGGAAAGAAAGAAGTTACCGAAGAAGCCGGCCGTCAGGTATTAAATGCAATTGTCGGAATTATTATCGTATTCTCAACCTGGGCAATTATATCTTTGCTTGAGCAATTTTTCGGAGTTGAGCTTACGACGTTGCAGTTTCCTAGGATTAGTTATTAAATCCCTTAATAATATCTCTTATCTCTGCCGCTAATTCGAAATTCAGATCTTGAGCGGCCAAAACCATCTCCCGCCTTAACTTAGAAGCCAATTTCTTTCTGTCCATTGGCGTTAGTGCCTTTTTATCTATGCTGGGAAGCCTGGAATAAACTTCGGCCTTGCCTCCCAACAAAGATTCAATAATCGGTTCTTCCAACTTTTCAATAAGCTTTTCTCTTATTGGCTTTTTGATGGATTTGGGCTTTATTCCGTACTTTTTGTTCATTTTAATTTGATACTTTCTTCTTCTATTAACTTCCGTAAGCGCCCTTTTCATTGAGCCCGTTATGGAATCCCCATACATAATTACCCTGCCCTCAACGTGCCTTGCCGCCCTTCCCATTGTTTGGATGAGTGTAACGTCGCTTCTTAAGAATCCCTCTTTATCAGCATCCAAAATTGCAACTAAAGAAACCTCCGGAAGGTCCAAGCCCTCTCTAAGAAGATTTATACCTATCAAAACATCGTATTTTCCGGCTCTTAAATCATCCAAAATATCTGTTCTATCCAGTGTTTTAACATCGGAGTGGAGATAATGAACCTTAAGGCCTTTCTCTTTTAAATACTCGGATAAATCTTCCGCGGTACGTTTGGTAAGCGTTGTTACCAAAGTCCTTTGCTTTTTTGAAACCTGTTTTTTTATTTCTGCAATTACGTCTGCAACCTGGTTACCCGTTGGCCTTATTTCTACCTCCGGATCTGGTATACCGGTGGGTCTTAAAAGCTGTTCGGTTATGTTACCTTCGGCCATGGACAATTCCCACTCGGCGGGTGTTGCTGAGGTTGCTATAAAGTTAGGTATCCTTCTTAGAAACTCGTCGAATTTAAGCGGTCTATTATCAATTGCCGCGGGAAGTCTAAAACCATAATCTACAAGAGTTCTTTTTCTAGCCAGATCCCCGTTGTACATTCCCCTTATTTGGGGAAAGCTTATGTGTGATTCATCAACAATTACCAGCCAGTCCTTGCCATAAGGCTCCTTAAAATAATCCAGAAGAGTAAAAGGGGCATCGCCGGGGGCTCTACCGTCGAAATAGCGAGAATAATTTTCTATACCCTTGACATAACCAAGCTCTTGAATCATCTCCAAATCATAGGTGACTCTTTGAGTAAGTCTCTGTGCTTCTAACAATTTCCCCTGCTTTTTAAATATGGTAGCCTGCGCTTCCATATCTTTTTTTATTTCTTCCAAAACATTTTCATGTTCTTTCGGATCTGTTATGAAGTGTTTCGCCGGATAAAGTACAAAATTTGTGAGGAATTTATTTATTTGTTGTCCTGATGTTGGGTTTATAAGGGTAACCTCTTTAATTTTATCAAGTCCAATCACAATTCTTACGGCCTCGTCTTGGTAGGCCGGAAAGATGTCGATTGTATCCCCTCTGACCCTAAAGGTGCCCCGGTGGAAACCGAAATCGCTTCGTTCGTATTGAAGATCGACCAGTCTGTTGAATATCTGTTGCCTTTCTACCTTCATTCCTTCAGAGAACTCAAAAACAAAGTGACCGTATTCTCGGGGAGATCCTATGTTATAGATACAAGAAACTGAAGCTACAACTATGGTATCTCGTCTTGTAAGGAGATTGGTTGTTGCTGCAAGCCTAAGCTTATCAATAAGCTCGTTAATATCCGAGTCCTTTTCTATGTAGGTATCCGTTGAAGGAAGATACGCTTCCGGCTGATAATAATCATAATAAGATACAAAATACGAGACGGCATTTTTGGGAAAGAAATCTCTTAATTCTTGATAAAGCTGGGCAGCCAGAGTTTTATTGTGGGAGATTATAAGCGTAGGTTTTTGCAACTTTTCAATTACGTTTGCAACGGTAAAGGTTTTCCCCGATCCGGTTACGCCAAGAAGTACTTGGTGGGGTATGCCCTTGGTAACCCCTTTTGCCAGTTTCTCGATCGCCAACTTTTGTTCGGGTATTGGCCTGTAATTAGATTTAAGTTTAAATTTCATATTTTTAAATTCTACCATAACTATTTGGGTTATTTTTGGGTATTGACAGCTTCGGGTATTGTTTGTATTTTAAGTTATACATGGCTCCAATCATCTATAA
>Ga0315295_10005175_pt1 | contig 11155 bp, 11 predicted proteins | sample YL17G14_0_MG_FD_204453 | JGI IMG/M metagenome (GOLD analysis project Ga0315295, IMG submission 204453) | Sediment microbial communities from Yellowstone Lake, YNP, Wyoming, USA - YL17G14_0 | ecosystem: Environmental > Aquatic > Freshwater > Lake > Sediment | place: USA: Wyoming | collected...
CCAATGAATCTGTTAAAACCGGGTTGCTGGAGTTTTTAGAGGCAGCTAAAGAACCTCTCTAACTGTTAATCACCCGTCCTTTTTTTGCATCATTTAGGTAAACATTGCAAAAAAGACCTCAAAACATCACCCCCACCCTCCCCTCCCCCCTCCGAGGGGGAGGGTTGGGGTGGGGGGGCAAAAGACACCAGGGTGAAGTCCTGTGACCATAGAAAGAACCATTATTCTCCTTTAAATGCGCGGGCGAAAAAGAAATTTCGGAGAATATTTTTGCAACTACTGAGTGAAATAATCAGATATAGGGGATGTGCCCCTATTTTCTGCCCCAGCCGTAGCTTACAGGTCCCGTATTAAACCTTGTCCACCCCGTTCAATACAGCATATAATAAATGCTGGGTTCCCAAATGAAATAGGAAAGTGAGATGGTCATGAAATGACGGATACAGATCTTTCTAAACTGAAAATTGATAAATCAGCCGAAGCTTTTCGTCCGGCCAGGCGCAAATTGGTTTATCTGCTTTCGATCATCTTCTTAGCGGTTATCGTTGGGTTCCTCTACTTTAAGGGAATTATTGTCCCCGCCATTACTGTGGAAGTAACCACAGTCACCCAGATCTACCCCTCCCAGACCTTTTCTCAGCTGAATGCGACCGGCTATGTGGTGGCCCAGCGAAAGGCGGCGGTGGCCTCAAAGATCACGGGCCGGCTGGTGGCCTTGATGGTCGAAGAGGGAAGCCGGGTGAAAGAGGGACAGGTGATTGCCCGGATGGAAAATGAAGATACCCTGGCTGCACGGGATCAGGCTGAGGCGAACCTCAGGACGGCCGGGGCTAACCTGGAACTGGCCAGGGCTGAGTTGGTAGATGCCTCCCGATCCTTCCAGCGGAACAAAGAGTTGGTGGGCAAGGAATATATCTCCAAGTCTGATTACGATCTTTCGGAAACCCGTTATAAGAAGGCAGAGGCGGCGGCGAACGCGGCCGAAGCGGCTGTCAGAGCCAGCGCTGCGGCGCTTCAGGGAGCCAACGTAGCCTTGGAGTACAGCTTGATCCGTGCTCCCTTTGACGCCGTTGTGCTGACCAAAAACGCTGACATCGGCGACATCGTTACGCCCATCGGGGCGGCGGCGAACGCCAAGGCCGCCGTGGTCACCATCGCCGACATGAGTTCCCTGGAGGTGGAGGCAGATGTCTCCGAAACCAATCTTTACCTGGTGAAAGCCGGGCAGCCCTGCGAAATCCAGCTCGACGCCCTGCCCGATTCCCGGTTCCGCGGCGTGGTTCATACCATCGTGCCGACCGCCGACCGGACCAAAGCGACCGTCCTGATTAAAGTACGATTTCTCGACAAAGATCCCCGGGTTCTGCCCGAGATGCGGGCCAAGGTTTCCTTTCTTTCCCGTCCCGTGAAGCGGGGAGAAAATAAGCTGCGCACGGTCGTGAACGGGGCCGCGCTGATAAACCGGTCAGAACAGAGGGCGGTCTTCCTCGTTAAAGAAAACCGGGTTGTGGAAACACCGGTCAGAACAGGTGTCTTTTTGGGCGATATGGTCGAAGTCCTGGATGGGGTAAAGGCCGGGGATAAGGTCGTGGTCAAGCCGCCCCAGGAATTGAAGAATGGCGCCAAGATAAAGATTGTGGAAAAGTAACATGGAAGGCAGTAGGCCCATTGTCCAAATAGAGAATTTGCGAAAGTCCTACCGCCGGGGCAGCTACATCGTACCCGTGTTGGAGGATATCACCTTTGGAATCGACGAAGGGGAATTCCTGGCCCTCATGGGGCCTTCGGGGTCGGGGAAAAGCACTCTCCTCAACCTGATCGCCGGGATCGACAAAGCGGACAGCGGCACCATCCGGGTAGCTGGCGTGGACATCACGTCTCTTTCGGAAACGGCGCTTGCCCGGTGGCGGGCGTCCCAAGTAGGTTTCATTTTTCAGTTCTATAACCTGATCCCGGTTCTTACGGCCTTTGAAAATGTAGAACTTCCCTTAAAGCTCGGTGGGCTCTCCAGGAAGGAATGCCGGGAGCACGTAGAGATCGCCCTCAAGTTGGTCAACTTAACCCACCGGATGGACCATTATCCTAAGGAGCTTTCCGGCGGCGAGCAGCAAAGGGTGGCCATCGCCCGGGCCATTATCACCGATCCCGCCTTTTTGGTGGCGGATGAACCCACCGGCGACCTCGACCGGGTTTCCGCCGGAGAGGTCCTGGACCTGATGGAGCGTCTCAATGCCGAGCTGGGAAAGACGATCATCATGGTCACCCACGACCCGCGGGCCGCGGCCAAGGCCAAGGTTCTCCGAAACCTGGAAAAGGGTTTATTAAGCAATGCTCATCCTCAAAATCCTCTTTAGGAATGCCTTTCGCAACAAACTCCGCACCGGCCTGACCATCCTGGGGATCACGATCGCCATCCTGTCCTTCGGCCTCCTCCGGACGGTGATCGGTGCCTGGTATAAGGGGGTGGAAGCCTCTTCCGCCACCCGCCTGGTCACGAGGAATGCAGTCTCCCTTGTTTTTCCGCTTCCCCTCTCTTACCGGGACAGAATCAGCCAGATCAACGGGGTGAAGACCGTATCCTACGGGAATTGGTTCGGCGGGGTATACATCGATGAAAAACACTTTTTTCCCAACTTCGCCGTCGAGCCCAAGAGCTATCTGGAGCTCTATCCTGAACTTGTCCTTCTTCCCCATGAAAAGGAAGCCTTTCTCCGTGATCGCAGGGGCTGCATCGCCGGCCGCAAACTGGCCGCCCAATATGGCTGGAAGGTCGGTGATCTCGTGACCCTAAAGGGGAAGATCTTCCTGGGAGATTGGGATTTTGTGATTCGGGGAATCTACCGGGGAAGGGATGAAAATACCGACGAAACCCAGTTCATCTTCCACTGGGATTACCTGAATGAAACCCTCAAGAAGAGGAGAGTCTCCTGGACGGACCAAGTGGGCTTCTACATGATCGGCGTAACCCGCCCGGAACTGGCAGCGGAGGTGGCCGCAGCCGTGGACAGCCTTTTCAAAAATTCCCTGGCGGAAACCCTGACGGAAACGGAAAAGGCTTTTCAGCAAGGCTTTATCTCCATGAGCGGGGCCATCGTGACGGCCATCCAGCTGGTCTCCATGGTGATCATCATCATCATTATGGGTGTGGTGGCCAATACCATGGCCATGACCACCCGGGAGAGGTTCGGCGAATACGCCATATTGAAGACCCTGGGATACGGAGGCAGGCATATTGCCGGGATGATTCTGGGCGAGTCCGGGGTGATCACCCTGATCGGCTGCCTCCTGGGGATGGTTTTTACCTTCCCTGCGGCCAGGGCCTTCAGCTCTGCCCTCCCCAACTTTTTCCCCGTATTTCATGTGGGGGCGAAAACCCTGTACCTCGACCTCGCGGCGGCTTTTCTAGTGGCTTTGGCGGCGGCGATCATCCCCATCCAGCGGGCGATTGGAATCCGTATCGCCGACGGCTTGAGGAGGATCGGTTGACGGCCATTCCGCTATCCTATAACCTCCGCAACCTCTGGACCCGGAGGCTCACGACCCTGCTGACCGTCTCCGGTATGGCCCTGGTGGTCTTCGTCTTCGCCTCCATCCTGATGCTGGCCAAAGGGCTGCAGAAGACATTGGTGGAGACCGGCTCTTTTGACAACGTAGTGGTCACCCGCAAAGGCTCCACCTCCGAGGTGATGAGCGGGGTAGACCGAGATCAGGCTGCGGTTGTGGAAACGGACCCCGAAATCGCCCTGGGTCCAAATGGGCAAAGGCTTCTGGCCAAGGAAGTCGTGGTTTTGATCAACCTGCCCAAGCGGGAAAGCAATGAGCCCTCAAATGTGATCATCCGGGGGATCGGAGAAAGCTCCCTGCTCCTGCGGCCGCAGGCCAAACTGGTAGAGGGGCGCCTTCCCCGGATGGGCGCGCGGGAAGTCATCGCCGGGTCCAGTATTGCCAGGAGGTTCCAGGGAATCGGCCTCAACCAGTCTCTCTGCTGTGGGATGCGGGATTGGAGAATTGTGGGGATCTTCGATGCCGGGAACACCGGCTTTAATTCTGAGATCTGGGGGGACGCGGACCAGCTCATGCAGGCCTTTCGCCGGAATGCGTTTTCTTCCATTATGTTTAAATTGCGGGATCCCTCGAAATTCCTGGCGGTAAAATCACGCCTGGAAAGTGACCCCCGCTTGACCCTGCAAGCCAAAAGGGAAACCCAATACTACTCAGAGCAATCCGAGATGATGGCCAAGTTTCTCCGGATCTTAGGATTATCTCTGACGACTATCTTTTCTTTGGGGGCGATGATCGGGGCCATGATCACCATGTACTCGGCCGTGGGCAACCGGACGGCCGAAATCGGCACCCTGCGGGCGCTTGGCTTTCAAAGGGGAAACATCCTGCTGGCCTTTCTCCTAGAAGCCCTGTTCCTCGGTACTTTCGGGGGCCTGGCCGGGCTTTTCTTCGCCTCCTTTCTCCAGTTCTTTACCATTTCCACGCTGAACTTCCAGACCTTTTCCGAACTCGCCTTCAGCTTCTCCCTGACCTTTGATACCATTTACCAGGCGATGGCCTTTTCTCTGATCATGGGTTTGGTCGGCGGGGTATTTCCCGCCATCAAAGCGGCGCGCATGAACATCGTCGAGGCCCTGCGGGCGGGTTGATTCGGGGGGGCAACGAACCCGTAGGGAAATGGGAGTCGGATTGGTTCAGGTCGAAACCTTCTCTGATAGTGAGGGAAAGAAAAAAGCCGAAAGACAAGGCCTGATTCCCTCAGCCTCTGCTCTCCCAACCCCCCCTTTTCTAAAGGGGGGCAGGGGGGATTTCTTTTGCTTACGGCTCTACTAATGCAAACGCAAAAAGTCTTTTGACATTGGGCTCCCTCTCCCTTGATGGGAGAGGGTTGGGGTGAGGGTGAGTCAAGCCTACCCCACTTTAATCCCCCTCACCCTAGCCCTCTCCCGCGAGAGGCTTTGTCGTAATGAAGGAAAAGGGCCGTCATTCCCGCGAAAGCGGGAATCCAGGGAATTTGAAAGGGGCTAGGTTACCGGAAATCACACGATATTTTTCTTTGAAAGCACCCGCCTGGATGCCCGCCTACGCGGGCATGACGAAATACGACACAGTCTCCGAGGAGAGAGTGGTAGGCAGGGACGCTGGTGTAAAGTGAACTTATTTTAAATCCCCCAGAGCCCCTCCAAAGAGCCTTCGGAAATCATGGCCTCCAGAGAGGCTTCCAGGGCGGCGATCGTTTTATCGATATCCTCTTCCGTGTGCGCGGACGACAGGATAAACAGTCGTCCTTGCAAGGTAGAAACACCCCGATGAAGAAGATGATGGCTCAATCGCAGTTTTTGAGAACTCATGCCTATCATTTTGGCCAAATCTCGCGTGGGAGGCAGAACTTCGGAAGAAGGCTGCAATTCAATCGGGCCAAGGTAGAAGTGGGTGATGCTCCTCCCATAGAGCCATGCGGAAATTCCTTTTTCTCGAAAAACCCTGTTTCCCTTTTTCCGAAGGTAAGCGGCCATCTCATTGGCTCTTTTCTGCGGCTCTCCACCCTGACAATTCTTCATGGAGGCAACGCCGGCAGCGCTCGTGAGCGGGTTTCCGTTCCAAGTTCCGGAATGTAAAACCCTCCTTTCTGCGGGCGTTCGAGGGTTTAGCGCCTCCAGGATTTCCGCTCTGCCAATCAGGGCCCCCGCACCCAGTCCCCCCGCGATTACTTTCCCCAAACTGGTTAGATCCGGTTTGACTCCCACCATGGCTTGGAATCCGCCGACGGCATCCCGAAATCCGGTCACCACCTCGTCCAGATGCCAGACCGTTCCGTATTTATGCGCCAGGGCGGGCAGCGCCCGTACAAAGTCAAAATCCAAGGGAACCTGACCGGTCATATGGGCGCCGCCCCCTTCGGTCATCAGGATGGCGAACTCCCCGGTCGCGAGCTCCTCTTCCACTCGTTTCAGTTCAAAGGGGATAATCGTAACCTCCGGGTTACTGGTTCCGGGCGAACTGGGCGGCAGAACGACCTCGTCAGCCCATCCATGGAAATTCTCCACGAACCTGAGAATCTTCTTCCGACCGGTAAAGATCCGGCTCAGCCGGATAGCCATCAGATTGGCTTCTTGCCCGGAGGAAAAGAATTCCACTCGTTCCGCGGAAGGCATCAGCCTCTGGATCAACTCGGCCCATTCGACCTCCAGTTCATGATTATCGCCGTAATGGACCCCTTTGACGACCTGCTCCTGAACCGCCTTTACGATCGAGGGATGGCTATGTCCTTGGAGCAAAGCCCCGTGTCCCATCACGTAGTCGATGTATTCATGACCATCTACGTCCCATTTTTTTGAACCCTTCGCGTGGGTGATGTACGGCCGAAAAGGTTCCAGAATTCTGACAAAGTGGGTCGCTCCGTCTGCGGCAAAGACCTTCTCCGCCCGCTCATGCAACGCCGCCGATCGGGGACGGGCTTTGCTGTATTCTTCAACGAAATGATCTACGGCCATATAATCTCCTTCGACAAGCTCCAAACCTGTCCAATTGGGAGCCTCTGGATATGAATCCCGGGCATCCTTTTACCGCGCCAAGCGGCTCCAGTCCCCGGCATAGGGGTGAACGGGAGGCAGATCTTTCATGGCGAGCAGCCCGGCCGGGGCCTTTAATACCCTGGGAATGGAGTTCACCACCATCGAGGCCGTAGCAATGTCACCATGGGTGCCGCCTTTAATCACCACTTCCATGTTCGGAACGCCGGTGATATATACGGCATCGTAGGATTCAGGCGCGCCGAGGTAGGCCCTGAATTCCATACGGATGACTTCTCTCCCCTTCATCTTGGCCACGGCAATCTGCTCTACACCGACCGCCTGGCCCTTTTTGACCGTCAGGTACTCGCTGGAAACCTGTTTTTCGGCGAGAATGGGGTCGATCGTCTCCCGGTAATCATCCACCTTCCAGCCCATCGCACAGGCGATCATCCCCGTAGATTCTTCCAGCCCCACATGCCTCAACTTCCCGGCTTTCTTCAATTGCTCAAATTCGTCCGGGGTACAGCCCGCTCCGATCTTCTTCTGAAAAGGTAACCGTCGGGAGCTGGCATCCTGAATCCGGGCCACCTTGATGTGGCTCACCTTCTGGCAGACTCCCGTCATCACGATCGGGAACGTGTCCATGCAAAACCCCGGATTTACTCCGGTCCCGAGCACGGTGGCGTTGTTTTCTTTGGCTAAGGTATCCAACTCTTTGGCCACGGCAGGCTGCTTCTCCCAGGGATAGGATAACTCCTCACAGGTCGAAACCACATCCACTCCAGCTTTTAGGAAAAGCACCAGTTGGTCTTTTACCTCTTGTAAGGAAGATAAGGTGGAGTGGACCAAGATCTCCGGCTTCATCGCCAGCACGCTCTGCACATCGTCCGTAAGTCGGACGTTGAACCTCTTCTTCAACCCGATTACTTCGCCAACGTCCTTGCCCAATTTGATCTTCTCCAGGGCGCCGATGATCTCCATTCCCTCCTTCTCGCATGCCAGTTTGCAAATCCTAGACCCCATCGGCCCAAAACCCATGTGAACGAATTTGATTTTCGGTGCCATCAACCCCACTCCTTCCGTCGGTTCTTGGTTTGAATCCGCATAAACAATTTTCATCCCTTATTCAATAGATACTGAAGATCTTGAAGTGACGAAACGCTATCCTCAAATTCTTTCGTATCGTCTTTTCCGGACATTCAGAAGAGAAGACTATCCTGAAATATATGTGACCCGCCCATCAGTTCTGGCGTAGCCCGGCGATTTTTTACTCCTCAATCAAACCTGATCAAATGCTGGTTTTTAAAATACGCCACCAAGACTCAAGGCATCCTCGGCCTCTTCACCTCTATGACGTACGGCCGATTGTGGATTACGTCGAATAGTTCTTCGAACAACTTCGCCGATTCCTCGGGCGGTGGGGCCGGTCTCAACTTCAAGTAGGCGGCCTGCCGGCCATTGAACACCAAGGTAGGCGTTCCCCACACGCCATGCTCCTCGACACCCCGAGTGTAATCCTTGCCGATCTTCGCCAGCAGACTCCGGTTTGACAAGTCCTGCCGGAATTTATCTACATCCAGCCCCACCTTTCTGGCCACCTCGATCAGGACCTCGGGATTAGCTATATCCCTCTCTTCCACATGCCGCGCCCGCAGCAGCGCCATGTGAAAGCGCTCAAAAAGCTCTTTTCCCTGCAGTCTTGCCGCCTCCCCACCCCGGAACGCCCATAGGCCCCTGCTCTTGTACTCGTTGGGCTGCTCCCACAGCTTCCACTCTGGCCCCTGGGTGCTGTTCACTTGCTCCAGAGGGAAGGCATACCACTCGATCCCCAACCGATCCCTGTAGACTTCTTTCACTCGGTGCAGCCAAACTGCTGCTTCATAGGCGAATGGTCAAATGTAGTCAGCCCAAATCTCCAACTTGATCTCGTCAGTCATCTTTCCCTCCTGAAATGCGTGGGTGATCTTCACCCATGGAGTCGCAAAATGCATCGTTATATCCAAATCGTTCAAAAACTGCTGGCCATGCGGTTTATATACAAAAAAATCCATTATTAAAAGATAGATTCCTACGCATATCACCTCGCCCCTTTCCCTTGAGAGAGGGAGGTGATTCCTTGGCAGGAATTTTAACCTTAGATCAAAAGAATGAACTACCCCGCCGCAAGCAGCGGGGTATCTTCGGGAGTTATGTTTCATTCGCCGCAAGCGGCGGGGAATACAACCCGAAGAGATTCAAAAATCTGTATATATCTATCACAAACAACCCGGGTCTCACCTGGCGCAGGAGATCCTCTGACCAGATGACCTGAAAGGCCAGCGGCACCGAGAGCTTCTCCTTAAAAAAGCGGAGCGAATCATCGGGGTTGGTTCCGGATAGCTTGGCCTCGACAAGAATCAAAGCTTTCTGATCGCGGGTGATGAGAAAATCGGTTTCTCGGCCATCTTTAGTCCGCACGAAAGAAAGGCCAAAGGTTCCCCACCCCCACTCTTTCAATGCGGAGATGGCTCGGGAAAGGTGCGCATTTCTCCACCGCCGATAAAAATATTTCCTCCCTGCCAGAAATGGTTCCGGAAAGCCGGTTAAATGGTAAAGGTTTCGGAGGGCATCTTTGAATTCCTGGGCAGGCTTGGAGAAGGATGGCTGTTCGAGGGGGTTCCATGAACCGGTGGGTTTGAATTTTCCCCCTTCGACGACGTCCCTTGGCCCCAGCGGGAACATTTTAAACAAAAAGTAGCGGCCGAGGAGGCTTTCCCCTCCCCAGCATCTCCGGTGCAAAGGCCCATTGTCCCAGCGGCGGATAAATTTCCATACTGACTATTTTAGATACATATAAAAAATAGTCAAGACCAAATTAAAGGAACGAATATAAAAATTAGCCATTAGGTTGAATGAATAGAAAGTTCGGAAATTTGCGGAGGGTAACAGGCCCTCGAAGGAAAACTGAGAAGGGATTAAAGGGGACCCACTTAAATTTATTCTGATTTCAGCGCCTCAACCAAAAGCCCGCTTAAACGGCTTATCTATAATTTCCAGAATAAATAAAAGAACAATTTTCGGAGAAAGAGAAGCGATGCGAAGGCGTGAGTGAATTCGTGCTCAAAAGTATCAAAACCAGGAATCTTCTTAAGAAAATGGCGTAAAGGAAAATGCCCACCACACTTCTCCCAAGCCCAACGGGGAGCAGCGACCGCGGAGGCTTTAATAGGAATTTGGCAAAGAACCAAGACCCGGTGTCAGGCAAAGGTAATGAGGTATTTCCGTCTATATTAATTTTGGCAGGAACCTTCAAGTCCCCAAAAGCTATCATCCGTACATCAAGAATGATAACCTTCCTCTGCTGAAGGTTCCGCAGGGGATCATTGCCCGGAAGATTCGGAGAGGGACCGGGTTTATGAAAAATGACGCCAACCTTAATCCGGAGAATTTCACCAAGCAATTTTACAGGCCAGCCGTGGAAATAATTGGCCTCTGCTTGAATGGAATCATCTTCGAGCAGGAATACCATCCCAAGAATGATCGGTTCCCACCGACGAAATTGGTCCAGGACCTTGATGAATTCCTCATAAAAATCTCCAGGGATAGCCGCTACCACATTGAGCTTCGCACCGAGGTCTACCTCAGTGATCCGGTCTTCAAGGTCCTCAAAAGACACGTTGGTTTACCGGGACGCTGGTGGAAAGTGAACCCTGAGATGTGGTGGAAAGGTTAAGTCTGTTCAATCCTTGGTAGATCTGCTATATTTAGGTTGGAGGAAGACCGCCGTGGATAATGAGAGAATCACGGTTCCAAGAGAGAAAATCGAAGAGTTTTGCCATCGGTGGAAGATTGCGGAATTTGCACTCTTTGGGTCCGCTTTGCGTGAAGACTTCCGGTCCGACAGTGATGTCGATATTTTAGTGAGCTTCGGAGAGGATGCGGACTGGGATTTATTTGACTGGGTAAATATGATTGAGGAGTTAAAGGCCCTCTTTGGGCGGGAAGTGGATTTGGTCGAGAAGACCGCCCTGAGGAATCCCTTTCGCCGCCATTACATTTTGACCACCCAAAAGGTAATCTATGCGACCTGACGAACGTGATGCCGCGTATATCTGGGACATGTTGGACTCAGCCAAAACTCTCCATGACTTCGTTACCGGCGTCAGCTTTTATAACTACAGCCAGGACAAGAAACTACAATTAGCGGTTGAGAGAGCGTTAGAGATCATAGGGGAGGCGGCTCGACGCGTATCCGAAACATTTCGCCAGGAACATCCTGAAATTCCTTGGAAGAGTATCATAGCTCAGCGAAATGTGCTGGCGCACGAATACGGTGAGATTAAGCATGAACTGATATGGAAGGTGGCTACGATTCGGATCCCGGAGCTTATTTCTTTGCTCGAAAAACTAATCCCCGCTCCACCCGACACAGGGATATGAGGGACTCTCCGTCATGAAAAGGCAGGAAGACGCTGGTAGGTTTTGATGGTTATTTCCTGCTATTTTTCCAGCCCGGGCCTTTCAAAGGCCTCCATGACTGTCGCGGGGCATGGGGGTCAAACCTGCACTATTGACTAGCTTCGGCATCCAGCACTCTTAACAACCTCTGAAAGCTCTGGGTCGGTGTGAGGGTCCGACCTGCTTATTGACATTCGGTG
>Ga0315295_10005177_pt1 | contig 11153 bp, 18 predicted proteins | sample YL17G14_0_MG_FD_204453 | JGI IMG/M metagenome (GOLD analysis project Ga0315295, IMG submission 204453) | Sediment microbial communities from Yellowstone Lake, YNP, Wyoming, USA - YL17G14_0 | ecosystem: Environmental > Aquatic > Freshwater > Lake > Sediment | place: USA: Wyoming | collected...
TCGTGCGACGAACTGGGGATCAAGATAGTTATCGCCTTTGATCCAGTGCTTTACGATGTGCAGGAGGTGGAGGACATTAGCGAGATGTTCGCTAGTGTTCTCGAAGCCTGGCACCGGCGGCGCAATATGGTCTTCACCAACCCGAAGGCGTTTGGAATCGAGGTACACTGACTATGAGGAAAGTTCTCTCAACCATTATCGCCGTCATCATTACTCTGACTTTGTGCGGAGCCATTGCCGGGCATTGCGCGATTCCACCCGGCACTCCAAGCGATACCCTGTGTAAAGCCGAACTAGACTCAGCCGCCTGTTCCAGATTCCAAAAGTTCCTATCAGGCAAGGGGCACGTCTTCAGGGTACTTGAAGGGGTGGCCTTCGCAACCGCAGGTGGAGCTAGGGAGCAGACCTTCTTAGCAGTATTGAAGTGCGTCGATCCTATCAACTACTTCATTTATATCGTGGCGCTTCGATTCGAGAAGGGCAAATTGGTATCCGTAGACATCAAACCAACCGGGGAGCGCCAACTTCCGGCGTAGTGTGTGTCTATGAAACCACCCGCAGAGATGGGGCTACCGCACAAGTTCGTTGGCTGGAGGCCAGGACAGGAACGAGCAGTCGAGGACTTCCTGAGCTGTGAAAGCCGCCACCTGGTACAGATTATCCCAACCGGAGTGGGGAAATCGCTGATTTACATGGCCGGTGCTATGCAGAGGTGCGAGCCGACTATCATACTCACAAGCACTAAGGGACTGCAAGACCAGCTAGTAGGCGACTTCTCTACAATGGGGCTGGTCGAGATGAAGGGGCGCAGCAATTATAGGTGCGTCCGCGGAGACGGACCCACTTGTGAGGACGGGTTGTGTCATTACGGTGTCGAGTGCCAGTTCAAGGGGGGTGGATGCGCTTACTTCGATGCGCTACGCACGGCAAAGCAGTCTCGATACGTCGTTACCAACTACGCCATGTGGCTAACGGCGGGGGAGTTCTTACGGGAGGGGCGGCAGGTCCTAGTCATGGACGAGGCCCACGCTGCGCCTGACCATCTCAACAACTTCCTAGCAGTCGAGATAGACCTCGGGTTCATTGGCGTGGCGACAGGGGAGGATGTAGTGCCGCCTCGGGATTGGGGCGGATGGGCAAAGAGGTTCAGCCAGACGGTTGAAGCACTTCTACAGCTAGGGCTTGCAAGCCCTGACCTCAATCTGACCCGACTCAGGCAGTTAGTTAAGGTAAAGCGGACGCTTGATGCGCTGATACGAATCTCCGCATCTCCGCTGGTAGTGGATAAGGTAGGGGAGAAGTACGTGGTCAATCCTGTCTGCCTTATCCGGTATGCCGAACCGCACCTGTTTATGGGGGTGCCATTCGTACAGATGACCAGCGCCACGGTAACTTCTCACACAGCTAGGATGCTGGGTATCAATGGCTACGCCCTGGAGGAATACCCTAGCCCATTCCCGGTTAGCCACCGGCCTATAATATGGGTCCCGACAACTAGGGTAGATCATCGTATGAACCACGGCGACGAGCTGGTGTGGCTGGCGCGTATCGACCAGATCATCGGAGCGCGCAAGAGCAGGAAGGGCATCATACATTCGGTGTCTTACGACCGGGCCTGGCGTATCGTCAAGGCCAGCAAGTACGGAAAGTTCGCCGTGGTGCATGGGCCGAGTGATGCCGCGGTAAGGGTCGCCGCTTTCAAACGGCGGGAGGCTCCGGCGTTTCTCGTATCCCCGAGCATGACTACGGGTTGGGACTTCCCCTATGATCAATGCCGTTGGCAGATCATAGCCAAGGTCCCATTCCCCGATAACCGTTCAGCAATCCAGCAAGCCCGCCAGAGCCGGGACCCGGACCTGCCGTATTATACGGCGTGGCAGACGTTGATCCAGTCCGCCGGGCGTGGAGTGCGGGCCGAGGACGACTGGTGCGAAACCATCATCGTTGACGACAATTTCGGGTGGCTACTAAGCAACTACGGACACCTCGCCCCCCGCTGGTTTACCACTGCTGTGAGGAAGAGCCCGGTCGCACCCGCACCCTATGAGGAGATAGGTTGATATGTCGGATGATGTAGAAATACGCGGCGAGTTGTTATTTGAATCTGTCCAGTTGTCGGTGTTGTTTAGGACAGAAGACGGGGAGGAGGTATGGCTTCCCCGTAACCAGATAGCGATAGTCCATGACATCAATGGCGTGATAGTAACCATGCCCGAGAGACTGGCTAAAGCTAAAGGAATCTACTAACCCTACAGCAAGGAGATGTGGTTTTATGGGTATGTTCAATCCCAAAGAGTACGATGAGTCTACCGGCCTTTGGCCCAATGATGACATCGCAAAAGTAGTCGGCGCTGCTTGTGTTTCCTATGATTACAACGGTAAGCAGCCCAAGGCCGTTCCCTGCCTGAAGCTCGAACTGACGGGCGAAGATGTCGAAAAGCCTGTTATCCAATACTTCGGTGTTGGCAAGGCAGAGGATTGGGCACCCAGCCCAGACGGCAGGAGCTTCACCGCTATCGGCAAACGGCGGATGCTGCACGCCAGTTCCAACGCCGCCTATCTGTTCAAGTCCATGCACGCTGCGGGCGTTCCAGAGGACCTATTGGACACGGTAAGCGCCGATGTTACCGCCCTGGTAGGGCTGACCGCCCGCTTCGTCCGTACTGCTATCAAGCGGGAAGGGCTGAAAGATGCCGAGGGAAAGGAGAAGTCCTTTGAAATCCTGGTAGTGACCGAGGTTGTGGCGCTGCCGGGAGAAGAGGGGGTCGACGCTGCCCCCAGCGACGGCGAGCTGGACGGCGCTACCAAGGCGGCGATCCTGGGCTTCATCGACAAGGCCAAGGGTGGCAAGGTCAAGAAAGCCGATCTCCCCAGTCTGGTATTCGGTGATCCGGCCCTGTTGGCCCATCCGAAACGTAACGAGATGATTAACCTCCTGGTGGCTGACGACAACTTTCTTGCTGCCGGGGCTGCCCAGGGGTTGTGGTCTTATCTCGGTGGAATCCTAGCCAAAGCAGCGTAAAGGGGGAAAGAAGCATGGAGACCAAGCTACTTGAGCTTGAGTTGCCCGTCTTGGGCACTGGTAATAATCAGCGCAGTCCTGGTCTCCACCTGACGGATGTGGTTAAAGACCTCATGGTGGTGTCTGGTATGAGTCAGGGGAACCAAACCTGGAGCCGCCAGCCCACCATGAACGCCGGGTTCATTTGGGAGGAGGTGCTGTTCTCCAACTGGGAAGAAGTCCTGAGTCCGGCGTTTGCTGTACTCATGGGTCGCAAACTCAGTTGGTATCAGACCGGGGAGATTAAGTTCGACGGCATTTACCTGACACCTGATGGGTTGGATGTCGTCTCTGTTCCCTGGATTCTGCAAGAGGCTAAATGCACCTGGAAGTCCTCGAAGAACAGCCCGGTTGATAACTGGCGCTATATGGTACAGGCAAAGTCGTACTGTAAGGCGCTCAATATCGACCGGGTGATGTTCCATATCCTTCACCTGATGGGTGACTATAAGGGATCGGGTCCATGTTATAAGCCGTGGCTTATCATCTTCCAACCTCACGAACTTGCCGAGAACTGGCAGATGATTATGAACCATGCTGAATATATGAGGAGTAAGAATGGGATCGTCGCTTGAACAATACTTCAGCCGTCCCGAGTTCACCCGACCGCGGCGTCTCATACTCGCAGCGGTGGGTCCTATCAAATCGGGAAAGACTACCCTTGGTCTGACAGCGACAGAGCTGGGACCGCTTGCCATGCTTGATTACGACTACGGTGTGGAGGGTCCGATCAGTAACTTCGTCGGTCGTGATATTCACCGGCTGGCTCTGGACGTGCCAACCTCGATGCTGCTGGAGAAGGACGTAACACTGGAAGACTACAAGCGGGCGTGGATCAAGGCGAAGGAAGCCTATTACGTCGCCCTCTACGACCCCACCATTAAAACCGTCATGGTCGATACTGCGACCGAGTGGTGGGAGGCTTGTCGCCTGTCCTTCTTCGGCAAACTCGAAAAGGTTTGGCCGCAGAATCGCTACGCAGAACCCAATGGGGAGTACCGCAAACTGATCCGGGATGCCCTGGAGCACCCCGACAAGAACATAATCCTTAACCACCATGTCAAAGACGAGTGGGTAGGGGATAGTCGCACCGGCAACAAGGTCTTCGCCGGGTTTGGCGGGACGATGGCACTAGTGCAGATGGTAGTGGGGTTGACCAAGGAAGACCTCACGATTGTCGAGTGCCGTCATAAGCGCGCTCTTGAGGGGACGAAGTTGCCCTCGACTATCGCTACCTTCCCCCAGTTGCTCAATCTGGTGCATGGACTGGAGGAATAAATGCCTATCACTCTCTCCGACTTGGACCTAGAGGCGATGGAGATTATCAGCTGCACTATCGACAAGATAATGATTCTGGACGACGAGGAGTATATACGAGCGTCGGAGACGGTGCTGGGGATCATCCGGCAGTATTTAGGCGGTCTGGTGATGACAGCCGTAAGCACCAATCCTCTGATCTACGATGCCGAGGGGGGGCGAGCATGAATGGCCGGAAAGCCAGGCTTGCCAGGCAGAAGGTATACGGGGACGACGACCCCCTGGATCGCAAGTACCGCGTCGCCAGCGATAAGAAAGGATTGGTCGTCGGAAAGTTCGTCACCGTGAACAACAGGAAGATACTGCTGATGCCGACTATAATGGCCGACTACACACGGCAAGCGTACCAAAATACGAAGAAGGAGATGCGCAATGCTTGAAAGGTTCATTCTCTGGATGGCTAAGAAGGTGGGGATGGATACCGGCACGATCTACACGTCCATCGGTATCGAAGAACTGCTCGATATGGATATGTTCCATCGCCAGGTCGTTTTATTCTCTAGCGCTTTCCCCGGACTCCCATTCGGAGATACGGTGGAACTGAGTGGGGAGAATATAATGAAGCTGGCGGAGGTTGGGTTCAACCTAGACTACTTGGCTTTTCGTCTGATGGACCCAGGGGCGTATGAGATTTACTTGTGGGCACGCGGCAAACAGCCATCTCAGATAGCCTGTGGGCAGTGCCAACCTACTGTAGCCTTACCCCAGAAATATACTCCGACTGATCCGACTGAATGGCGATGATCACCCTAGACGAGAGAACGGGCAGCGTTAATCTGCTGCCCTTCTTCCCGTCGGGGGTGGCCCGGCTGGGGAGATTAGGATTCGGAGATGCCAACTTTGTCGGTAAGGGAAAGGACGATATGCCGGTCATGGTGGGTGTCGAGCGTAAGACTATATCCGACCTGATCGGCTCTCTCGAATCCGGGCGATTCTCTGGGCACCAGCTCCCCGGCCTGCTAGCCTCCTACAACGTGATCTACCTAATCGTGGAGGGAATGTCTAGGGTAAGTCGCGATCAGGTTGAGGTTCGGCAGGGTGGGATATGGCGCTCACTGGGTATCTCGGAACTGGCGCTCGACAACTTCCTGAACACCTTGGAGGTTATGGCGGGAGTCATCGTGCGCCAGACCACCACTCCGCAGCGCACGGCATACCTAATTTACCACCTGTACCAGTGGTGGGCGAAGGGATGGGATAAGCACAAGAGTCACCTCATGTTCTATAGTCCGCGCCCCGTCATGTCTGTGACCAAGCCCGGCTTAGTTCGGAGTGTTGCGAAAGAACTTCCCGGTATCGGGTGGGCGAGGAGTGGCCCCGTAGCGGAGCACTTCGCTACTGTGCGAAGTCTGGTGCTGGCCGATCCGCAGGAGTGGGAACAAATTGGGGGCATCGGTAAGGGACTCGCCAAGCGCGTAGTGGGGGCAATCAATGGTGATTAAGTCGATCTCTTACGACCAACACGAAATCCTTCAGAACATCGTGGACCTTCACACCGGACCGATCCAGGCGGACGTGACCTTTGGATCAGGATGTTTCTATGGGAAATATCGTTATAGGAGGTCGGAAGGCGAAAATATCTTTATCGAAGGAGAAATACCCCGACCGCCATTCTGCTTTGATCTGGTGCCACGGAAGCCGGGGGTCATCGCTGCCGATGTGCGCCACCTGCCTGTTAAGTCGGGGGTCCTCAAGTGTGTGGCCTTCGACCCGCCGTTCATGGCCCGGACGGGTCCAGGGGCTACCCTAAAAGCCAGGTTCGGGGAGATCGTCGGCACGATCCGGGACCTCCAGGACTTCTACACCTACGCCATGATCGAAATCCACCGGGTCCTAGTACCTGGCGGATGGCTGATCTTCAAGCTACAAGACGGCGTACTGAGTGGCGTCAACAACTTTACCCATGCGGTTATGTATAACAGGGCCGAGTATATCGGATTCAAGCCGGTTGACCTATTTGTCCTGCTTGCCAAGTTCCGCATGATGCACCCTAAGCAACCCGTACAGAAACACGCCCGGAAGTTCCACTCGTACTTTTGGGTATTCAAGAAGAGAGGGTAACATGAAACTACTCGAACACAAGAAAGTGCAGGATTACGTGGTCCTCGTTTCGATGATCGTGGACACGGCGGTCATCCCCGCCACCAGCGAGAAGGAAGCCGCCGAGCTGTACGAGATGGCCGAGATGTTCGCGGACAAAGATATAGCAATCTGGGCTATGACCACCGCCGAGTTCGACGAAATGATGAAGCAGCCCGAGGGCGCTAATGATGGGCACAAATCTGACTGTGCCCTCCACAACGAACCGGCCTATCCTGCTGACCCTTGCGACTGTGGTACGAGCCGCGATCCTAGCGACGGACAGTAATGGACTGCAACCTGTGTCCTTTACGCCAGAGCAGTGGGGGTCCAGTGTGGGGCGATGGCGACCCAAGTTCTCCCTACTGGCTTGTCGGAGAGGCCCCAGGTGAACAGGAGGACCGAGAGCGCCGACCCTTCGTTGGAAAGAGTGGCGTGGAGCTGAACGATAACTACCTACTCCGTAATGGATTGGAACGCTCACTGTTCTACGTTACCAATCTTGTCAAGTGCCGACCACCCAAGAACCGCGACCCCAGGCCGGAAGAGATTGCTGTCTGTCGGCAGCATCTCGACCGGGAGATGCAAGAATACCGCCCAGCCGTGATAGGCACTTTGGGAAGGTTCGCCTCCACCGAGATACTAGGTAGGAAGGTGGACATGACCATGTATCATGGCGTGCCGCTGCACTTAGGCAACGGTAGTACGGTAGTGCCCATCTACCACCCGGCCTTGGGGTTGCACTCCACCTCTATGATGATCCACATCACCAACGACTTCCAGGCACTCTCCGCTGTGATCCGCGGGAGCCTGAAGCCCGAGGACTATATCGACCCAATACCCAATACCAATTACGAGGAATATCCCGCCCCTCCGTCTACCTTTGACTTCAGGGTAATGGGTGTGGATACTGAATCGGTAGACGGTAAGATATGGTCAATACAATTCTCGGTTAAGGCCGGGGAGTCTATATTTATCCCCGCCGGTAGGTCTGACGGTGTTAGTTGGCTCAGAGATAAAGTAAAGAACCCAGACATACTTGTGGTACTCCACAACGCCCAGCACGATCTGCCTATGCTCGCCCAGGTGGGGATCATCCCCGCCAGGTGGACCGACACGATGCTCATGGCAAATCTGTTGGGTGATCTTCCCAAGGGCCTGAAGGCGCTCGCCTTCCGATTGGCCCACATGACGATGCACTCGTACTCCGAGATGGTGGACCCCATCACCACGGAACGGGCGATACAATACCTGGCTCGGGTGATGCAGTTCAAGTGGCCCAAACCACCCAAGATTCAAACGATAGATGAGGGCGAGTACCGCTGGAAGCAGCCCTGGTCTGCTCACACGATGGCGAAGTCTATCCTCAACTCCGTGGCTGCTGGGACCTGCGACGATCCCTACAAACGGTGGCACGAGTACCCGAGCCGCGGACTGATTGAGGGTGTGGTGGGCAAACTGGTGGCAGCGACCATTGCCGACGTGGACCCGAAGACAGCAATCTACTACGCCTGTCGGGACGCCGACGCCACCCTACGGGTCTACCACCATCTCAACCCACGTATCCAGGCTGCCAACCAGTTATCAGTCCTCGACCGTGACTGCCGCGTGGTGCCGATGGTAGCAGACATGGAACGCTGCGGTATGGCAGTAGACCAACCCCATTTCATGCAACTCGGAGACGAATATGAGAAGCGCAAGTGGGGGGTGGTGGAAAAGATCGAGGCGCTAGTAGGGTACAAGGTCAACCCCGGATCATCAGATCAGGTGGCCGACCTGCTATTCAAGCGTCTGGGACTGAAACCGAAGTGGCGTACCAAGGACGGGGCGGACTCCACCAACGCCGCGGTCCTGGAGGTTCTGGAGGGTTCACACCCTGTAGTACCCCTGATCATGGAGTACCGCGAGCTGGACAAGATGAGGGGAACCTTCGTCGAGGGTGTACTGGATAACTGCCAACGGTGGGCGGACGGACGCTGCCGCACCCACCTACTGATGATACGCGCCTCAACCGGACGATTCGCCGCAAAGGGTCCGAACCTCCTAGCCTTCCCCCAAGAGGACAGATCAACCGAGGGTAAGGCACTGCGCGACGGGTTCGTCGCCGGACCTGGCCGGGTGTTCGTGTCTGGCGACTACTCCCAAATCGAGCTTAGGGTCCTGGCGCACGTTAGCCAGGAACCTACGATGATAGAAGTGTTCCGCAGTGGGGGGGATATTCATCAGGAGATGGCAGCCCAGATATACAAGATTCCTGCCGATCTGGTGAACTCTGAACAGCGAAACGCTGTTAAGAAGGTGAACTTCGGTATCCCCTACGGCATCACAGAGGCCGGGCTGTATAAGTTCCTGGGACCCCAAGGGTGGAGCAAGAAGGCTTGCGAGCGCCTGATCAATGACTGGTTCTCCAGGTTCAGCGCAGTGGCCGGGTTCATGGACAGGACCCGCATCTTCGCCCGCCGCCACCGCTACGTCGAGGATATGTTCGGACGCAGACGCCTCATTCCCGAGGTGCTATCCGCCCACCAGTTCGTCCGGGAGGCGGGGTTACGGCAAGCTGGCAACCAGCCCATTCAGACGGGCGCTAACTCAATACTTAAAGAAGCGATGGCCCAACTTGTGCCGATCTACAAGCAATTACAACGAGAGGGACACTACATCTGGCCGTTGTTGCCGATCCATGACGACTTGTTATGGGAGATGGATAGGTCCATAGTAACGTGGGCGATCCCATTAATAAAGTCTATAATGGAGGGTTGCCTGGATACTATCGGGATGCCATTCAGTGTTCCTATTGTCGTTGATTTCAAGGTCGGTGAGAGGTGGGGATCAATGGAGAAATGGAAATGAAGTTACAACCTGGAGACATCTTCTTCCAGACATCGGGGACTACCCTGGACATCATTATCAACTTCTTCCAGGCTCTATGGTCAGGAGACAAGCGTAGCATCTTCTCCCACACTGGGATCGTAGTTAATGAGGACGGCACCACGTTTGAGACTTCTCCGTGGCGCACCGGCTACTTCAACCTGAACTCTCGCCGGGGGAGGAAGACCATAGTGGCCATACTTCGACACACGCACATGAGGTATCTCCAGACTAACCTACACGCCTGCTACCTTAACGGCGTTATCTACCCGTATTGGCGGTTGCCTCTTTTCGCCCTTGGCCTGGCCGGTATTGTCCACTGGCGCAACATGGTCTGCTCTGAGATAGTAGCAGACCTTCTCACCAATCTCGGACTGCGTAAGTCTAGGTGGGGTGTGTCGGTAGACAAACTGCTGGACGATATGATGAGCGACCCGAACTGGGAAGCGGTTTACCAGGGATTCGGGTTGGAGGAATAATGAAAGACGAAACTATGGAACACCAGGTCGGAGGGAATCACTACCTCAGTATGGGAATCCAACCGTGGGAGATAGTCGACGCCAACAATCTGAACTACTATGAGGGCTGCGTCCTGAAATACATAATGAGGCGGAAGGATAGCCGCATTGAGGACTTGAAGAAAGCGATCCACTGTATCGAACATCTAATCGAAATGGACCGAGTGAAGGACTTGAAGAAAGCGATCCACTGTATCGAACATCTAATCGAAATGGAGAGCACGAGAAATGGAACAGAATTACCCATCACTTAATCACAGCCACGATGTTCTTGAGTGGGGTATATCACAAAGGGACGCTATCAAGAAGGACATGGATATACTTGATGCGCGCTTGAGGAATGTCAATGCTGCCATTCTGTCCACCATGACAGAGTGCAATATTAAGACCTTCAAGCATGAACTCGGGACGCTCAGTTGGAAAGACGCCAGTGTGTCACACGGCATCGACAAGGACAAGTTGGTCGTGACCCTGCTAGCGTCTGGACTAAGTGCCGAGAAGGTGGCGGAGATCATGGCAGCCGCCGGTAAGGAAAGCAAACGCCCCGCGTCGGTAGCGTTCACACCTGACAGGAGAGAGAAAGATGGTGATGCTTGAACCGCGGACGTGCGCCGACGAGGATTGTGGCAAATTGTTCAGACCGCTGCTGCCCCAGCGCCTATACTGCTATGATCCCGAGTGCAAGGAGCACCGGGTCGCCCGAAACAACCGGATACAAATGGACCGGGTGAAGAGGTTGAAGAAAGAGGGGAAGTGGGTAGACCACCTGCGACACACGACCGGGACTGGAACCGGGAGTTGGAGGAAGCCAAAAGAATCCTCCGTAGGACTAACCCGCAAGTGTCTGAAGTGCGATAGGCAGTTCGAGGTCCCCGCACTTGCCGACGACCACATCTGCCACGACTGCCACCTGGACAATGACGAACTTCTGGCTGAGTACAGCGAGGAGGCGCTGGGATTGATACCACTTCCACCGAGGAGTACGCTATGGGAGCCCGGTAAGGGATACGATTCGCGTGAAAACGACCGGATAATCGGTCGGAATTTGGATGATTAACTCCCACCCACCGCCCTTTCTTAATTATATCACATTTCGGGGTGTTTGTGTACCCCCCTGGAGAAATTTATGTCCATAAGATTCACGTGCGACCGCTGCGGCAAGACGATCCCCAGTCGTTCCTTACGATTAAAGCTGGTGGTCGATGAACTCGACCTGCGGTGCGACCTATGCGGCCATTGCAGTGACAGTCTGCGGGCGTGGGTGCGCAACGAACCCGCCGATCCAATGAGGAGTTTGACAGCATGAAGAT
>Ga0315295_10005178_pt1 | contig 11152 bp, 11 predicted proteins | sample YL17G14_0_MG_FD_204453 | JGI IMG/M metagenome (GOLD analysis project Ga0315295, IMG submission 204453) | Sediment microbial communities from Yellowstone Lake, YNP, Wyoming, USA - YL17G14_0 | ecosystem: Environmental > Aquatic > Freshwater > Lake > Sediment | place: USA: Wyoming | collected...
TGCGCTTTTTTGCTTTCCGCCTGCGGATGGACGATCAACCCATTACCTCCAAGCCCCTATTACGTCACCCCCTCCCGTACTCCGGTCGTACTCACCCCAAACACCGCCACGCAAACGGAAACGCCCATCGGCAGCGCGACATCCACATCTACATCCGCACCGCTGGCGACAGCCACCCTTCCCGGCAATGCAGAACTAGAGGTAGCGATCGTCGGCTGCAATACAAGTATAAATTTTACGCACCAGATGGGCGAGGTGACCAACGCGTACGTCACGATCAGCAACCTCAGCAAGGGGAACCTCACCAATGTCTGCGCGACGCTTTCGGCAAGCGACGAGGACCGCCGCCACCCGGATAAGAGCCAATGTGTCCCATCCTTGCTGGCAGGCTATCAGATCACGTTGAAGCTGACCGTTGACACCGGCTTCAAGGTGGATACATCCATCCAGGTGGAAGTTACGACGAATGAGGGGGTTGGCATGACGATGGCGCGCGAAAGTTGCACCGAGATCGGCCTGCCCAGTCCGAACCCCCAGTTCGGTATCGTGCGGCCGATACCCTAAATCTTCAACGTAAACATTAACTTACTGCCCTTCCCCTCCCCTTCGCTCTCGGCCCAAATGCGTCCACCGTGCGCCTCGACCAGACGCTTCGCGATGGTCAGGCCGATGCCGCTGCCTCCCCCGGCGCGCCGCGAACGAGAGCGGTCAACACGGTAAAAACGGTCGAAGATGTGGGGGAGATGTTCGGCCGGGATACCGAGGCCTGTGTCCGTCACATTGACCTCTACCTCGTCGCCGTGACGAGTCGCAGAAACTCGAACTTCGCCCTCCGCAGGTGTGTATTGCAGCGCGTTCCCGATGAGATTGAGCAGCACCTGCCCGACGCGGTCCTCGTCCGCCTGGACGAGCGGAAGGTCAGGCGGCAGGCTGGAGGTCAAGACCACGCCCTTCTCTTCGAACTGGCGTTCAAGCCGCGCCAGGGCGGCATTGACCAGGTCCGCCACCGCAACCGGCCTGAGGTCCAGCTTGAACGTATCCGCCTCGACGCGGCTAAGTTCTTGTAAATCGTCCACAAGGAGGCTCAACCGGTCAGCCTCCTGATAGATCTGTCCAAAGGTTTCATCGGTCGCGGGCAAGACCCCATCCATCAGGCCCTCCATCGAACCCTTGATGGCCGTGAGCGGCGTGCGCAGCTCGTGGGTCACGTCGCCGATCAACTGGCGGCGCATCGTCTCGATCTGTTCGAGCTTGCCGGCCATCGTGTTGAAACGTCCCGCAAGCTGGCTGAGTTCGTCCGCGCCGCGCACCTGCACACGCTCGTGGTAATGTCCCTCGGCGATGCGCTGGCTGGCAGACATCATCGCGCACACGGGGGCATTCACGCCCCGGCTGAAGAGCACGCTCACTACCAACGCGAACGAAACAGCCGCCAAAACCGCCCAAGCCAATGCTTCGTTGAACGAGGCTTGGAAAGTAGTGTATAGTTCTTGAACCTGACCGCCTCCCTGCCCAGATCCGGGGCCAGCCATCATGCCGGTGCCCATCATGCCGTACATGTGGCCCAAATGGCGGTTCAAAACGCCCGGAAGTGCAAATTGCGTGGTGCTTGCCAGTACGACCACGCCGACCAGAATGACGACCAAATACGAGAGAAAGAGCTTGACGCCCAGATGGCGGCGAACGTAAGCGATCATGTGTTTTCATCCTCGAAGCGGTAACCAACACCGCGCACGGTAGTGATGAAGCCTTCATCCCCCAATTTCTGGCGGACGTGACCCAGGTGCACGTCCACGACGCGGGTATCGCCAAAATAATCGTATCCCCAGACTTTTTGGAGCAACTGCTCACGGCTCAAGACGCGGCCTCGATTTTCAGCCAGCGCCTTGAGCAGGTCGAACTCGATGAAGGTCAACTCGACCGGACGATCATCCACGGCCACCTGCCGCGCGCCAGTATCTATGCGCATCCGACGAAAAGCCAGCACCCCACCTTCGGACCCTGAGCCTGCTCCCGTTTGCAGACGGCGAAGCGCCGCCTTCACGCGCGCTACCAATTCGCGCGGGCTGAACGGCTTTGTGACGTAATCATCTGCCCCGACTGAAAGGCCGACGATCTTATCTATCTCCTCGGTCTTGGCGGTCAACATGATCACGTACACGTCCGATTCGCGGCGCAGCTTGGAAAGCAGCTCTATACCGTCCATACCGGGGAGCATGATGTCGAGAACGAGAATGTCCGGTTTGTAGGCGCGGGCGGCCTTGAGCCCGGAGGGGCCGTCTGAGGCAGTGAAGACCTCATAACCCTCCGGCTTCAGGTAAGCCGTGACCAGGTTCAAGATGCTGGGTTCATCGTCAACAACCAGGATTTTTACCATACTCTAATTGTACTCAAAAAATAAAGAGCCGGACGTTTTGCCCGGCCCTTTTACAACTCCACTTTCCACTATTCTTCGCTCATCTCGATGAAGTTCCCGTGCCAGGTGTGGAGGAAGACCTGACTGTTATAGCCATTGACGGAGAGCATACCCACAATCTTGCCATCCCGCAGCGTGTCAATCGTGTAGTAGCCATAGAACGAATCGGCATCTTCGGCAGTTGTCGTGCCGGGCAGATAGGTATCCAGGTATTTCTGCGCAGTTTCGAGGGCCTGCTGTGCGCTCACGGGCATCTCAGCCGAGACGTCCGCCGGAGTTGTACTCCAGGCATAACCGCCCATCATGGTAGCCGGAAATCGGGCTACCATCATACCGCCGCGGCCGCCCATCATGGTAGCCGGAAACCGGGCTACCATCATACCCTGATGGTTCAGGTCGCCATACTTCAGATTCCACATCATGTTCGGACCGTATTCGGGGTAGGCAACCTGCGTGGCAGGGTCAACCAGCAATTCGAACGCGCCAATGCCCGTGCTTTGTTCCACCACGCGGACATAAGCGTTGTTATCGAAGATCATCACCTCGGCGATCTTCAGGTCAGCGTTATTCAGACCGGCCAGGTACTTCTGGGCCGCTTGCGTGGCCTGGTCAACGGTCAGTGGCGTGACGTTGGCCGAATAGCCAGGTGCATAACCGTAGCCGCCCATCATACCTGGGCTATTTCCATAGCCGCGCGCCGTCCGGCCGCCCATCATGCCTCCATGGCCAAAACCACCCCCCATCATGCCAGGGGCGAAGGCATAACCCCAGTTTGTAGAGGCAGGTGTAAGGCTGGCAACCTGCGTACGATTGGCGACCGCCCAGCCTGCGTACAAGGAACCGCCAGCCAATACCAGGGCAGCAATAACAATCAGTGTGGTTTTTAGAACTTTGTTCATAGGTTTACTCCTCGGAAAGTTTGGCACGTTTCGGTGCCATATTTACTATGAAGTATAAGCACCGGCGATAAAGAGAACATGAAAGCAGTATGAAGATTGTGTAAAGAATGCCAGTATTGACTTATAATGTAGGTATGTCTGATGAACAACTCTCTTCTTTATCTCGTCATAAGATCGCCATCTTGATTGACGGCGATAACGCCCAGGCTAACCTCCTGTCGCAGACACTGGTGGAGGCCGGGAAATACGGTCTGGTCACCGTGCGCCGCATCTACGGGGACTGGACCACCTCCAGCATGAACTCCTGGAAAGACGTGCTGAACTTCCACGCCGTCCAGCCCATCCAGCAGTTCCGTTACACCATCGGCAAGAACGCCACCGACAGCGCCATGATCATTGACGCGATGGACCTGCTCCACTCCGGCGTGGTGGACGGCTTCTGCCTTGTCTCGAGCGACAGCGACTACACCCGTCTCGCCACCCGCATCCGCGAAAGCGGGGTGTTCGTGATGGGCATCGGCGAGAAGAAGACGCCCAAGCCGTTCGTCAACGCCTGCGACGTGTTCGTGTACACGTCCAACCTGGTGGCCGAGCACAAGACTTCACGGGTGACCACGCCGAGAAAAAGCCTGCGCCGGAAACCTACTGCGGCCTCTGCCGCGCTCGCAAGCGCTCCCGCGCCCACCGGAACTTCCGCACCCATCCCCGAAGCGGACAACGAAAACGACCCGATGCCAATCATCCGCCAAGCCTACGAAATTGCCCAGCAGGAAGACGGCTGGGCGCGCCTCGACCACATGGGCAACGCCCTGTACCAGCTGGACCCCGGCTTCGACCCGCGCACCTATGGCCACCGGCAGCTCTCCCGCCTGATCGCCAACTACAAGGATTACTTCCAGATGCGCACCCAGGAGATTGACGGCTCAACCCTGTTCTATGTGAAGATGAAGGAATAGGATTAGAATAGGCGCATGGCAAATAGCGAATATTTGTTTAATGTGCTTACACCACTTGGATTCAAAGTCCACGTTACCCACGCCTATTGGGAAATCATCACAACAATAAAGCATCCGGTCATGGCTGGACGCGAGACAGATGTAGAAGAAACGCTAAAAGACCCCGACGAAATCCGGCTGAGTCGGAGCGACTCACAGGTTTATCTATTCTATAAACAGGAACGCCTTGGCCGCTGGGTGTGCGCGGTCGTAAGACAACAGGATGGGGACGGGTTCCTGGTTACTGCCTACCCAAGTGACACTGTAAAGGAAGGAGCAAGAATATGGCCCAGGTAAAAGTTTACTATGACCGGGAAGGGAATACCCTTACCGTGTGGTTTGGTAATCCAAAGGATGAATACATTTGCGAAGAGACTGGCGAAGAGGTTGTCCTGATGAAGAATAAAAAGGGACAAGTGATTGGCTTTGAGAAACTCAACTACGCCCTGCCGAAACAGACCGATTTGCACATTGCATTTGAAGCAGTGGCGACATAAGATGACCGACACGGTTATCACGAACATCGAAAAAGATGGATTCTGGTTATTGACTTCGGAGGGGGAATATTTCATCTCCTTTGCCGACTACCCTGATTTCCAGAATGCGACTGTGGCACAAATTCACAACTTTAGTTCGTCTTACGATGGCTTCCACTGGCCTGATTTAGATATTGACATCGAATTGGACGCCTTGAAACGCCCAGAACAATTCCCGAAAGTGTACAGGCGATAAACGACGCACTCCTAATGCGCACGCAGGAGATTGACGGATCGACGCTGTTTTACGTGAAGATGAAGGAATAACCGGCCTGCCGTATACTATCCCGAATGGGAGATGATGGCGCAAAGGCATGTAAGCAGCTACCTTGAGGTTGTCAACCCGTAGGCGGTATGCTCGCCGCTGAACCGTATTCATCTCAACAGTAAACACACCGAGCTTGTTTAAACCCAGTATAAACACACCATGCTCGTAGAATCACAAGTTGGGTGGCTTTTGAAGTAACCACCAAAGTTGAATTGCCGAGAGGTATACAATGCCCATACCAGACTTTCAATCCATAATGCTGCCATTACTTCAGGTTGCTACAGATGGCCAGGAGCATAACATCCATGATTTCATAGAGAAATTAGCTAAGGTTTTTTCTCTTTCGGAGCAAGAACTAAACGAGTTGCTTCCCAGCGGAAGGCAACCTATGTTTTACAGTCGTGTCGGTTGGGCAAGAACCTATTTAAGTGAGTCGAGGCTAGTGGAAATGACCCGACGCTCATATTACAAGATTACCGAGCGGGGCAAAGAAGTGTTGAAAAGCAATCCGCCCCGCATTGATATGAAATATCTGGAACGATTTCCAGAATACATTGAGTTTCGAGAAAGACAAGGTACGCGTCGAAAGGCTCGAGAAGAAAGCCCTGAAACCAAAGAAATAGAAAGTAAAACGCCAGAAGAGTTATTGGAAGATGCGTTTCAAGAAATACGGGACAATCTTGCACAAGAAATCCTCGCCCATGTGAAGAAGAGTTCCCCTGCTTTTTTTGAGCGCCTTATCGTGGAGTTACTTGTCCAAATGGGTTATGGCGGTTCAAGGAGCGAGGCTGCTCGCGCTGTGGGACAGGCAGGAGACGAAGGTATTGATGGCATTATTGACGAAGACCGACTTGGATTGGACACAATCTACATTCAAGCCAAGAGATGGGACGCGGTTGCAGGCAGACCTGAAATACAAAAATTCGTAGGCGCGCTCATGGGAAAGCATGCGCGCAAGGGCATCTTTATTACAACATCCAGTTTTACTGCGGATGCTATCAATTACGTCTCAAACATTGATTCAAAGGTGGTGTTGATTGATGGAAAACGTCTGGCTGAATTTATGATAGATTACGATGTGGGCGTCACAAATGTAATATCATATCAACTCAAAAGGATAGACTCGGATTATTTCGGTAATGGTTAGGAAAGCCACCCAACTCGCTGGAGCGGACACTTCGCTCCGCTCAGTGCAGGCAACGGCTCTGCCGCTCGCGCGCAGGCGCGTTTTGCCAGAAATTGCGCGATAATGGATAGAGTCTCGCCAGTCCCGCCGCTGCCGCTGAGCCCATCCGTTGTGCGCGTGAGTTGAAAAGTACATTACCAAACCAGTGAAAATCTGGTCTGTGCCGCTCCGTAGCGGTGCAGTACCGTAGGCCTCAAAGTACCCAGGTGCGCCCCGCAAGGGACGTTCGCGAAGTGGGCAAGCCAGGGGTTTCTGGGGAGGCACGTTTCGGCGGCGTCAGGTGTGCCAAGCTGCGCCTAAGGCTGAAGCATTGACAGAAATGTTCCTGTCGGGTCGTCCCATGTACGGGTAGGGTCGCCCCACCTGAAACGTGGTTGGTGTCTTCACGGAAACAAATGGGTAATGTGCTAACCAACCGAGAACCCACGCAGTCCCCCACCTCCTGTACTGTTTCAGTCGAAGGCTCGGGTAACGGAGTGCTATAAGACATTCGAAATGCACTCCCGATGCTGCGGTCTGACTTCGCTACTCCTGCTGGCGGGTCAGTTTGGGGTAGTCAGCACAGCCATAGTAGTCTGTCATCTAGACGAAGGGCTGTACCTGTATGCCGTGAGGAGGCTTCTGCTCACCATCAAAGGCTGATACTCCCTCAGGTCGGTATGTTTCCCCAAAGGAGGACGCCCGTTCGCGTCAGTCCGGCTTGTTCCCCTGTTCCAGTTCGACGGGAAAGGCAGGCAACTCCAATGGCCTGGAAAAGACGCCACCTGTATCGAGAATGCCCCGATGTGTGGACGGTCACCCACTCACAACACTCCCTCTCTGCTAGGAGTGCCCGTTGTCCGACCAGCACAAAGTCCATTCTCTCATTGGTCGAATCGATATGCCCCGTATGCGCTGTGCCTTCAAGGCCGTCAAGCGCAATCGCGGCGCGGCTGGCGTGGATAAGGTGGATATACGAGCTTTCGAAGCGAATCTTGAGCAAAATTTGGCTGCTTTGATGTTCGACCTGAAATATCCTCACCGCTACCATGCCTCCCCGCTACGCCGGGTTTTCATTCCCAAAGGAGATGGCAAACTGCGCCCGTTGGGCATCCCCACCGTGCGGGATCGGGTAGCTCAGGAGGTTATTCGTTCGCTCCTCGAGCCAATCTTTGAACCGCTTTTCTCTAAGTCATCGTTTGGTTTCCGACCAGGACGCAATGCGCATCAGGCTATTCAAGCCGTTACCGCTGCACAGAAGCGCCGTTACTGCTGGGTCGTGGATGCGGACATCCAATCTTTCTTCGATACCATCCCCCATGACCTCATCATCAACCTGGTGGCCGAACAGGTGGCCGACGGTAGTATCCTCAATATCCTCCGCGAGTTTCTCTCAGCTGGTGTAATGGAAGATTTCGCTTTCCTTCCCACACTCTCCGGCACTCCTCAGGGCGGTGTCATTTCGCCTCTCTTGGCAAACATCGTCCTCAATCTACTCGACCATCGACTGATGCAGGCTGGCTACCTTTTCGTCCGCTATGCCGATGATTTCGTGGTTTTGTGCCGTAACCATGCCCGAGCCAAACAAGCCCTGGACTTCGTGGACAATGTGCTTCGGCAGGATTTGGGTCTCAGCCTGTCCCCCAACAAAACACGAATTACCAACTTCGTTGAGGGCTTTGATTTCTTGGGCTTCCACCTTACCCGCCGTCGCGCCTCCATCCGCCAAAAGTCCATCGAGAAACTCAAGGATAAGGTGCGTAAACTCACCGTCCGTTGCCATAACCTCGACCATAATGCCATCCGAAAACTCAATCGCGTTCTCTCGGGGTTTGCCCATTATTTCGCTACTCCTTGGAGTACTGTCAGGGACCAGTTCGCCCTCCTCGACCATTGGATACGTATGCGCGTGCGCTCGATGAAGTTTAAACACATCAGCAAAGGCGATAATAGACGCTGGCCTAACAGACACCTGTCCAATATCGGACTGGTGTCCCTCTGCGGTCAACTGGCATAGAGTAAGGCTGTGTTCCCTTATTCAGGGCAAGGCATCGGGGGTCGCCTGGTGCGGGAAATCCGCACGCCAGTATAATATAGGGAATTGACCCTATTGCGACAACGGGGAGGGAGAGGAAACCCCTCTCCCTTACCCACTTGCCTGCTCCTTGACGCGAAGTGAAGCATGGCTGTTGACTCGATCTACCAAGCTGCTTAGTGTTCTTTTCGCCACAGTGCAGAAAGGGACAAGGAAAGTATATGACTGATAGAAGGATTGCCATGGAACACGATAAGAAGATTGCTCTTGTCGCGCATGATAATAAGAAACGGGACTTGTTGGAATGGGCTAAATATAACCGCGATCTCTTGGCGCACCATGAAGTGTATGCGACAGGCACCACCGGCGAGATCCTGGAACGAGAACTTGGCTTCCGAATTACTAAACTCCAAAGTGGGCCCTTGGGCGGTGATCAGCAAATCGGTGCCAAGATTGTCAATAACGAGATAGATTTTCTTATCTTCTTCTGGGATCCCCTCGAACCAATGCCGCATGACCCCGATGTCAAGGCGCTCTTGCGAATGGCAGTGGTATGGAATATCCCCATTGCCTGTAATCGGGCTTCCGCTGATTTCATGATCTCATCTCCGCTAATGGATGGAGAGTATGATCGTCTGGTACCCGATTATGAGGGATACCGCACTCGAAAGTTAGACAGTGGCGAAGGAGAAGGCCAAGGTGCATGGGATTCTGCCTAAGACCGGGCATCTTAAGGCATTCATGAGGTAGTTAGCATATAGACGATGGATTTCGAGGCATGAGACCGCTCCCTGCGCTAAGCTACAGGGATGCCTACGCGACGCCGCTCGCGCACAGCGTTTTTACAGAAATGAGCGATAATCGAGAAGGAGTCTCGCCAGTCCCGCTGCTGCCGCTGAGCCCATAATTCCAGCGGCTTGCGCGCAGTCACGAAGTGATCCAATGAAAGACACAGCTTATCCCTTCCCCCAACGTGTTGCCAATTGGATCAAATACCGTGTCTTCATCTGTGACATTCTTCGCAAAACGAGATATTTTCCCATGAGTAGACCGTTGAAAAGCTCCCTGAAAGCCGATGAGATAATTTTCCCTAAGAATGGGGTAAAACGCCGCCGTTTTTTCAAACGAATTTTGGCCCTGGTTCTACTCGCCATCCTGTTTAGTTGCGTGGGCACCATGGTTGTTCCGGAAATCTGGCCTTATTTCGGAGCCCAAGTCGCCAACCATATGCGGAATCTTATAGGACCCCAGGCGGTGGCCCAAATCGAAGCCATCGTATTCCAGGTGCAGGACACAGTGAAACATTGGCAGTACCAATATGGCGTCGAACAGGCCGAAGCTCCTTGGGGAAGCAGTGCAATTCCATTGGAACTGACGCCTTTTTCTCAAGTCTCTATCGAGAAGTCATCTCTTACCCCAGAATCCGCGAGACATACACCAACGCCCCCTGCTGCTATCGAAACACCTGCCTACATGGAGCAGTCAAAGGAGCCTCAGGATCAGCTCCCTGTAAAGGCAGGTAGCCCCACACCGACGCCTACTCCATATGTATGGCAACTTTCCACACTGATCCCGTTTGGCTCAATGGAGGGCGAAGGGGTCTGGCTGCCCTACCTGTACGACCGGGAGGGCCATGTGGTGGCTGTGCGCACATTTCTGCAGCCGGATCCAGGGCGTCCCTATGCAATCGTGGCAGTTGTGGCGTTTGATTTGACCCGCACTCAACTGCACTTCGTTTTAGGATTTAACGAGCCTTCGCTGCCTGACGGGCCTAAGGGTGACGGCTTGATCTCTGAAGAGGACCGAGAGGCGGGCGTCCTTCTGGCCGCTTTCAACGGTGGATTCAGAGCGGCGAACGGCCAGTTTGGTGCCATGGCGGATGGGATCGTAGCCCTGCCGCCGAAGAGCGAAATGGCAACCGTTGGGATCTACCGCAGCGGAGAGGTCCGCATCGGAATTTGGGGAGAGGAGATTAACGATACCCCAGATCTACAAGCCTGGCGCCAGAACTGCCGGCTAATCATTCAGGATGGGGAGATATCGCCCAGAGTGTACAACAATTCGATCACAGATTGGGGCGCATCAATCAGTAACCAGATCGTCACCCGGCGTTCCAGCCTGGGCCTCGATCGCGAAGCCAAGATCCTGTACTATTTCGCCGGTCCGAGCCTGAGCATGTCCGTCCTGGCAAATGCCATGCTGGCCGCGGGCGTGCAGGACGGGATGCTTCTGGATATCAATCATTTTTGGGTTCTTTTTACAGCTATTCACTCTGAAGAGGGCAAGTTGGTCGCGGAACCGCTGTTACCAAACGATATGATCGATCACATTGATCGCTATTTGGGCCCGTCTCCGGCTGATTTCTTTTACATCACTCTACTGGATAACCACCAACCATAATCCTTCATTCAGATGGCCAAACTTCTGTGCGCCCTTTCGGTGCTTTATGCTACGCCAGGGTGGTAAGCGGCGCGATTTGCCAGATCAGATTACAATAAAAGTAGCCTCAGGAGCCAAAACGCCAGGCCACTTAGCAAAACGTTAGCCCGCTTGCCATCAGCCGACAGTTATAAAACGGAGGAGGTTCTGATGAAACGCAAAGATCTACTAAAGAATGTTTGGGGGATTGGGTTGACTCTGTTATTTCTATTTGGATGCAGTCCACAAGCAACTCCCCCACCAACCGGCACATCTGTCCCACCCACGGATACACCCTTACCGCCTACCCAAACTTCCGAGCCGCCCACTCCCACTACAGTCAGTTATGCGCCGAAGACCTTCACGGGTCCGCTCGACAGTGGCACAATCGCCTTTACGGTCTCCGCCGATGGTGCGGTG
>Ga0315295_10005179_pt1 | contig 11150 bp, 10 predicted proteins | sample YL17G14_0_MG_FD_204453 | JGI IMG/M metagenome (GOLD analysis project Ga0315295, IMG submission 204453) | Sediment microbial communities from Yellowstone Lake, YNP, Wyoming, USA - YL17G14_0 | ecosystem: Environmental > Aquatic > Freshwater > Lake > Sediment | place: USA: Wyoming | collected...
CGTGTCTTTCTCTATCCCACAGAGCCGCGAGTGCTTGAATTGAATTTCCTTCTGTCTTCAAATGCGTCATAACACCTAATGGAAATGTACTATCATGTCCTTCAGATACTTCTCCATATGCCATTTTTAGAGGCATGAATAAGCCTGTTCTTAGAACATTGGCAAATTCTTCCCTAGGAATTCTCTGTTTGTTGGCATTATGTTGGTCATCCGTTAACAAGAATTTCATCCAAGCAACGTTAGGATTCAAAGAGATTGAAGCCGAAGCTGCCATCTCTTCTATTTCTAACTTATCTATCATTAATTGTACATCAGATGCTTGTAATGTGATTGTTTTAATCATAATTTAACCTCTTTTATTGTTTACCATTGTCATTCCCAGGGGGTGCACCTGCTTTTGGCTTTGGTTTAGCAGCGGGTTTAGGTGCTGCTGATTTTGGTTTTCCAGGAGCACCTGGTACTATTGGTTCTGGTTCTCCTGCAGTTGGTAAATCTAGTCCTAATTCTTTCATCATTTCTTTTTCTTCTACTTTATGATTTAGTTCTTCTGATAAATCAAATCCATAAGATTCAGTAAATGATTTTCTAGACAAGTTACCAGTATCATATAATTTTTGTATACCCTCATAGAATAATCTTAATCCTAATAAGTTTATAGGTTTGAATTTTACTTCAGGTAAATCCCCTTTAAGTTTGTTTCTTTCTTTTACTTCATAGAATACTTTATATATAATAGGGAAAAGTTCATCTCTCATTACATTCATTGTACTCTCTGGAGAAAGTGTAGCTATCTCTGGGTCAGAAGTAAATGACCGTTCTGTCTCACCAGTAATTAAAATTCTAGGAAATCCTAGTGCTAAGATTATATCTTTATTTACTGCGTCATATTTTTTATCATTTAGTAATGCTTCTACATCAGGAAATATCCAATTTAGTTCTATAGTATGATTGGTAAATAGTGTAAATACTCTTTCTACATCTGTAGGACTAATCCCCTCTCTCCAATGGAACTTAGCTTCCAAATCATCTAGAACTTCCTGTTGGTCCTCAGTTAGAGGGAACTCATCACTTCCTGCTTTTACATGTAAGATAGCACTAATAACTCTAGATGCAATTGAATAGTCCATTCTTCTAAGATTTCTCTTATGTTTGTAAGACTCTAACCCTGGGTATAAATAAGGGATTGGATATTGAGCATCAGCCAGCATGGTTGATTTTACTATAAGTGGGTTATCAAGTAATATTTTTGTTTCGCCTGCTAAAATCTTAGCTACAAATTCTGGATACATTGTAACAATTTTTTGATATAGGGCTATGTCTTTAGACCCATCATCATATGCACCTTTATTTTGAAAGAAGTTTATTACTTCATCAGGAACTATTAAGAAATAAGATTCTTCATCAGTAATAAAAGGTCTTTTGATTACAATATCTTGTGCATTTCTTAACCACATACTAGTGGGGTAAAGTAGACTATCTAATCTTTGAATTCCTTTATTTCTTAATTGTAATCTATTTAAAGTTGTCAAAGTTATTTCTGGAACTACTAGTCCAGTAGTCAAGAACTCCAAAGCAGCCTTTCTTAAAAATCGTATGACATCTTTCTTTAGGGATTCATATATCTGGTAATCAGTTTTGGGGATATTACTTTCTGGAACAATAATATCATTAATAGCTAGACTAACCATCTTTGTTACCACAGTAGTAGCAATAGGTTCATGTCTAAAGAAAAATCTACAGTCCTTTAAAATCTTAACAAAGGTGCTATGGTCTTCAAAGGAGAGTTTATCTACTTGATTACTACCCCATACACTTATATCAGTTGGTAAACTAGGAGCTGGCATAAAAAATGTTGCTTTTGCTAGTTTAATTGCTTTATTATTGTCCATAGTATTCTCCATTATAATTTTAAACTACCCATCTACTCTTAGCTAATCGTACTTGTGCTTTAGAAAATAGCAGACCTACGATTAGCATATAGTATGCCATCATAGCACATAGCATAGCTGCTGTATTATGGTCTTCACCTCGTTTACCACCTTTAGGTGTAAGTGTCTTATAGACTACTTCTCCTGTAGGTGTTTTAGTATACGTCATTCTTTCAAGTTCTGTTATCAAATCAAAGTCTGTTGATGAATATATAATCTTATGTGTATTAGTATACTCTTGAAGTAATGATACACTGTGAGGTTTAGTTTTTACTTTTATTTCCTCTCCCTCTGAGTTTTCTCCTAGACTTATCCAAGCACCAAAGGAAACTGGAAATAATCTTTTAGCATAATTTTTGTGAAGATAATTATCATCTTCTAATAGATGTTGTACTAAACCTTTTTCGTTACCAACATCTACTCCTATAACTTCTGGTCTTCCAAACTTAGTATCTAGATAGTCTATTATTTTTTCTTGGACTGGATATGCAACTTTATAAAAATTAATTCTAGCATGTTCTTTCATTATACCATTTTTCTCATAAAGTATCATGATTGAAGTGGGTTCTGTATATCCTAAGTCTATTCCCATTATTGTTAAATCATGTGGTGGTAGAGGTGGGATAAGTGCCATACGATTTATAATCTCTGTATAAGAATAGTCTATACCAGACATACTAATTTTATAAGTAGCATATTCAGCTATATTCATTAATCTTCTATCAAATACTGCAAAGGTTGGAGAACCATGTCTTCCTAAAACAATGTGGATATAATCTTCACTGTCAGGCCCACCATATTGTTTTATATTTTTCAGTTCATCTTCTTCTGTATATCTTGGATTTTCATGAGCAGATGTTCTATGGTGAGAGAACTCTTCCATAACCTCATCGGCTAAATAGATAACACAATTTTCTCTCAATCCTGTAGGAACACCTGACACCCACAACTTAAATCCATCTTCCCATGTATTTAGAACAGGCTGTAATTCTAGCCAAGTTCCCCAAGGATAGTATCCAGATTCATCCAAGATAATAATTGGTGTGTGAGTACCAATTACATTTGCACCTGTCCCAGATTGTCCAGCAATTCTACATAACAATTGTGCATTATTCAATAATGTAATAGTGTAACTGGATGAATTAATTCCTCTTTTTGGTTCTATAAAATTTTTAAGAAGAGTATTACTTCTCAAATATTTTATTAGATTTGTAAATACAGGTTCCAAGTGAACTTTGTTTGGAACTGTGTATAAAATATATTCATTAGGAAAGAAATTATTTATGAGTATCCATAAAATATAATCTGTTAGAGTTACAGTTTTACCAACTGCTCTTCCACAACACAGAGATACATAATGGCTGAAATCACATAAGTATTCTTTCTGGTAACTAGAGTATTCAAACTTTTTAGTTGCATACGCAGGTGTATCTAGATTTCTATAAAACTCACCAAATAGAACTGGATGTTTTAAAAGTTCATATAGATGCCACTCGTCTGCTGTTATTTTTTCCTGTAATGCCATTACTTTTTCCCATCAAAAGGTTCAGTGAATTTTTCCTTACCAGGTTCTCCACCCCATTTTTGAATATATCTAGCCTTTGCTGCAATAAATTTTCCATGGTGCATATTTTGTTCTAAGATAGTAAATTTCTTAAGCGTTGCACTTCCTTCATGTTTTACCACACAGCCATCTATAGATTTTATATCATATCCTTTTAATCTCATTCTATAATGATAATCATTATCTTCAAAGTAAGCATAGAAAGGAGATATATTCTCATCCATATATCCCACATCATTAATTATCTTTCTAGGAAATTGTATCAGAGAGAATGATGTTGAACCAACTGCAGGATAGATTGCAAAATTTTCATCGTATCCACTCATTAATACTTCAAGAGAATTTTCATAGAATTCTATATCATCATTACAAAGAACGATATTATCTGGTATATTATCAAAGAACCAGTTCCAACTTCTAGCTACTCCCAAGTTGTATCTTACCTTTACTATATAAATCCTATTCCCAAATTCCTTTGGTACTGTATCCAAATCAAGGTTCATTCCATTGTCAATTACATAATAAGCAGTTGGTTTCAATGTCCCAGCTTCTGCTGATTCTAAACATCTTACTAATAAATCATACCTATTTAGTGTTGGTATACATAAATTAAATTCCATGTGCTTTAATCCTTTCCATTATTTCATCTGTCTTGTCCTCATACAAAGTCAAACAACTTTTATTACACTGGTCTGTACAACAATGGTCACATTCATCTACGGCAAAGATGCATGTATCATGTGCTGTATTTATTGCTGGTATACTACCATAAAAAGTTATATATGGTATCTTTAGTGCCCCTGCTAATGCAGATATACCACTGTCATATCCTATATAAAGGGCTGCTTCTGACATTCTATCTATTAATTGGGGCATTGGTAGATTTTCTAGCATATAACTATAATTCCATATCTGCCCCGCTGATATTTTATTTGTACAGTCTCTAAATCCATTATTTCTTAGATATGCAACTGTATATCCCTCTCCTATCAATCTTCTAGATAGATTAGTAAAATATCTATATCCTCTTCTAGAAGGCCATCCTGCTTGGTCATTCATGATTACAAGTTTAGGAATAGTTTTTCTAGGTATATATAGATTAGGTTGAACATCTATTTCGTCTATCCATATTCCTGTAATATCATGAAATACTCTTAACGGATAGTAAACTTGATAAGTATCTGGATTATTAGGAGCAAAGTGACAATCTTTTCCTACACTCTGTTCTATAATATAGGGATTATTATTCCAAAATAAGTCACTATGCTTATTTATAACCTTAGTTTTTTCACCAAAAATTTTAAAATAAGCCTCTGGTATACCTGTCATAATTACATGGTCGCCAAGGGAACCCCAAAGATTTAGTATCATCTTAGATAATTGTAGTAGCAAAGTGTCTCTTTAGTTATTATAAATCTTTCTTTATGTTGATTATAAAGAGTACTAAAGAAAACTCCATCTGCACAATAGTTCCAGTCCTCCCACTTTAAGTCTCCTATCAAATCTCTTGGGACTAAAAATTGGGCAGTATCAATATGACAAGGTACTATCATATCAGGTCTTGGTACTAATCTAATAAAACCATTTTCAAAAGCCTGGGAAAAGATTAAAGCTTTATTAGAGTTTTCTAATATTTTAGTGGCTCTGCGAAACAAATTTGGATGTATAATATTATCATCATCTAGAAAGTATACGTAGCTATCACATCCTACGTGGTCTAGTGCTATATTTCTTTGTGGATTTCCAGATAAACCTTTATCAGCACTTGAATATGAAATATATTTTGTATATAGACATTCATCATTATCTAGTAATGAGTTACCATCTTCTACAACAATCCATTCCCATTTCATATCCTTTGTAACACTATTTATTATAGATTTATATACTAGTTTTATATTATGTGGTCTTGTTAATGGTGTTATAAATGTTACTTTCATAAATTCCTCTCCCAAAAATCATTGAATATTATTCTTTTTGATTTTTTATATCCTTTATTTAGTAGATAATTATTTTGTTCTGACCAATCATCCCAATTCTCTATACAAATAACTTTGACCTGCCATCTATCCAAGTCTATCCCTTTTAAGACTTCCATTTCATATCCCTCTGTGTCTATTGAGAGTATATCTACATGGTCTAACTTAGCTATTGATTCTAGAAAATAATCTAAAGTTACCATATCTACTTTTACAGTTTCTTTTAGAGTACCTGCCCGATGTTCAAAAAATCCAGTCCAAGATTGTTCATCTTCTTCACAAAATATAAAAAAATCTATATTATTTTTATTTTCCGCACCTGCAGCTAATTGATAATAATGTTTTCTATCTGTTAACTTATATACACAATTTGGGTTAGGTTCAATACAAAATACTTCCCAACCATTTACCTCTAAGAGTAGACTATTGCTTCTATAGTTACTATGGGCACCTACATCTACCATGATACCTTTGAAATCTTTATCAAATAAAGTCAATAGATATTCTGCATCACCTTCTGTAAAATAATTATCTGGTAAAGAAATCATTTATTATGTGTCTCTGTACTTTCTTGTAGCCAAAATTAGATAAGTATTTTTCTATATTTGGATTATTAAAGTTATTCTCAATAACTAATAATTTAGGTTGGTACTTATTAATATCAAATCCTTTCAATATGTCTAGTTCAGTTCCTTCTGTATCTATAGATACAAAGTCAATGGGAGTAAAAAAATCTTTTATACAAAAATCAAGTGTTCTAACATTAACCTTAACTGTGTAGATTCTAGTTACATGATTTTCCTGAACTAATCTAGAATCTAAATTTAGAGAACTGACCGCAGTTTCTTCAGGAGTACATACATGAAAATCTACATCATTTGCCTGTGAATTTGCTACTGCATAGTTAAGAACATGTTTTCTATTTCTTTGAAGTTGAGCAAATAGATTAGGATTTGGTTCTATACACAAACATCTCCAACCCAGTTCTTCAAAGTGTAAAGTATTTGATGCAGCAATTCCCTGTGCTGCCCCAACTTCAACTGCTATGCCTGCAAGTTGATTAGGAAAATATTCTTCTATAACTTGGTCTGTAGGTGGTTCAAATTGTCCATAGTATGTCATTTATATGTTTTTCCTAAATTAGATACTTCCCCACTCAACGCTTGGTCAATGGCACTTACAAGTGCAGACCGTTTAGCATTTGATTTCTGTGCTAAGATTGCTGCATCTAATCTTTCCTCAGCAGAAAGAGATTCATTCATAAGTTTTTCCTGTGCGTACCAGCAGCGTATGTTTACAATACTAAGTTCATCAATCATCATGGCAATACTTTTTCTAGTGATGTCCATTCAACCCTTCCTTTTTCCATAAAATAAATTCTTGGGTCAGGTAATGGTACAACAAATGCTCCACCATCCTCCAAAAATTTTATATTTTTGTTTATAATGTTATCCCAAAAATGCCAAGGTAGTAGAAAATATATATCTGGATATTCACCAAATGCTTCATCCTCTGATATAATAGGAATCTCTGTTCCTATAGTTACCTTGCCAAATTTATCTGGATTTACTTCTGCTATTGCTTTCAATAGATTTTTATTTATACCAAAGTATTGAAGTAATGTATTTCCTTTTGTAGATGCCCCCATACCAAATACCCTGATACCACCATCATTACTTCTTATTAGAAATTCTAAAACAATCTTTTTGATATTTTGAATCCTATCATTGAAGGCTTTAATAGAACCTTCTGGACTATCTAAGTAAGCTAGTTCCTGTTGTAATGAATTATAAACATTATCTTCATTTAGGAATGTAGAAATTCTACTAGCAAATATTCTTATACTTCCACCGTTTACTTTATTATAAGATACTCTAAATACATTTAGATTATGTTTATTTAGTAAATTTATTACATCATCTAATTTATAATATTCTAGATGTTCGTGACATATATTATCAAAAGCATTTATTCTTAACATAGATACTAGGTCTGTGAACTGAACCACAAAAATTCCATCATCTGTTAGAATTTTATCTACATCTTCCACAAATTTATTTGGGTCTGGTAAGTCATAGAACATAGCTATAGCTGTAACCACTTTAGCTTTATTGAAATAATAAGAATCTTTATTAAAGTAATCATTAATAAAAGTATTACAATGTCCTTTAGCCTTATCAGCTAAATTCAAAGCTGGGTCATATCCTATTTTATAAGCAGTTTTATTTTTGTATAAACTAAGTAGCGTCCCATCGTTACACCCAATATCCACTAATACATCCAAATCCTCTATCTTAATAGTATTCTCTATCTCAGTAACAATCTCTTGTAAAGATGATACCATTGATGGATTGATAGCAGACTGATAGAAATAGGTTCTGTACATATTATCCAAGGGAACATTATATTTTTCCTGCACAAGATGACAGTCTTCACATTCTACTAGAGACAAAGGAATTGGTTTTCCTTTGGTCTTATCTACAAATCCAGATGGATATATATTTCCCAAACTAAAAATATCTTTCAAATTTCCTTTACAAATCCTACATGATTCTTGCACCGTGTAATCCATATCTTACTCCTCCATTGGTATTACTATATTTAATCCAAATTCTGTTGAGTGAAATCTTTGTAATGCGTTTTCTAGTAATGTATCAAATGAATAATGTCCTGAATCTGAAAAAAATCCAGATGGTATAAGTGCATTTACATAATTTATACCACTAGCAGTAGCTGGTAAATATACAATTGTATCATCGGGTTTTCTAGCAATAACGGTTATAGATGAATATAATGATAAATCTGCTGGAGATTTTACTCCAGTTAGTTCATCAATTTCTTCAACTTGTACCTCCAAGAGATGCCCATAATCTGTTCTGAATATATTTACATGGCTCATATTTTTACAATCCTTTTTATTTCTGAATTTATATTAACTACTGCATCTACAGTTGTATTTATTGTTGTAACAAATGCTGCGTGTGTGGCAATTGTTGTCTTGAATTTCATTTCTTTATTTATAACAGTTCTAAATGACATCTTAGTATTTATTACTGTCTTGCATTCTATCTTATGAAGTACTGTTGGAACTGTAGCGAACATGTATGCATGAATAGAACTTCTTGCAGCTATTACACCATACATGTAAGCATGAGCAAATGATATATTGGATGAAAATCCATTTACATATGCATGTACATATGTACTTATAACTGCATATCCAGCTACAAATGCTGGTACTTGACTAGTTATAATTATACCACCATTTAGATAAGCATGAATATTTGAATTTATTAAAGTTTTTCCAGATAAATAAGCACTTTTTGTAGAATTAATGCTTGATTTACCAGATAAATACACATATTTTGAAGAAATACTGCTGATTTTTCCTGCTAAGTATGCATATTTACTGCTACTAGTAGTTGATTGCCCACGTAGATAGGCTGATTTTGATGTAATTGGTAAAGATTTACCTGCTAAGTAAGCAGATTTAGAACTATTTGTTGTATCTTTACCTTTCAAGTATGCTGATTTATTAGAAGATATTAATGATTTACCAGCTAAGTATGCATGTTTGATTGACTGTACAATACCACTAATAAATGCTGACTTACTTGTTATACCAAATGCTCGCCCACGTAAGTAAGCAGGTACAGTTGTTCTATTTGCAGAATAACCTAATATATAAGCATGTATAACTGATTGTGCTACTGCATTTACTTTAATATATGCTGGTTTAGATGTAACTACATTTATACCACCTCTTAGATAGACAGCCTTAGAAGTAGTTGATACATTTTTACCACTAATATATGCATGAGTACTAGATATTCCAGAAGATTGTCCTCTTAAATAACCATGTACAAATGTAATACTTGATGCAGAACCTTTCAAGTATGCTGATTTTGAAGTTACAACTTTTATTTCACCATTAATAAAGACAGACTTTGAAGTAACAGATGTAGATTTACCTTTTACATAAGCAAATTTTGAAGTTACTGTAGTATTTTGCCCACATAAGTAAGCACTTTTAGATGTTACAGAAGTAAATTGTCCACGTATATACGCTGACTTAGAAGATACTGTTGTACTTTGTCCTTTGATATAAGCAAAGACAGATGTTACTGTATTTATCTTTCCAACTAAGTAAGCATGAATAGAAGTTGTAACTGCTGATGGGCCTTGTAAGAAAGCATGAACACTAGTATGTGCTTCATGTCCAGGTTTTCCAGGTACAATAAAGACAATATAAGTAACTTCTGGGTCTACATCTCCAGCACCTAAGATGTATGCTGGCACCTGAGTAGATGCAGGATTTCCTGCTATAAATCCTTGAATAAATGCAGAAACACTAGTATCTACTAGAATACCACCAGCTAAATAAGTGGATTTACTTGATATACTTGTAGCTTTACCAACTATATAAGCAGATTTATTTGTACTAGCAGTAAATTGACCTTTTGTATAAGCGAATTTACTATTTACTGCTGTAGCTATTCCCCGTATATACGCAGAATGACTAGTAATACCATAACTTTGTCCAGATAAGTATGCGGATTTACTAATTATTGCAGTATTTTTACCAGCTATATATGCTGGTTTATTTGAAACTGTTATATCCTTGCCTTTTATATAAACTGATTTACTTGAAACTGATGTTGATAAACCTTTCAAATAAGCAGATTTTGAGGTTATTCCTGAACCACTATCACCTAAAAGATAGGCTGGCTTATTAGTATTACTAGATGTACTCCCTTTCAAATAAGCAAATTTAGCTGAAACAGAAGGACTACTCCCTTTCAAATAAACAAACTTAGAAGTGGTTACATCTTGAGCACCTTTAGTATATGCAGGTTTATTACTACTTGTTACTGATTGCCCTTTCAAGTAAACAGGTTTATTACTTATTCCTGTTGTTTGTCCTTTGATATACGCTGACTTATTAGCAGTACTAGTTATTCCTCCACGTATATAAGCAGATTTGCTAGACGGAGTAGCAACAACAGAGCCTCGAATATAAGCAGATTTATTAGATGGAGTGGCTGGTATAGAACCTTTAGTATATGCATATTTGCTACTAGAAACTGGATATGAGGGATTGGCACCATTTAAATAAACATGGGCTACTGTTGGAGTAGGAGATGTGGCACCCTTTATGTAAGTAGATTTAGAACTAGTTAAGTCAAAACTAATAGTTCTTGAGAGTTCTACCCAAGGACATAAATCTGTGGTTAGACCAGCAGTAAGAGCATAATCTCCAGTAGCAGATGGGTCGCCATAGTTGTGATAGACCGTTGCTGTAATATCGGGTGTAACACCCCAATGTCCGATTTCAATAACGATTCTATCGCCAGCCTGACTACTAAAGTTACTTGCTCCATCAGTTCTGGCACTGTGAATACGAGTAGCTATACTAGCAAGTGATGTGGGATATTCAGTACTAGTTGCTTGGTAAACACCAATCGTGCCCCGTACTACAGAACCATCAGTACTAACAACACGAATACAATAAGCAAGATGGCTATCACCCTGAGGTATTGACTCCGCAACTTTGATAACCATACTTATGGTATCCGAGGTTGTCCAACTGTATCCAGTAGCTAGACACTTAGACTGGAACTGTACCCATACCCAATCATCAGTAGTTGCGTTTGCCCATACATAACTCTTTTGCGTAAG
>Ga0315295_10005180_pt1 | contig 11150 bp, 11 predicted proteins | sample YL17G14_0_MG_FD_204453 | JGI IMG/M metagenome (GOLD analysis project Ga0315295, IMG submission 204453) | Sediment microbial communities from Yellowstone Lake, YNP, Wyoming, USA - YL17G14_0 | ecosystem: Environmental > Aquatic > Freshwater > Lake > Sediment | place: USA: Wyoming | collected...
GAGAGGGTGAAGAGATCCCGGTAGGTGGATCCTGCCGTCTTCACGTCTTCCTGCCGCATTCCTTCAGAGAATTTCGGGAGAAAGCGGGCGAGGGCGTCTTTTACGGCCTCCCCCCTCCAGTCCGGCGTTTCAGTGGTATCCGTGGTTCATCACCTGATGATCAGCTGCTTTTCAGGATCTGGACCGGCTCGGAGGAAAAACCCGTTGATCCGGATCCGGGGTGCAGCAACAGGAGATACGAAAAGGGGGGAGGATTACCGCTGAATATGGTGCCTATCCCGACAGGCGCTTCGAGACCTCGCGGACGAGGGGGCGAAGGCTGTCCGGGAGGGAAGGCTCGGCCACCTGCACGGTATGAACGCGCTTCCCGTCATCCACCGTGATGGAGTAGGTGAAGTAATCGGCCCCCTTCCCCGGCCTGGGGAATTTTCCGGGGAGGGCGAAGAACCCTGAGTCACGGACGAGCCCTTCGAGCGGTTCCCGCTCAACGCCGGGCAGGGATTGGGTCTCGATCCTGACCTCCCTCCGCATACCCCCGAAGCCACCGCTCCGGACGAGATGGATGTTCATACCCCTGCCGCCTGTCATTTCGGTATCTTCACCCCTACGCCTTTCCAGCCCTTCTTCACCGCCGCCTGCTCTTCGCTCCCCCCGCCGAATATCACCCCGGCGACCTGGTAGGTCCTCTTCGCGGCGGTGGCAAAGGAGGTCTTTGGTTTCAGGGCGTCCCTGAGAGCGACGTACCAGATCCTCCCCGCCCTCTCCCAGGCATATCCCCCGAGCTCCATGGCGGTCAGGTAGAAGGCATGGTTCGGGATGCCGGAGTTGATGTGGACCCCGCCCTCGTCCTCGGTGGTCTTCACGTAGTGCTTCATGTCGGCCGGCTGCGGGTCCTTCCCGAGATTGGGGTCGTCGTAAGCGGTTCCCGGGGCGCTCATGGACCGGAGAGCCTTCCCCTTCACCTTCTTCGTGAAGAGCCCTTCGCCGATGAGCCAGTCAGCCTTGTCAACCTTCTCTGAGAGCACCCACTGCTTCACGAGGGAGCCGAAGACATCGCTCATGGATTCGTTCAGTGCACCGAGCTGGTCCTGGTACACGAGGCCTGCTTCGTACTCGGTGACCCCGTGGGTCAGCTCGTGGCCGATCACATCGATGGCTATCGTGAACCGGTTGAAGTAGACCCCGTCTCCATCACCGTAGATCATCTGCCGGCCGTCCCAGCCGGCATTGTCATAGTTTGTCTCGAAGTGAACGGAGGAGTCGATGCACATCCCTTTGTCGTCGATGGAGTTCCGGCCGTACATATCCTTGTAGAACCTGTACGTCGCATCTGCTCCCTTGTATGCCTCCTTCACCGCGGGATCCTTGCTCTTTGCTGGGTTTGCGATGAGGTCACCGGGGAGATCGCTGTCGCTCCCGTGCTTCACGTCATAGACCCTGATACACCGGCCCCCGGTCGGGGGTGCCACGTAGAACTCACCGAGCGCCAGGCGCATCCCCCGCACCTTCTCGATTCTCATGAGCATCCGGACCGCGAGCCTGCGATCATCGGGGTTGCCGTTCTCTGCGAGGTGCTTCAGCATGTGCGGCGGGACGATCCCGTGCACGGGCATACGTGCCCTGCTCCCCCTGTATCCCCCCGTCAAGGGGTCTCCCCGGGGACGTGAGAGAGATCTTTTCCCAGATTCCATGTTCACACTCCCTCTTCCAGGAGGGAACCGTTGCCCTGTTTCCCCCTGGCTACCCTGTAGAGGGTGCCGGTACACGGGCAAAGGTCTCCCCCCACCGTGTCCGAAAACCCCCTGCCGGCGAGCGTTGCTTCTGTGTTTCTTTCATATAAAACTATGGGCTATCCCCGAAGAGACCGTGCCTGGGGGGAACAGGCAGCAGGTGGACGGTTGGGTGGGAGAAGTTGCCCGTCAGATACTCTCTCTATCCGGCCTTCCGCGGCGGGATGGGCGGATGCAGGAGAGCGCTTTCAGGAGTTCCCTCTCCCCCGCAAAGCAGGCGGTCCGCTGGCTCCCGTGCATCATGTCGATATGGGATATCCCGAGCATCGAGGCCAGGGGCCTCTCGGACATCCCACCGATGACCAGATCCACGCCGAGGGCAGAGAGCCTGGAGAGGATCACCTCCTGCGAGGGCTCAATGAGGATCTCGAGGTCCCTGATCCCGAGGCCCGCGAGCTTCTCCCGGGTCCCGGTATCGAAGTCCACCACCACGAGGATGGGTTCCAGGCCTGCGTCCGCGAGGAAACGGCACATCGAAATAGCCCGGGTGGGCCCGCCGATCACCGCGACACGGAGGGGACGGACCTGTGCATCGGGGGATTCCCTGTCACCAGCGGGATGGCCGGTTTCCTCTCCTCCGGTTTCCCGGGTGAGGGAACTTCCGGCCCCGATCTCACCGGTAAGGCATTGGGGGGAGAACGGGAGACCGAGTGCCGAGGTGACATGCGAAAGAAAGGATACTGCGGCACGGGCCCCGATGGGGAACTCCACAACGATGAAAGGGGTCCCGAACTTCTTCTCCAGGAGTTCGGCGGGAGCCCGGCCTGCCGGTTCGCAGACCACGATATTGAGGGCGGCCTCGCCAAGCGCCTCGAGGTCACCGAGGGTGGAATCCGCCGAGAGCACGCTCAGGACCTCGATCCCCGCGAGGGAGAGGACCCGTTTCAGCTCCCTGAGATCGGGGCCGCCCCGCAGCATGCCGACGAGGTTCACGGAGGCGGGGCGGGGCGTCCCGGCCGGCCGGGAGATCTCCTCGGCGAGCCGGGAGAGGGTCTCACCATAGGCCGTGTGATGGTCCCCCTCGAACCCCCCGGACTCGAACCCGATCACCCTCGCCCGGCTCCGGGCAGCCCGGCAGGCGCTCTCCACGTCCTCCCCGATGATGGCCGAGGCGCAGCAGGAGAGGACAAAGATGAGATCCGGTGAGAGCCTCAGGTCGAGCTCCTCGATCGCAGAGGTGAGTTTCCCCTCGGCCCCGAAGATCACATCCTGCTCGTCCAGCGAGGTGGTATAGATGGCGCTCGGGCGGTCGCCCCTCATCCCCATGATGTAGTTGATATGGTATACGCATCCCTTCGGCCCATGGACGAGGATCGCACTCCTCTTCACGGTTGAGAGCGCCTTGATCGTACCAAAGAGCCGGCAGGTGCTCCGGGGGATCTCCAGTATATTCGGGGTCATAGGTGCTGATCGGGAGGCTATTTCCCATGCACCATTGGGGGACACCGGACAAAAAACATTGTTTCGGTGCAGGGACGGGCTGACCAGGGTGGTCCTAGGAAGCCGCCCGTGCGAGGACCATCGGTTCGTCCGTGAGGACGGATGGTGCCTGCGTCGTCACGATGACCCTCGGCTGGGGCGGGTTCTGGATGGTCATCGTAAACTTCTCGCCGGCATAGATCTCGTATTGGGGCGACTCGGACGTGAAGGGGACGCTGACGAGGAAGGTCTCCCCATCCTCGAGGATCCTGTTCCCGTTCACATCGCCGGAGAGGATGAGGTAGTTTACCCCGAACTGCTGCCCGCCCTTGGTGAAGATGATCTGGGTGTTCGGGATCTCAAAGGTCACGGCCTCGGCCCGGGGAGCCTTCACCACCGTGAACCGGATCTCTTCGATGAAGTTCCCCGTCGCCGATTTGAGGCCGAGGACATCGCCCCTGATGAGTATCGCGGTGCCGGCCTGGGCGACGGTCGCCGGCGTCCATACGGGTGTAACGAAGGGGGTGGGCGGGTTCGTAGTCGTTCCGGGCTGGACGGGCGTGGGGGTCTCAGGGAAGGGAGTGACCGGCCTGGTGGTGGCGATGGTCAGGGTCGATGCCGGGGGCTGGGATTCCCCTTTCTGCCCGGTACACCCGGAACCCAGGATCGAGCATACAACGAGAGCCGCAAGAACCGTGGCAAGGAATCTGAGCTGGACCATCTTTCCTCCCTCTCTCAGGAGATGCGCGCTTCTCTTTTAATATCCTGTTCGTACGCGGCATGGAAGGGGACTTCGCCAGTTCCCGACGGTAATTCTGGCGATTGATTGAAGGAAGAAAAGAAGATCGAGGGGGCTCCCCACCGGGTTCGTTGGAAAGTTACTAGGTGATCTGGAAGGATTTGACCATAGTATCCATCGGGACGACGTTGCTCGCGTACTTATCCTCTTTGGAGGTAAATGTCAGGATATACGCGTTCGTCCCCTTGATCGCATAGACCTCCACCCATTCCATGAGAGTCCCCTGGTTGCCTGTATATGCGATCTTCCATCCGCTGAAACCGGGCCCCTTCAAGGCCTGGTCATAGATCAGGTTGAAGCTCTCAAGCCCCTTCTTCTTTGCGAGTTGCGCGGCCTTATACTGCTCGAGGCTCATGGGGTTTGCCGAGAGATCCTCCACCGCGACCCTCATCGTTGCCGGGATGTCACCCATCCCCCCGGAGGGAGAGGTGAAGGTGACCACGCTTGACCCTGCATTCTCCTGCTTCGTCCATGCCGAGGGATAGGACATGCTGAACCCGTACTGGGGGTTCGAGTAGGTGAGGTAATCCGATCCCCTGGGTGTTGCCTGTTTTGTGGGAACCTGGGGCTGAGTGGGAGCGCCTGTCGTCACGCCGGGTGGGGGAGTCGTCGAGACAGGCCCGGGTGAAGGGATCACCGGCTGGGTACATCCGGAGAATGCGACAGAACAGAGGAGGATGACGATACCGGTGATGAACAGGAGTCGCATGGGTGAGATTGAGGGGTGCCAAGACATATACGGTGATTGGCTGACAGGTTTTTAAAGGTATTGAAAGAATGGGACGGTCATCGTCAGTCATCCCGTGAACTGCCGGGATCTGCCTGTGAAGATCCCCCGCAATCCCTCCCCGATGGGGGGGGTTCCAGGTTCTTCATGAGGCTTTCCACGAGGTTCCTCCCATGGGATCCCATCCAGTAGAGCTTATGGCATACCGGGCACAGGAAGAACTCGATGGAGATCCTCTCCTCCGGGGCATAGGCTGCCCCCTCGACCTCTGCATCGGTCGCCGGGCGCAGCTCGGTGTTGCAGAGGGAACAACGATCCATCACCACGACCGGGGCGATCAGCCCGAGGGAATGGAGCATTCGGATCTGGGCCATAACATCCTCCCCTTCCACGAAGACCGCCATCTCCCCGCCTCTCCTCGCGAGTTCCCGGTCCCTCGTGAGCAGGATCCTCCCCTCGGCTCTCGCGATCCCGAGGAGAGCGGTATCCTCGCGGGTGTCCCCTGCTTTCAGGCTGTTTGCAGAGAGGGTGTCGTACCCCATAAACCGGAGGTACCTGGTGAGGGTGCCGAGCATCCGGTCGGCGATGAACTTCATCCCTTTATCCTCCTCATCGGACTGCCTGCCTGATCTCGATCCCCTCACCGCACTCCCCGCACCGGTCCCCCTTCAGCTGGCGGAACCTTGTCTGGTAGCCGCTCCGTTCGATGAGGAGGGCCCCGCACTTCGGGCAGAAGGTATTCTCGAAGGTATGGCCCGGAACATTGCCGAGATACGGGAACCGGATCCCGAGTTCCTTTGCTTTCCGGTAGATCTTCTCGAGCGTCGCAACCGGGGTCGGCTCCCGGTCCTGCATCCGGTAGTCAGGGTGGAAACGGGAGAAATGCATCGGTGTCGACGGGCCCAGGTTCTCCACCACCCACCGGATGAGCCCCTCCATCTCCTCCATCGTGTCGTTCAGGCCCGGGATGACGAGGGTCACCGTCTCGATATGCATGCCGAGCTCCCGGGCCTTTTTCGAGGCATCGAGGACGGGCTGAAGCTTGGCCCTGCAGACCTTCCGGTAGAAATCCTCAGAGAACGATTTCAGGTCGACGCGGAAGGCCTCGAGCATGGGGGCGATCTCCTGGAGGGCCTCCTCGGTGATGTAGCCGTTCGTCACGTAGATCGTCCCGAGTCCCTTCTCCCGTGCAAGGGTCCCCATGTCCCGGGGGTACTCATGCCAGATGGTCGGCTCGTTGTAGGTCCACGAGATGGACCGGCAGCCGGTCCCCCTTGCCCGGGCAACACCCTCTTCAGGCCAGAGGCTTCTCGTGAGGCCGTCTTCCAGGCCAGCCCGGGAGATGTGCCAGTTCTGGCAGTGCTCGCACTGGAAGTTGCACCCGACGCCGCCCAGGGAGTAAGAGAGGGTCCCCGGGAGGTAATGGAAGAGGGGCTTCTTCTCGATGGGGTCCACGGCCTCGGCGCTGATCATCCCGTAGCTGGCCGCGTAGAGTATCCCCTTCCGGTTCAGGCGGACCCCGCAGATACCGTGCCCCCCCTCCTTGATCTTGCAGCGGTGTGCGCAGACCGAGCAATGGACCACCTGGTCGTCCAGCTTCGTGTACTGCCGGGCCTCGTGCATGGTTTCTGTTCCCATGGCTCCTCTCGCTTCTGCGGTCACAGTATCCGCCTCACCCTGAACCGATAGGGGAGCATGAATATTTAACTCCTGCGCATCTCCGCATCCATGAGGATAGGGCAGCGAGAATGAAACCGGCATCGGTTCCCGGGATGTCTCCAGGGATAGAGCCGGAGCCTCCCGGGTAGCCCCCCCGCTTTATCGCCCTTTGGGGTCATCTCGGTGATTATCGGCCCGGACCCGGTCATCCTCGATCTCCACTATAAAGGCCCCTCGGTAGCCGCACTTCTTGCACCGGTAGATGTTCCCGGTGTAGCCACCGGTCTCAACGTAGATATCGGTCGCGCTTCCACATCGGGGGCAGCAGAGCATACACCTATATGTGCGCCCGGAGAGAATGAGCTTGATGCCATGAAGCGGATCGTCATCTCCCTCGGGGGTTCTGTCCTTGTGCCGTCCCTTGAAGAGAACCATATCAGGGAGTACGCCACCATCCTCCAGGACCTCGGGAAGGAGCACCGGATCTTTGTCGTCGTGGGCGGGGGCGGGGAGGCCCGCCGGTACATCGGGGTCGCCCGTGCCCTCGGGATGGATGAGTCGACAGCGGACGAACTCGGGATCCAGGTTACCCGGCTCAATGCCACCCTCCTCGCAGGGGCCCTTGCAGAGGCTGCCTACCCGAATATCGCCGAGAGCTACCGGGATGCGACCAGGTTCGGGGAGAGCGGGAAGATCGTCGTGATGGGCGGCGTGATAGCCGGCCAGACGACGGATGCGGTGGCCGCCCTCCTCGCCGAGAAGGTCCGTGCGGATCTCATCATCAACTGGACGTCGGTGGACGGGATCTACAGCGCAGACCCAAAGAAGCATTCCGACGCGGTGAAACACTCGACCCTCACCCCCGGGGAGCTCCAGATCATCATCCGCGGCGACCGGCTGGAGGCCGGATCGAACACGGTCTTTGATACACTCGCTGCGAAGATCATAGGGAGGAGCGGCATCCCCCTCATCGTCCTTGACGGGAGGAACCCGGAGGATCCCCGGAAGGCCATCCGGGGGAAGAGGGGGACCCTCGTCTCCGAGAAGAAAGGCTGGAAGGATATCGGGCTCTGACCCCTGAAGGGAAAGGGGAGAACCGGTCCGATGTTCCCCGGTCTCCCCGGCGATGGCGGCAGGTATTTCTCATAAGGCTCCGAAAAACCTAGGGACGGGGTAGTAGGGTAGCCTGGTCCATCCTAGAGCGTTTGGGACGCTTTGACGGCAGTTCGAATCTGCCCTACCCCATTGATTTATGGATTCCTCAACCGCCCTTCGGATCTTCCGGGCCCTTGCCAAACGATACCCTGATGCGCTGGAGCCCGGTCGCGACCGGGGAACCCCGTTCCAGGTCCTCATATCCACCATCCTCTCTGCCCAGACCACGGATCGGGCCGTGGATGCAGTCGCACCCACCCTCTTCTCCCGCTTTCCGACGCCCCAGGCCCTGGCAGGGGCGGAGATCGGGGAGATCGAGATGATCATCCATCCAACCGGTTTCTTCCATACAAAGGCACGCCATATCATCGGGACTTCCCAAGCCCTGGTCAGGGATTTCGGGGGGAGGGTCCCCGGAACCATGGAGGAGCTCCTCACCCTCCCGGGCGTGGGGAGAAAGACGGCGAATATTGTGCTTGCCCATGCGTTCAATATTCAGGAAGGCATCGCCGTGGACACCCATGTGAAGAGGATTGCGGGGAGGATCGGCTTCTCGGATGAGACAGACCCGGACCGGATTGAACGGGACCTTACCGCCATCTATCCACGGGAACTCTGGGGTTCCATCAACACCCTCTTCATCTCCCATGGGAGAACCCTGTGCACCGCGAGGAATCCGCGATGCCCGGAGTGTCCGGTGAGAAGGGAGTGCCGGTATTCCAGGAAGCAGAGGTCCGTATGGCGAAAAGCCTGAACCAAGATCTCACCTGCAATACCTGGCCGGGGTCGCCCGGCCGCTGAGGGATCGGGGAGCCATTACGGGAAGATGTGAGAGAAGAGAGAGAAGGAGAGATAGCCGATCAGTGCGCTGAGGGGGATCGTCAGGAACCAGGCCCAGATGATCCTCCTTGCCATTCCCCATTTCACCGCGCTCGTCCCCCTCGTCGTCCCCACCCCCATGATGGAGGAGGTGATGATATGGGTGGTCGAGACCGGGATCCCCACCATCGAAGAACCGATGATGGTCGCGGCGCTCGCGGTCTCTGCCGAAAAACCGTCGACCGGCCGGAGCCTCGTGATCTTGTAGCCCATGGTTTTCACGATCCTCCATCCCCCGGAGAGGGTCCCGAGGGCTATTGCAGCATGCGCGGCAAGGATCACCCAGATCGGCACCGGCAGCTGGTTGGGATCCACGCCGGCTCCATAATACCCGATAGAGAAGAGGAGCGGGGTGATGATGCCCATCGTCTTCTGGGCGTCATTCGAGCCATGGCTGAAGCTGTAGGCACCGGCCGAGAAGAGCTGGAGCTTCCGGAAATAGGTGTCCACCGTCGAACGGTGGGCGCCCCTCGCTATCCAGAGGACGATGATCATGAGGGAGAAACCGCATGCAAGCCCGATCATCGGCGAGAGGATCATGAAGATCACGACGAGGGCGATGGTCGAGACCTGGATGCACGCGATCCCGGAGGAGGCTATCCCGGCCCCGAGCAGCCCGCCGATGATAGCATGGGACGAGGATGTCGGGAGCGCCAGGTACCAGGTGATCAGGTTCCAGCTGATGGCACCGATGAGGGCGGCGAGATGGATCCAGGGGATATCCTCGACGGGTACAGCATCGAGCTGTACGATCTTGCTGATGGTGCTTGCGACGGCAACACCAAACGTGAAGGCCGCAAGGAAGTTGAAGACCGCGGCGAAGACAACCGCCTGCCTCGGCGAGAGCACCTTTGTCGAGACCACGGTGGAGATGGCGTTCGCCGAGTCATGGAACCCGTTCGTGAAATCGAAGGCGAGCGCGACGAGAATGATGAGACCGATGATGATGGGGGTCGGGGGGATCATGGTCTTCCTCGATCGCCTGGATCGTCACCCCTTCTTACGAGTGGCGGATGGCGATATCCGAGAGGACGTTCGCCGCATCCTCGCACTTGTCGGTGGCGCTCTCCAGGTTCTGGTAGATGTCCTTCAGCTTGATGATGGTGATTGCATCCCCACCCTTGAAGAGCTCGGTGATGGCATGGGCGGTGACGTCATCGGCCAGGTTCTCCAGCCGGTTCACTTCGATGCACCTCTCCTCGATGTAGGAGGGGTCCTTGATCTTGCGGATGGCCTTTACCGCGAGGGCGATCTCGTTTACCGAGAGGAAGACGAGCTGCGCGAGCTCCTTCATGGCGGCATCGGTATCGGTGATGCCGTAGTTCATCATCATCAGGGTGGTCCCCTCGATATAGTCAAGGATATCGTCGAGGGCCATGGTGAGGCGGTTTATCTCCTCGGGCTCGAGGGGCGTGATGAAGTTGCGGTTCAGCTGCTCGTAGATGCGGTGGGAGATCTCGTCCCCCTTGTGCTCGAGCTCCTCCATCTTGTGGGCCCGGTTCTTTATGTCTGTGTAGTCATCGGTGATGGCGACGAGAAGTTCCGCGGCCTGGGTGCAGGCGATCCCAAGCTCCTCGAAGAGATCAAAGAAGATCCGGTCCTGGGGGACCATCCACTCAAGAAATCCCACGGTTGGTATGTCTCCTGCTTGGGATGAAAAATGCATCCAATTTGATCCGGATGGACCGAGCGGGAATTGAACCCGCGGCCTCACGCATGCCAAGCGTGCGATCTACCACTGATCTATCGGCCCCTAGTCATATTGTGCGCAGGGATTTTAAAGGATTCCGCTGGCGTTTCAGGGGAGGATATCTCTTTACCGTCCGCCGGTATAGATGCCCGTTATGGATACCCCCCCTGCATCCGTTCCGGGCATCAAGGCCGGCCGGGGGAAGGGGAAGGGTTGGTGCCTAGGTGGATCCCTTGGTTTGATAGAGAACAGTACCTGGTGAAGAGATCCGGGGAAAATGAGGAAAAGATTCTGGTGGTGGTAGCTTCCTCCGGGATGCTCCCGGTAAGGAGTGGGATGCAAGGTCTCCGGAGGATATATTGTCTTTTCACAGCAAATGTATAAATATCTTTCTATTTATGAATGTACAATTTTATGACTTAAATAATCAAATGAGTCAACTATTACTGGTGGGATGAAAGAACACCCCCATTACGCCCGGCATTAGGTGGTCATCTGCATGCCTGGCGTGGTGTGTCGGTGATCGGGAAGCGTCTTCGAGTCCCTGGGACGCGGACAGAATCTTTGTCAGGTAGTTGCCTGGCAGGCATCCCGGACCCCGGGTGCGGGGCATGCTCACATACACCTTTTTTTACCCGCAGGAGAAACACCGGAGCATATCAGGCGTATACAGCCCGGGGGGGGCAAGGGAAGGATGACAACCGTGTGGTTACACCGTTCTGTGAGAGACGGAACACGAGAACTCAGGGTATCTGTCGGGGGGAGCCGATGCTCGGTATCATAGGGGGAACCAGCCTCCTCTTCTCCCGGCTCCCTGATCTCGAACCCAGGAGGGTTGATACACCGTACGGGCCCGCCGAGGTGCTCTGCGGGGATTTTATCCTCCTCATGCGCCACCAGCGGGGCTTCCCCCCCCACCGCATCAACTTCCGGGCCAACATGGCAGCCCTTGCCATCCTGGGGGTGGACCGGCTCGTGGCCATCGGGTCAGCAGGGTCCCTGAAGCGCGAGATCCCCCCGGGATCCCTTGCG
>Ga0315295_10005181_pt1 | contig 11149 bp, 11 predicted proteins | sample YL17G14_0_MG_FD_204453 | JGI IMG/M metagenome (GOLD analysis project Ga0315295, IMG submission 204453) | Sediment microbial communities from Yellowstone Lake, YNP, Wyoming, USA - YL17G14_0 | ecosystem: Environmental > Aquatic > Freshwater > Lake > Sediment | place: USA: Wyoming | collected...
AAAATTATGTCAATAATTTTTCTGGCTCATTTTGCGTTTTTACGTCAATGATTAAGACAACTCTCTTTTTGCATTCAGATTATCTTAGTAATATTGCTGCCATATTTGGAAGTCAAATGATACTCCGCGACCATCCTTTTATTTTGATTTTATTCATCGTATTCGGATTCTCCTTTATAATTCAGGTATTTTATTATCTTTTTTATTACCTCGCCCCGGCAATTTTCAGGCATCCCGATTCTCCTTCCAGGAAGGATCCGGTCTCGGTAATTATCTGTGCAAGGAATGAAGAGGAAAACCTCAGGAATTTCCTACCTGCGGTCCTGGAACAGGATTACCCCGGATACGAAGTAATTGTTGTCAATGATTGTTCCGAAGATAATTCATATAATGTATTGGGCGGGTACCTGAAAAAGTACCCGCACCTTAAAATTTCAAATATCACTAAGGATCCTAAATTTACCCATAACAAAAAGTTTGCTCAGTTTATAGGTATAAAAGCAGCTAAAAATGAGATATTGCTGTTTACTGACGCCGACTGTAAGCCCGAAAGCGAAAAATGGCTTGAGAGGATGGCCTCACGGTTTGACGATAAAACTGATTTTGTCCTTGGATATGGCGGGTATCTCAGCAGGAAAGGATTGCTGAACAGATACATAAGATACGACAGCATGACAATAGCCATGCAATATCTGGGAATGGCAATCAGGGGTATACCCTATATGGGAGTAGGCCGGAATCTGGCTTACCGGCGATCACTATTTTTTGAAAGAAAAGGATTTGTAAATCATACCCACCTTGCATCCGGTGATGATGATCTGTTTGTAAATTCCAATGCCTCAGATAATAATGTCGCTGTAGAATTCAGAAAGGAGTCACATACCCGCTCTGTACCGGCTCAGGAGTTCGAAGAGTTTTTCAGGCAGAAAAAAAGACATCTCACAACAGCCAATCACTATAAACTGAGAGATAAAGCGGCATTAATAGCAGAACCAATAACCAGGGTTTTATTTTATTTTACGTTTGTTGTATTACTGGCAAATCTTTACCTGTGGCCACTGCCACTTATTGTTTTTGGAATCAGGATGATTATCCAGTTCATCGTTTTCACTTTAAATCAGAAAAAGCTCAACGAACATGGATTATTGTCTTTCCTTCAAATATTTGATCTCCTCTCTCCGTTAATAAATGCTGTCATTTATGCAGGCAGCCAACGGCAAGGTATCGCGAAGAACAGATGGAAGTAAGCAATGGTTTATCGGATAAGGCCAGAAATGACCTGCTGCTTGTTGAACTGGCAAAAAGCGGGAATGAAAAAGCTTTTTCAAGCTTGCTTAACCGTTACAGGGATTCGATATACTTTATGCTTCTGAAAATGGTGAATAATTCATCCGACGCCGAAGATCTGACAATTGAAGCATTTGGCAAAGCTTTCCGAAATCTCGATCTGTTCACTCCCGAATTTGCGTTCAGCACCTGGTTGTTCAAGATCGCAACCAACAACTGCATCGACTTTATAAGGAAGAAACAGGTCTCTCCCACTCCCATTGATCAGCTACAGGATGATCTGGATAACCTTACTGTCAATATCCAGTCCGACCTTCCCGATCCCGAAGAAACACTTATCAATGACCAGAAGATAGCCGTGCTGAAAGATATAGTCAACCAGCTCAAACCCCGCTACAGGAATCTGATTGAATTAAGATATTATAAGGAATACTCTTATGAAGAGATCGCCTCAGAGCTGAAACTGCCCATAGGAACCGTTAAAGCCCAGCTCTTCAGGGCAAAATCTCTACTGTTCAATATTTTTACAAAAACCGGGAACAGATAGTGATTCAAAATATTCTAAGATATTTCCCTGACCTTTCAGATAATCAGATAAATCAGTTTTCAGGACTTAAGGAGATCTATCAGACCTGGAACAGGAGGATCAATGTAATTTCAAGAAAAGATTTTGACAATTTCTGCATACACCATGTTCTTCATTCCCTGTCTATTGCAAAATTTATTGAATTTGTCAAGGGTACAAGGATTCTTGATGTGGGTACTGGTGGAGGATTCCCCGGCATACCTCTGGCAATAATGTTCCCGGATTCAGAATTTTATCTGCTCGATTCAATAGAAAAAAAAATAAAGGTTGTATCATCTGTCTCATCCGAATTGGGTCTGGCAAATGTGACAACTATCCGGAAAAGAGCTGAGGAGGAGAAAGGGAAGTACGATTTTATTGTAAGCAGGGCTGTAACTGATTTTCCCGGCTTCGTCAGACTTACCGGGAAGAATATTGAACCAGTAAACAAAAACAGAGCAAAGAATGGAATAATATATCTGAAAGGAGGCGACCTATCGGGGGAGCTGAGAATGTTTATAAATAATATTATTGTCAGGGACATAAAAGATTTCTTTTCCGAGCCTTTTTTTGAAACAAAAAAGATAGTCTATCTGGCTCTTTGATTTTTAGGAAAAATTACTATGAACGTTGCATTTATTTAAAAAATAATTATCTTTGCGATCTCAAAATAAAACTGCACAGGTAAATAAAAAACAGCGAATATGAAAAGGACATTTCAGCCTTCAAGGAGAAAAAGAGCAAACAAACATGGTTTCAGGGAAAGAATGTCCACTTCCAATGGGAGAAGGGTACTTGCATCTCGCAGGGCTAAAGGCAGGAAAAAACTCTCAGTTTCCCCCGAGCTGAAATTGAAATAATTAAAAGGTTTTAACCCCTATATAAAGGTGCCTCCCTGAAAGGCACTTTTTTTTTCATTAGTTTTGTCCAACATATTATCTGCAATGACTAACCTGAATGGGAATATTAACGATCCTGATCTCCGGACAATTGCTGACAAAATATCATCAGGCTCCCGTATATCCGTGGAGGAAGGTCTGATGCTGTACAATAAAGCAGGATTGTCCCTTCTGGGCTTGCTTTCAGGCATTGTAAGAAGAAGACAAAACCACAACTACGCTTTTTTTAACAGAAACTTCCATATTGAACCTACAAACAAGTGTATTCATAACTGCCTGTTCTGCTCGTACCATAAACCTGCAGGCGATCCTGAAGCCTGGGAATACAGCCATGAAGAAATGCTTGAAACTGTAAAAAAATTTGATGGCAAAGACGTTACTGAGGTACATATAGCTGGAGGTGTTCATCCCCTGTATGATATCCATTATTACGGACAGCTTATCAGGAAAATCAAACAACACCGTCCGGACATCCATATCAAAGCATTTTCTGCTGTTGAGCTCGACTATATGATATCCAGGACAGGCATCTCTATAAGAGAAGGTTTGGAACTGCTGAGAGAATCTGGTCTCGATTCTATTCCGGGTGGAGGTGCTGAGATTTTTGATGAAGAAATCAGGAAGAGAACTTGTCCCGAAAAAACCTCAGCTGAAAAGTGGCTGGAGATACATGAGACTGCACATGAACTTGGTATTTCTTCCAATGCCACAATGCTTTACGGTCATATTGAGAATTATGCTCACAGGATCAGCCATATGTCAAAGCTTCGTGACCTTCAGGACAAAACAGGCGGATTCAATGCCTTTATTCCGCTGAAGTACAAGAAAGCTAACAATTCAATGTCATATCTTGGCGAGGTTAGCATGACCGAGGACCTTAGAAATTATGCCATCTCCCGGATTTTCCTTGACAATATCCCGCATATCAAAGCATACTGGCCCATGATCGGCAAGGAGATCGCTCAAATCAGCCTTATGTTCGGAACTGATGACCTCGATGGTACTATTGATGACACAACAAAAATATATTCTATGGCCGGTGCAGAGGAGAAAAATCCGGAGATATCAACTGATGAAATATGCAAGCTGATCCGCGATTCAGGATTTGTACCCGTGGAACGGGATTCCCTTTATAATTTTATACATACATTTGCGTTATAACTAAAGTCCGGAAAGCCGTTATGAGCCTTAAAAATTTTATCTTCAGTAAAACATTTTTAAAGAACCTCGGATTAGTTGCAGTCATTGTTGTTGGATTGATGATGGCACTGCTCATCTGGCTGAATTTCTACACCAGGCATGGACAGAGCAGACCCGTTCCTGACTTTATGGGACTTACAATGGATCAGACTGTCCGTCTGGCCAAAAAAAGCAAAGTCAGATTCCAGATTGTCGATTCTGTTTATACTTCTGAAGTGCCGCGCGGCTGCATTGCGGAGCAAAATCCAAAAGCCGGATTTAAAGTAAAAAAGTGGAGAAACATAATGCTGACAATGAATGCATTTAATCCTGAGATGGTTGCAATGCCTAATCTTGTCAATCTACCTAAACGTCAGGCAATTGCACTTATTGAAAGCGCAGGGCTCGAAATGGGAACACCAAGATATATACCTGACATTTCGATTGATGTCGTTATAAAGCAGTTATACAACGGAAGGGAAATACAGGAAGGTGATTCACTGCAAAAAGGCTCGGTTATTGACCTGGTGCTGGGCAAGGGACTAAGTAACCAGAAGACTTCTGTTCCTGATCTGATAGGTATGAACCTTGAATCGGCCAAAAACCGGATATTGGGAGCTTCATTGACTCTTGTGACTTCCATTTACGATAATACGATTATTACAGGTGCAGACTCAGCAAACGCTTTCGTGTATAAACAAAACCCTGATTTCAGCAATGATGCAACTCTTCGGCTCGGTTCATCAATATACCTCTGGCTGACAGTTGATTCTGCCAAACTTCCATCTGATTCAGCAATTGTCATAACCGATACTATTCCTAAAATTATACCCGGACAGCCAAATTAAACTGATGTTTAAAAAGCTAGCTTTATATATTGGACTTATGCTCTTTTACCAGGGCTTCTCATCGGCCCAGGAAATTGTCACAGGACTTCAAACCAATCCGGTATTGCTCAGTAGAACAGACAGATCTGTTCAAAACAAGGGAGCCGCCGCTGACACAATTGAATTACCGTTCTTCGATGATTTTTCGGAACATTCATTTACTCCTGCAGCAAAATGGTGGAGCGACAATTATGCATTTATAAATAACACCTATTCCGATCAGCAGATCACTGTGGGAATAGCTACACTGGATGCATTGGATAGCTCAGGAAAACTATATGAAACAGCCAGTTCAGAGGGATTTGAAGCCGATCACCTTACTTCACGACCATTGAATCTTAGTTTCCCGTCTTCCGATAATATATGGCTGAGTTTTTATTATCAGCCCGGTGGACTTGGCGATGAGCCTGAATCGAATGACAGTCTTACATTGCAGTTTTTTGCCCCCGGTGAAGCCAAATGGTATTCCGTTTGGGAAACGTCCGGGACGGCGGTTGAGAAATTTAAGCCTGTGATCATCAGGATAGAAAATGCCAGGTATCTGAAGAAAGGTTTTAAATTCCGTTTTATCAATTGGGCAAGCCTCAGCACCAGCTTCAATGAGCCTTCGATGATCGGAAATTGCGATCAGTGGAATATCGATTATGTTTATCTCGACAGGAACAGGAATGCAGCAGATACAGCAATTGCTGATGTCGCATTCCGGACACCACTAAGATCGATCCTTAAAACCCATGAGGCAATGCCATGGAAACAATTCAGGCAGGTCTTCCTCCAGGAAATGGGCTCATATATTCCGATCCATTACCGGAATAATGATATGATAACAAGGAATGTAACCAGGAATTTTGAAGTCAGGGATATGTTCACGAACACTTTATCTCATTCATTCTCAGCCGGTGCAACAAATATAAATCCTTTTACAAATGTCGACTATAATGCGGGCCTTATTTACACCTATAATAACAACAACGATGATTCTGCCCTGTTTAAAATCACCTGCTATCTGAAAACAGACGATTTTGATCCGAAAGAAAATGACACTATTACATACAACCAGGTCTTCAGCAATTATTTTGCCTATGACGACGGTTCATCTGAGGGAGGATACGGCATTAACGGACAGGGTTCAAGGAATGCAATGGCAGCTTACAGGTTCAAATCATATTTGCAGGATACTATAAGGGCAATCAACATATGCTTCAACGACAGCTACCTGAACAGTAACCAGAGAGCATTCGATCTGATGATCTGGGATGATAACAACGGGTTGCCGGGTAATATCATATATTCCGTTGAGAATGTATTAGTTGAGCCTGGTAATGAAATCAATGGATTCCACACATACTTGCTCCCTGACGGTGTAGCGGTTAACGGAGAATTTTATACAGGATGGAAACAACGATCCGAAACATTCCTTAATGCTGGTTTTGATGTCAACACACCTCACCGCGGCCGGCAGTTTTACTGGCTTAACGGGGTGTGGCTTGAGTCGCAGAAAGAGGGAAGCATTATGATCAGGCCTGTTATTGGCGCTCCTTTAAAAACAACATCATCAGACGATGTAAACCCGGTCATTACAAAAAATTACAGGATGTGGCCCAATCCTGCATCTGATTATATAAACCTCGATTGTGACGACCTTGCACTTTCCGGATCAGCTTATGTATCTATAATAGACTTTCAGGGGAAAGAGCTCATGAAATTGCCATACAATGAGCGTATTGACATCTCATCGCTTAAGCCTGGAATGTACACTGTCATTACTTTATCCGGCGGCACACGGGCAGGTTATTTCCGACTTGTTAAAACAAGATAATCCGGCATGGCAGAAGAAGATTTTTCGGATCAGCAGGAACTGTTTGAACATTTCAGGTACGTGGTTGATCCCGGTCAGTCAATGCTGCGGATTGATAAGTACCTTTCTGCCCGGATTGAAAGCACTTCCCGGACCAGGATACAGGATGCTGCCAATGCCGGTAACATACTTGTAAACAATAAGCCGGTCAAGCCTAACTATAAAGTCAAGCCGGCTGATATCGTTCAGATTGTTCTGCCGACTCCTCCAAGAGAAATTGAACTGATCCCTGAGAATATTCCTTTAAACATTGTTTACGAGGATGACGATGTGGTTGTGGTAAATAAGGAACCAGGAATGGTTGTTCATCCGGCTTATGGTAATTATACCGGCACCCTGGTGAATGCATTGATGTGGCATTTTAAGGAACTGCCCCTGTTTCAGACCGGAGAATTACGCCCGGGTCTCGTTCATCGTATCGATAAAAACACTTCGGGTATTCTTGTAATAGCAAAAAACGAGCTTTCTCTTAACAGGTTATCGAAACAATTTTATGACAGGACAACCGACAGGAAATATATTGCAATGATATGGGGAACTCCCAGGCCACCTGAAGGAACAATAACGGGCAATGTAGGGAGGAACATTCACGACAGGAAGATCATGCAGGTTTTCCCTGACGGCAGTCAGGGAAAACCTGCAATAACACATTATAAAATCCTGGAAGAATTCGGGTATGTCTCATTGGTCGAATGCAAGCTTGAGACAGGCCGTACGCACCAGATCAGGGTGCATTTCAGCTATATCAGGCATCCTCTTTTCAATGATGAAGAATACGGAGGGGATCAGATACTCAAAGGAACAACCTTCACAAAATACCAGCAGTTCGTTAAGAACTGTTTTAAGATCTTACCGCGACAGGCGCTTCATGCCAAATCACTTGCATTTGATCATCCTGTAACAGGGAAAAGATTGTCGTTCGATTCCGAACTCCCTGAGGATATGCAGAAGGTTATTGAAAAATGGAGAAATTATACCTCAGAAAGGAATATTTAGCGAATCTGCTTAAAACCTTGAGCCCTGAGTCCTGCACCTTGTGCCATTTATTACCAGCTGCCGCTGGCACCACCACCGCCAAAACTGCCACCCCCAAAGCCACCAAAACCACCGCCGCCTCCGCCACCGAGTCCACCTCCTCCTGAAAATCCACCCCAGCTGCCGCTATGCCTGTTACTGCCTGAATTCATCATGGTGAGCAGCATCCATAATGGCAATCCTTTGGTGCTAATATGTTTTTGGTTCGAACCTCCGCTGCCGCGCATAAACATAATTATAATCAGGAATATTATGAAAAAGATAAAGGGTGCCAGACCACTGAGATCATTTCCTTTTGACTTTCCATACTGATCAGGAGGGAATTCACCACTGGCAAGCGACATAAGTACGCTTGTTGCCTTGTCGAAGCCCTGGTAATAATTTCCCTCCTTGAATTCCGGCAGGATCTCATTATCGATAATCTGTAAGCATACAATATCCGGGACAACTCCTTCAAGTCCGTAACCAGGTGAAATATTTACCTCACCTCTTGAAGATTCCGGGGTTTTTGGTTTGACAAGAATAATTATTCCGTTATTAAGACCCTTTTGTCCTATTCCCCATTTTTCAGCCAGACGCTGGGCATAATCCGCGATATCATATCCATGCAGATCCGAAAGAGTAACGATGGCGATCTGGGTTGAGGACGAGTCATCATAAGCAACAAGCTTTTGCTCAAGAGCATCCACTTCCCCGGATGTCAGCATACCTGCAAAATCATTCACCAGTCTTGGAGGTACAGGTTTTTCAGGGAACTCCTGTGCTGCAATTCTGTAAGAGAAAACAGCAATCAGTATAAATACCGGGGCAACTGACTTAAGAAATATTCTGTTCTTCATAATGTTGCAGGTTGCTCAGTATCATCAAATGATATTTCATCGGGAAGCTCATTTACATCATCCCTTTTGTGCGGAAAATGTTCCTTAAGCTGTCTGCCCGCTATCAGTATCCCTTCAACAAGTCCTTCAGTGTATTTTTCACTCCTGAAATGTTTCTGAACGGCATTTTTGGTCTTGTCCCAGAAGTTCTCAGGGACTTTTTTATTAATTCCTCCGTCTCCTATTATGGCAAATTCCTTGTTCCTGACAGCCAGATAGAACAATACTCCATTCCTTTTTTCGGTTGCATGCATCCCGATTTTATTGAATATCCACGCTGCCCTGTCAAGAACATTACCTGCAAGCCGGGTTTCTATATGGACCCTGATCTCTCCGGATGTCTCACCCTCAGCCTCTTTAATAGCATCACGTATCTGCGTCTGCTGTTCCCTGGTGAAGAATGTCGAGGCTTTAATTTCCATGATTTGCAGAGGATTTAGAATTTCACTTCAGGGGCTTTGTCAGCTCCTTCCATTGATTCGAAGTATGGTTTGGCCGTAAATCCGAACATTCCGGCAATAATATTCTGTGGAAATTTTTTGATATATGTATTTAACGACAGGGCAATTTCGTTGAATTTTCTTCTCTCAACGGAGATCCTGTTCTCAGTACCCTCAAGTTCGACCTGAAGATCTCTGTAATTCTGGGTGGCTTTCAGTTCAGGATATTGTTCAACCACAACCAATAACCTTGACAGAGCAGAGCTTAATTCACTCTGTGCTGCTTGAAACTGCTGCAAATTTTCCGCAGTCATTTTTGTCGGATCGATTGTAACCTGTGTAGCTTTAGCTCTTGCTTCGATGACCTTTGTAAGCGTTTCCTGTTCAAAAGTTGCAGCTCCTTTAACCGTATTTACAAAGTTGGGGATCAGATCAGCTCTGCGCTGGTACTGCGTTTCGACATTTCCCCACTGGCTGGTGACGCCTTCCTGCAGAGTTACCATCTGGTTATATACTTTAGTACCCCAGGAGACAATTCCCATCGCAACAAGTGCAACGATGATTCCTATTATGATCCATATTAAGCAACCTTTCTTCATTTTGTTGATTTTTTAAAATTTTATCAAAGTTAAATAATATCTGATAATATGGAATATTTTTATCAGGTGCATGAAATGCTAATGGATATTAAAATCGTTTCTACCCGCGTAGCGGATATGGAATATATGTTAAAATACCAAACATCAATTTCTATCAACGTATTAAAAAACGTATTTAAATACGTTGATTAATACGTTGATTTTTAATCCATTACTTTTATTGTATCAAGAGGCAGTCGAAAAAATTGTATTTTTATTTTACACCCCTCGGAAAATATTTAATTTTAGCATGTAATAATTGTACAATGAGAACAATCGCTATCGTTGCCGGAGGTGATTCATCTGAATATGAAATATCTGTAAGAAGCGCCGTTGAAGTCGGGAAGTTGCTTTCCCCGAAATACCTTGTATATATTGTAATGATCAGAGGAACAAACTGGTACTGGGAAGATCAGAAAGGCCGTTATTATAATATTGATAAAAATGATTTTACCTTAAAAACCGACGACCAGAGAATCAGGTTTGATGCTGTCTTCATTGCCATCCATGGCACTCCTGGTGAAAACGGCCTCCTGCAGGGATATTTCGATATGATGCAGATCCCCTATTCGAGCAGTAGTGCTTTTTGTTCCGCCCTCACTTTCAATAAACAGGCATGCAAGCTTTACCTTAAGGAGTATGGGATCCCTATGGCCAAAAATTTTCTTTTCAGAAAAGAAAACCAGCCTGATATTTCTTCAATAATAATGACGACAGGCCTTCCATGTTTTGTCAAGCCCAATGACAGCGGTTCAAGCTTCGGTGTTACTAAAGTCAAAACAAAAGATGAACTGCCAGCTGCCATTGAGACAGCTTTAAAGGAGAGCAATGAGGTTATGATTGAAACTTTTATGGACGGCCGTGAGGTTGCCTGCGGAGTTGTCAAAGTAAAAGGAAAAGCTTTTGTTCTTCCTGTCACCGAAATAATCAGCAAGAATGAATTCTTCGATTATGAGGCAAAATACACACCAGGGAAATCTGATGAAGTCACCCCGGCAGATATGCCTGAAGAAATCACTAACGAAATTCAGGATCTCAGTTCAACGATATACGACCTGCTTGGCTGTAAAGGCATTGTAAGAGTTGACTTTATAATTGTAGATAAGAAACCCTATTTCCTCGAGATTAATACTGTTCCGGGAATGACTGAAGAAAGCCTTATTCCGAAGCAGGCGAAAGCCGCAGGGATTGAATTGGCTGAACTTTATTCGATGGTGATTGAGGACCTGTTTGTGTAATTGCATACACTTATAAAAAAAATCACCCCCAACCCTTCCAGGGAGGGAAGCATGATTGTTGCCGCTGAGTTGTAGTGCCTTTGCTATGTTTAGTTCTACTTCTTTGCCATCTTCAGGGCTGAAGTAGCAGTATAGTACTTCGTTATCATACCGGGGACTTCCCAATCAGGCAATTTACCATCTTTCATATATTCCAGGAACCTTGCAGTCACCTGTCCGAAATGATCCTCTTGTGAAACCCTGTA
>Ga0315295_10005182_pt1 | contig 11148 bp, 7 predicted proteins | sample YL17G14_0_MG_FD_204453 | JGI IMG/M metagenome (GOLD analysis project Ga0315295, IMG submission 204453) | Sediment microbial communities from Yellowstone Lake, YNP, Wyoming, USA - YL17G14_0 | ecosystem: Environmental > Aquatic > Freshwater > Lake > Sediment | place: USA: Wyoming | collected...
GATCGGCGTCGGATTCTTCGTCTGATCCTGCCTGCCATAGAGATCAAATAGACGGCCTTGCGGCCGTCTATTTGATTCACTTTATTGCTGGAATTATTCAGCCGGGTACAGCGCCAGTCCGACCGTGCCGGGGCCGAAGTTGGCCGCCAGCGAAATGGAGAGATCGGCCAACACGACATCCTTGATGTTGAAGCGTTTCTTCGCCTCTTTCATCAGGGCATTGCCGGCCTCGAGGTCGCGGGCATGGATGACGCCAAGATAAACCGGCTGCTTGCCAAACTCTTCCACAGCCATTTCGACGACACGCTCCAGGGCAGCCTTGCGGGTGCGCACTTTTTCCACCATGTTGACCAGGCCGTCTTTGAGCACAGCGATCGGCTTGACGTTCAACACGGAGGCAAGTGCCGCGGAAAGGGTGCCGACGCGTCCACTCATGCGGGCGTACGTTAGCGTATCCAGCGTCAGGAAGACGCGCACGCGTTCGCGTATGCCTTCGATGTATTTAACAATCTGCTCCACGCTCTTGCCAGCCCGGTCCATCTTGCGGGCTTCCCGGCACATCAGGCCCAGCCCCAGCGAGCCTACGGTTGAGTCGACCGGGAGAACCTTGAACGTGCCTTTCACTTCCTCCGCCGCCAACACAGCCGAGGCATATGTGCCGGAGAGTTTGCTGGTCACGTGGACGGACAGGATGGTGTCGCCTTTTACAGCGATCTTTTTGTAGAACTCCACGAACTGGTGCGGGGATGGCTGGGAAGTTTTGGGGATCTTCCCGCTCTCGTCCACCAGTTTGTAAAAGCCCTCGTTATCCAGATCAACATTCTGCAGGTAAGTCTTCTCTCCAAATTGGATGTTGATGGGAATGACATTAATGTCGTATTCTTTTTCCCATTCAGCCGGGATGTCGGCCGTGCTGTCGGTCACAATTCTTAACATGGTCAGCCTCCTTGGTTTAAGTTGGTTGCTGGGTTCGCCTCGCAAGGGGAACAAAGTGCGCTCCAGCACTCCTCCGCGGGGTTTCACTCTCCTGCATGGAGAAATTTCCAGCAAGGTTTGATAAGTGTAACCCCACCAAACCCGGGAAGTTCCATCCAATTCTGGGCTTGCCTTCCCGGGTTTCGCAGGAAAAGCACCCCAATTCCGGCTGGTATAATTGCGCGCCGGCACGCGCATAAACAAAACAAATGTGCTATAATTGGCCTCTGCGAAAGAGGGAACCATGTCATCCAATGTTATTCGCGTCGTGGGGGCGCGCGAACACAATCTCAAGAATATAACCGTTGAAATCCCGCGCAACAAACTGGTGGTCATCACCGGGTTGTCGGGGTCGGGGAAATCCTCGCTGGCTTTCGATACCATCTTCGCTGAGGGACAGCGCCGGTATGTCGAGTCGCTTTCTGCCTACGCCCGTCAATTCCTTGGCCAGATGCAGAAACCGGACGTGGACTACATCGAAGGCCTCTCCCCCGCCGTTTCCATTGACCAGAAAGGCACCAGCCACAACCCGCGCTCGACCGTCGGCACAGTGACGGAAATCTACGACTTCCTGCGCCTCCTTTTTGCGCGCGTCGGCATCCCACACTGCCCGGTCTGCGGGCGGGAGGTTGTCAAGCAATCAGCCCAGGAGATCGTGGATGCCATCCAGGCGCTGCCTTCCGGGACTCGCATCCTGGTTCTCGCCCCGGTCGTGCGCGGCCGGAAAGGGACGTATCAGGCTGTCTTCGAGGAGATCCGCAAGGCTGGGTTCGCCCGCGCCCGCGTGGACGGGACGGTATACCCGCTCGACGAGGAGATCGCCCTTGACCGCTACAAGATCCACACCATCGAGTCGGTCGTGGACCGGCTGGTGGTGACAGGCTCCGGGTCAGGGGAGGAACTGACAGCGAATCTCACCCGGCTGACCGACTCGGTCGAGACGGCATTGAAATTTGGGGAAGGCTATCTTACCATCCAGGTGTTGGCGTCAGATCCAAAAGATAACCAAGATATGCACTTCTCCGAGCATCTTGCTTGTCCCGAACACGGCATCAGCATCCCGGAGATCGAGCCGCGCACATTCTCGTTCAACACACCGCACGGCGCCTGCCCCGACTGCCAGGGCCTCGGCAACAAGTTGGAGATTAACCCGGAACGCGTCATTGACCCGGAGCGGTCCCTTACCGACGGCGCCCTGATTGCAATGGAGTGGAACAACCTGCGCGAGGATGTCGGCTATTACTGGCAGTTACTGGATGCCATGGCCCAGCATTTCCACATTGAACTGAACAAACCGTTCCGTGAACTGCCGCAGGAAAAGCAAAACCTGGTGCTGTTTGGCACAAAAGGCGAAAAGGTGCGCGTCCACTATCACAACCGCGACGGGCGCACCGCCACCTTCGACACCGCTTTCGAGGGCGTCATCGGCAATTTGGAACGGCGTTACCGCGAAACCAACTCGGAGTATATCCGCGAGAAGATATCGGAATACATGTCCGACCGCCCCTGCCCCACTTGCCAGGGGAAACGCCTGCGCCCTGAAGCCATCGCCGTCACCGTGAACGACATCAACATCATCGAGGCCACTGCCTGGCCCATCAACCGCGCCCTGGAATGGATCGAGAAACTGGCAGGCAGGCGCACTCCGCTGACCCCGCGCCAGCAGGCCATCTCCGAGCGCATCCTGAAGGAAATCCGCGCCCGGCTCGGTTTCCTCGTCAATGTGGGACTGGATTACCTCACGCTGAACCGTTCAGCGGGCAGTCTCTCCGGCGGCGAGGCACAACGCATTCGTCTGGCCACGCAGGTCGGGTCCCGGCTGGTGGGCGTGCTCTATGTGTTGGACGAACCATCCATCGGGTTGCATCCGCGCGACAATAACCGTCTGCTGGATACGTTGAAAGGATTGCGCGACCTGGGCAATACTGTATTGGTTGTGGAACACGATGATGACACCATCCGCACCGCCGACTGGGTCGTGGACCTCGGGCCGGGCGCGGGCGAACACGGCGGCAGGATCATCGCCGAGGGCACGCCGCAGGATATCATCGAACATCCAAAATCGCTCACCGGCGCGTACCTGTCAGGACGCAAGCATATCCCCGTACCGAAAAAACGGCGCACCGGCAATGGCAAGCACCTGACCGTGGTCGGGGCGAAAGCCAACAACCTGAAGAATATTGACGTAAACATCCCGCTTGGGAAACTGGTCTGCATCACCGGTGTCAGTGGCTCGGGCAAGTCGTCCCTGATGAGCGATGTACTCTACAACGCCCTGGCCGCCAGCCTGAACCGGGCACGCACCCAGCCTGGCGAGCACGAACGCATTGACGGCATCGAGCATCTCGACAAAATCGTCAACATTGACCAGTCTCCGATTGGCCGCACGCCGCGTTCCAATCCCGGTACGTATACCGGTATGTTCGACGAGATCCGTAAGCTTTTCGCCGAACTGCCTGAGTCGAAAATCCGTGGTTACAAGCCGGGGCGTTTCTCGTTCAATGTCCATGGCGGGCGCTGTGAAGCCTGCCAGGGCCAGGGTGAACTGCGCATCGAGATGCAGTTCCTGCCCGACATCTACGTTCTGTGCGATGTGTGCCATGGGAGCCGCTTCAACCGCGAGACGCTGCAGGTCAAGTTCAAAGGCCACAGCGTGGCCGATGTTCTCGCCATGACCGTGGATCATGCTCTGACCGAGTTTGCGGCCTTCCCGCACATGATGAACCGCTTGAAACTCCTCCAGGAAGTGGGGTTGGGCTATATCAGAATCGGCCAGCCGGGGACGACGCTCTCCGGTGGCGAAGCCCAGCGTGTCAAACTGGCAAAAGAACTCTCCCGCCGCGCCACAGGCCGGACCCTGTACGTACTCGACGAACCCTCGGTCGGACTCCACGCAGCGGACGTTCACAAGTTGATTGAGGTCCTCCAGCGCCTCGTCGATGCGGGCAACTCGGTGCTCATCATCGAGCATAACCTGGAGATCATCAAGATTGCCGACTGGATCATCGATCTGGGTCCCGAAGGCGGAGATCGTGGCGGTGAACTCATCGCCGAGGGGACGCCGGAAGAGATCGCGGCAGACTCCCTATCCTATACCGGTGCATTCCTCAAAAGTCATCTGAAACGGTAAATTCCGGAATATTAACCTATACGAAGTTTTATCCACTCCCAAAATCTCCGAAGTTCAGGTAGAATACACTTGCCAACCTGTGCGTTGGAGAAACGGACGGGAACCACCATGACTGTTTCAGAAACAATCTCCTCATACCGCAAACGCAGGAAAACTCCAACGCCCCTCGTGATTGGTCTCTTGGCGGTGATCCTGGTACTGGTTGGGATCATCATCCTGATCCTCGGCTTAGGCGGCAGGAACGGATTGGCACTCTTCGCCACCGATACCCCTACGCCGACCATCACCCCCAGTCCGACCAATACGTCCACTCCGACAGAAACCTCGACCACCACCCCCACCGCGACCATTACGCTCACGGCTACGCCGTCCGCACCGTACCAGTACGTTATCCTGCAGGGAGACTACCTGGAGAAGATCGCCAAGGATCACGGTCTGGGTGAAACCGGCGTGGTATTGATCCTATTGCTCAACCCGTACAATTCAACAACCAGTACAGGCATTGACCCGAGCGCGCAGACGATCTATGTCGGCCAGACGATTTGGTTGCCGCCACCGGGGATGCCTTTCCCTACCTCTACGCCCTGGCCTACCGGCATCGCGCGTGGCACGAAGATCGTCTACTTCGTCCTGCCCGGTGACAGCCTGGGGAGCATCGCACGCAAATGCAACAGCACGATTGCAGAAATCGTCAAAGCGAATAAAGATATCCTGACGGATGGAGAGACCACAGTCATCAGCCCCGGCTGGCTGCTGCTGGTACCCGTCAACATTGTCACGCCGGTTCCGACGGCGATTTCAACCGCCACGCCGTCCCTGACTCCAACGCCGTGACTTGTAGGAGGTTCCAACAACCCGGTTTCATCTCGAAACCGGGTTTTTTATCAGCAATCCCTTTGACATTTGTTACGCCAACGGCTAAAATCAAACCAACTTCGTTAATTTCCTTCGAGGAGAGATCTTGAGCAAGTGGCCCAGGAAATACGTCATCGGCCTGACCGGAAACATAGCCACCGGTAAAAGTGTTGTCCGGCGGATGCTGGAGCATCTGGGCGCCTATGGGATTGACGCGGATGCCCTATCCCATCGCGCCATCGCCAGGGGCGCGCCGGGATATCAATCCGCAATTGAGACGTTCGGAAAATGGATCCTCGACTCCAACGGCGAGGTGGACCGCACCAAACTTGGGCGAATGGTTTTCAATGACGCCGAGGCGCTTACACAACTTGAAACCATTGTCCATCCGCTGGTCGAACAAGCCGTGGATCTGATCGTCCGGCGCGCCAGCCAGCGGGTGATTGTCATCGAAGCCATCAAACTGCTCGAAGGGAAACTTGCCGGAGCGTGCGATTCCATCTGGGTCACCTTCGCTTCCGAAGCTGTACAGAAAGCCCGCTTGATGAGCAAGCGCAATTTGACCGAGGCGGATGCCCTCCAGCGTATCCGCGCCCAGAGCGCCCAGGAAATCAAGACCACCGCGGCCAACGTAATCATCCAGAATGCAGGTTCGTTCGAGGCTACCTGGAACCAGGTGGTTACAGCCTGGAAGGTCATCTCGCCCGTCAGCGACACGACCCCGATCATCATGAAGAAAGCCGAAGCCGGGGAACTATCCGTCCAGCGCGGGAGACCGCGCGATTCGGCCCAGATTGCCGCTTTGACCACCCGTCTCAGCGGCGGGACGCGCCCGCAGAGCAATGCTGACATCATGGCCGCTTTTGGCGAAAAAGCTTTCATGCTCCTCAAGTCCGGCAGCCAGCTCATGGGATTGGCCGGCTGGCAGGTGGAAAACCTTGTCGCCCGTACCACCGATATGTTCATTGACCCATCCGTCCCGTTCCCGGGCGCCATCAAAATCCTGATAACCGAGGTGGAAACCGCATCGCGTGACCTGCAATGCGAAGCCTCCCTGCTCTTCCTGCCACCCCAGATGGCAGCCCAGGAGGCTCTCTGGAAGGAACTGGGCTACGAACGCCGCTCCCCGCAAAAACTGGGCGTGCAGGCCTGGCAGGATGCCGCCGTTGAGTCCATGCCCCCCAACACCATCCTGCTCTTCAAGCAATTACGCCAGGACCGGGTCCTGCGTCCAATTTAAACCAGGGCATTAGGGATGGTAATATGTGCCAAGCATCCCTGATTACCTGATGCCTGGTACCTGATGACTTACAGAAGATTACGTAATTCTCTGAACCAGAATTCTGTGAAATCCGAACATTTCGGGAATAGCAGGTTCAGAGATTTATACAAGAAGCAGCATTTGCCGTGGCTGAACTCCTGAGCGATCTTCTCTTTATCTTTCAGCGCCTGAACTGGCTGGGTGTTGTTGATATCCTGCTGGTCACGCTGATTTTCTTTGGCTTGCTTTATCTCGTCCGGGATACGCAGGCTATGGCCCTGCTGCGCGGCGTCATCCTGATCATCGTCCTGGCCGCGCTGCTGACCAGTATATTCAGCCTGCCGGCCTTTTCCTGGCTTGTCCGTACAGCGCTGCCTGCCCTGCTATTCGCCATCCCGGTGATCTTCGCCCCGGAGATCCGCCGCGCCCTGGAGCGCATCGGGCGCGCCGGGAGCTTTCTCTCGGCCAGGAACCGCGGCGCGGATCAGGATTCCGGGCAGACCATCCAGGCTATCGTCACTGCCGCCACGCGCCTCTCAGCCCGCCAGCACGGAGCCCTCATCGTCCTGAAACGGCTGGACAATCTTGACGATTCCATCCGCACCGGCGTACCTGTCCATGCTCGCGTGACCCCGGAACTGCTCCTGCAAATATTTTTTCCCAACACTCCCCTCCACGACGGTGCTGTCGTTATTGCCGCGCACCGCGTGATTGCCGCCGCCTGCGTAATGCCGCTCTCCTCCAGCGGGATTCTGGCGCGTTCCCCCGAACGTCAGATGGGTCTGCGCCACCGCGCCGCGCTGGGCATTTCGGAAGCCAGCGACGCCGTGGCAGTGGTCGTCTCCGAGGAGACCGGAGGCATCTCCGTAGCCCACGGCGGACGCATGATCCGCCGCCTCGACCCGGAACGGCTTACAAATATCCTCACAGCCTTTTATGGTCCGGCAAAGCCCGACCGCCGGGGAAATATTTTCCGGCGGGTGTTCCACATTCTATTCCCCCGCGACGAGGACTGATCCATGTTTCGCTGGCTTGGCACCAACCTGCGTACATTCCTTCTGGCCTTCGCCCTGGCGCTGGCCGTCTGGGTCTCGGCAGTCTCCTCCGCCGACCCCGATCAAACGAGCCAGTTTCCCAATCCCATCCGCATCGAGTTCATCGGCCAGGATCCCGGCCTTGTCACCATGGGGGACATCCCGCAGAGCGTGGAACTGACCCTGCGCGCCCCCAAATCGGTCTGGGAAAAATTGACCGGGCAGGAGGACACCGTCCGGGTTGTGGCCGATTTAACTGGACTCGCTGCCGGGTCGCATACGGTCCGCGTCCAGGTGCAGATCGGGGTCCAGCCTGTGCGCGTGCTTTCCGCCACACCCGAAACCTTTGACCTGTTCCTCGAACCGCTGGTGACGCGTACACTTCCGATCGAACTATCGGTGCTCGGCGACCCAGCCACCGGTTATCGCTCCGGCGATGTGACGCTGGACCCGCTCAATGTACTCGTCTCCGGACCGGAGTCAATCGTCAATCGGGTTGCGCATGTGACCGCCACCCTCGACCTGACCGGGGCACGCCTGGGCGTGAATACATCCATCCGCCTGACCGCTGCCGATGCCCAGGGCGCGGCGCTGACCGGCCTCAGTCTGCACCCTGAGAGCGTCCAGGTGACCCTGCCAGTGGTGCAACTGGGCGGGTATCGTGACCTGGCCGTGAAGGTGGTAACCTACGGGCGGCCAGCCAGCGGCTACCGCCTGACCAGCATCTCCCCCACCCCGGCGGTGGTAACGGTCTTCTCGGAGGACCCGGCGCTTATCAACGCCCTGCCTGGCTACCTGGAAACATCCGCCCTCGACCTGAGCGGCGCAAGCGCCGATATTGAGAAGCGTCTGGCGCTCATCCTTCCGCCGGGCGTTTCCGTGGTCGGCGATCCGACCGTGCTGGTTCAAATCAGCATTTCGCCCATCCAGAGCAGTTTGACCCTGACCAACCGGACAATCGTGACCTCCAATCTGGGGAACGGCTTGCAGGTCCGGATCGCCCCGGAACGGGTGGACGTGATCCTGACCGGGCCGCTGCCAGCCCTGAACGCCCTGTCACTCACCGACCTGCGTGTCGTGCTGGATTTGAAAGGCCTGGGTCCGGGTACTTATCATCTCACCCCGCAGGTCGAGCTCTCGATCCAGGGCATCGTCGTCGAATCCATTCTGCCGGGGACAGTGGAAGTCGTTATCAGCTATAATACGACCCCAACTCCCTGACCATACCCTGAAAGTAAACCATGCCCAAACCTGTTGTTGCTTTGGTCGGCCGCCCCAATGTGGGCAAAAGCACCTTCTTCAACCGCCTGGCAGGCGACCGCCTCGCCATCGTGGACGATGTTCCCGGCACGACACGCGACCGCCTGTTCGCGGAAGCGGAATGGAACGGGATCGTCTTCGATATGGTGGATACCGGCGGGATAGACCCCAGCCACGGCGGCAAGACCCCGCTCTCGATCGGGTCGGCAGACTTCATCCAGGAGATCCGCCAGCAGGCGCTGATGGCCGTCCACGACGCCGACGCGATCCTGTTCCTGACCGACGGCGATTCAGGCGTTACACCGCCCGACCGCGAGGTGGCTGAAATCCTCCGCCGCTACCAGAAGACGGTGGACGGCAACCGCTGGCCGCCCATCTTCGTGGTGGTCAACAAATGCGAAAATGCCGCCCGCCGCGCCGAAGCAGCCCAGTTCTATGAATTGGGCCTCGGCGACCCGTACCCCGTCTCCGCCCTGCACGGTACCGGGACCGGGGACCTGCTAGATGCGCTCGTGGCCGCGTTCCCGGCCGAGACCGAAACCGAACCGGACGAATCCATCAAGATCGCTATCGCTGGGAAACCCAACGCCGGGAAGTCCAGCCTGCTCAACAAACTGGTGGGCGAGGAACGCGCCATCGTCAGCCCCATCCCCGGGACGACGCGTGACGCCACCGACACACGTATCGAATTCGATGGGCTGCCGGTCACACTGATCGACACCGCCGGCATCCGCAAGCGTGGCAAGATTGAACGCGGTGTCGAGAAATACAGCGTCCTGCGCGCCTTCAAGGCCATCGAGCGCTCAGACGTGGTGCTGTTGATGGTTGACGCCTCCGAAGGCATCACCGCCCAGGATACGCACATCGCCGGCTTCATCCTGGACGCATGGAAATCCTGCGTGGTGCTGGTCAACAAGTGGGATACCATCGAGAAAGACAACAGCACAATGGACGACTATACCCGCCATGTGCGCATCCAGTTGAATTTCATGGATTACGTCCCCATGCTCTTCATATCTGCCAGGACCGGCCAGCGCGTGGATCAGGTCCTTCCGCTGGCGCTGCGCGTCCAGGAGGAACGGCTGGCGCGCATCTCCACCTCGATGCTGAACCGCGTCCTGCGCGAGGCCCAGGATGCGCACCCTGCCCCGGCCCACGCCGGACACCAGTTGAAGATCTACTACGGCTCCCAGGTGCGCACCGACCCGCCGACGTTCGTCCTGCAAGTCAACGACCCGAAACTGGCGCATTTTTCTTATGTCCGGTACCTGGAAAACCAGTTCCGTGAAACCTATGGATTTATCGGCACGCCGATCAAGATCATTACAAAAGGGCACAAGGAAGAGAAATAGTCATAACAAGTGAAAAGTCACCTTCTCGAAATCATTGAAGCGACCCGAGCGTCTGTATGCGAAATGAAAATCGAGATGGTCGAGTAGGGCGTTGCGGGTCTCGATTCTGAAGATAGGAGATACTCGACCACCGCAACACCCGTCTCGAGACCATTCCAGCGGATCTGCATACACACCCTAAGTTTTTCAGGATTCTGGTCAGGAGACTCAATCCGGCGAAAGCGTAGCACTGCCCTATAAAAGAATGACCAGGCCGCACGAAATGTGCAGCCTGGCTTTATTTTGGTGATACCCGGGGGAAACCATAAGAAAATCCCATCCCCTTAATATCAATCGGGCGGATAGGTTACTTCTATCCGCCCGACCGAGTGAGGATGGAAACCTCAAAGGGTTTCATCCATGGATTGTGTCATTGACGATCAATTAACGGTGTGGGTCTCAGTGTCTGAACTAACGAGATAGTTCGGATCGCCACTGTAGGTAGCTGTAATGGTGAAGGTGCCAATGGCAGTAAAGATCCCGGAAGGAGCACTACCACTTCCACCGATGAGCGGGATGGAGAAGGCTGCGGGGGCACCCGCACCGACAAAGGTAATGGTTACCGTACCAGTCGGAGTAGCGCCTGCCCCGCCCACAATAACAGTGATTGTGATCGTTCCACCTGCGGCAGAGGGATCGGGTAAGTCAGCCGTTATGGTGGTCGTGCTGGGACCCGGGATCACAGTATGGGCTGCGGTAGCTGAACTACCCACATAGTTCATATCACCATTGTAGGTAGCCGTTATGGACTTTATGCCTGTCGTATTGAAAACCACATTACAACTGCCACTTCCACTTACAAGCGTGATGGTGCAGTTGGTGTCCGCACCGCTGATGGTTACTGTGCCCGTCGGAGTAACACCCGCACCGATCACGGTAACACTCACTGCAACCGGTTGGCCGGGTGTAGACGGATCAGGCAATTCCGTCACAATGGTTGTTGTGCTGGTACCCTGGTTCACGGTATGGCTCTCTGTATCCAGGCTTGTGGCATAGTTGGTATCACCACTGTAAGTGGCTTTAAGGGTCTTGGCACCGGTGGTGTTGAAAACCACATTACAAGTTCCGCTTCCGGCTACGAGCGTGATGGTGGGGCAATTGGTGTCCGCCCCGCTAATGGTCACCGTTCCGGTCGGGGTCGCACCCGTCCCGCTCACCGTAACACCGACAACGACGGTTTGGCCGGGTGTGGACGAATCCGGTACATCCCCGGTGATGGTCGTTACGCTGACTGCCAGCGCC
>Ga0315295_10005183_pt1 | contig 11148 bp, 8 predicted proteins | sample YL17G14_0_MG_FD_204453 | JGI IMG/M metagenome (GOLD analysis project Ga0315295, IMG submission 204453) | Sediment microbial communities from Yellowstone Lake, YNP, Wyoming, USA - YL17G14_0 | ecosystem: Environmental > Aquatic > Freshwater > Lake > Sediment | place: USA: Wyoming | collected...
ACCGTTCAGGCCGTCGTGGAGTCGATCCTCGACGTCCGGGAGATCGGCATGTGCGATGTGGGAAGCACCCTTGGCGAGCTCCGGATCTACGAGCTCCTCGGCAGTCAACCCCGCACCGGAAACGGGTCATGATACGCAGCATTCGACTCATTTTCCTGGTCAACGATAATAGCAACCCTGATGATGAACGAAGAGTTGGAATGGAAAACAAGAAAAGAGCGGGTTGACAAGAAGCTCAAGGCACTTGACCCTTCCTGGAAGATTATCAAACACCACGCCGGTCTCGATACAACCAACCTTCATTGCCATGCCGTCGAGGAATATCCCACTGCAAACGGACCCGCCGATTATGCCCTGTTCGTCAAGGGGCAACTCATGGGAATCATCGAAGCCAAAAAAGTGACAGTAAGTCCCCAGAACGTTCTGGAGCAGGCAAAGCGCTACTCAAAAGGGGCGTTCGACGGGCCGGGAAACTGGCATGGCTACAGGGTGCCTTTTCTCTATGCGACAAATGGCGAAGTCATCTGGCACATCGATATCCGAAATGAGAAGAATATTTCCCGTCAAACTGCAAATTTTCACACCGCAGACGCCCTTGAAGAATTCTTTGCAAACGATAGGGCAAACGGTCTTGCATGGCTTGCAAGCAATGCCGTTGATATCGAAGGCATAAGGCCGTATCAGGAATATGCTGTCAATGCGATTGAAACTGCCATTGCGAAAGGCAAACGCTCCATGCTGATTGCCATGGCGACAGGTACCGGGAAAACCTTCCTGACCGTATCGCAGATTTATCGTCTCCTCCAGTCAAAAGCAGCGCGAAGAATTCTCTTTCTTGTTGACCGTCGCGCCCTGGCCGCTCAGGCGGTCCGCGAATTTGCCACCTTCGAAACGCCGCTGAAAAACAAATTCAATCAAGAATATGAGGTTTACAGCCAGCGGTTCCGTCGTGATGATCTCGAAGACGACAGACCCTTTGATCCCAAAGTATTGCCAGACGCATATCTGACATCGCCGCAGATGAGCCATACCTTTGTCTATATCTCCACCATCCAGAGGATGACCATCAACCTCTTCGGTTCGGAATATGCTTTTTCGCAGAATCAAAGTGATCCTGATTTTGAAGATGATGCGGGAAAGATTGATATCCCGATTCACGCCTTCGACGTGATCATCGCCGACGAATGCCACCGCGGGTACACGTCGAAGGAAACGGCCATTTGGCGACAGTTGCTCGACCATTTCGATGCCATCAAAATCGGGCTTACGGCGACGCCGGCGCTTCATACCCTGTCTCTCTTCAAAGAAGTGATCTACCGGTATACTACGGAAGAGGCCATACTCGACGGCTGGCTTGTCGACTATGAGGCGGTAAAAATCAAATCCGACGTGCGCATGAAAGGCGCCTTCCTCAAGGAAGGGGAGCACGTCGGTGTGATCGATACGACTACGGGCGTCGAAACCTATGACCAACTGGAAGACGAACGGGAATTTCCAACCGAAGAAATCGAAGTCAAGATTACATCGCCCGACAGCAACCGGAAAGTCATCAAAGAAATCGCCAAGTATGCCTATAAACACGAAGAAGAAACGGGCCGCTTTCCCAAGACCCTGATCTTTGCCGTCAACGACCTGCCCCATACATCCCATGCCGATCAGATCGTCAAAATCTGCCGCGAAGAGTTCGGACAGGGAGATGCCTTTGTGCAGAAGATAACGGGCAGCCCGACGGTGGACCGGCCCCTGCAAAAAATACGGGAGTTCAGAAACCGGCCGAATCCAAAGATTGTGGTGACCGTGGACATGCTTTCGACGGGGGTGGATATTCCGTGCCTTGAGTTTATCGTCTTCCTGCGTCCCGTGAAATCCCGTATCCTCTGGGTACAGATGCTGGGCAGGGGTACGCGCAAATGCGACATCATTAACAAGGAAAAGTTCACCATATTCGACTGTTTCGACGGCACATTGATCGAGTATTTTAAAAATACAACGGACTTTGACGTGCAACTTCCCGAAAAGGAAGCGATATCGATTGCCCAGGTCATCGAAAATATCTACCAGAACATAGACAGGGATTACTTCGTCAAGGTCCTGGTGAAACGCCTGCGCCGCATCGATCGGGCGATGAGCGGTAAGGCCCGCGAGAAATTCGCCCGCTATATTCCGGAAGGCGATATGGGGAAATTTGCGGGGAAGCTCCCCGAGAGAATCAGGAACGATTTTACCGGTGCGATGCAGCTCCTGAGGGATAAGGATTTTCAGGAGCTGCTCTTGAATTACGAAAGGGCGAAAAGACAATTTCTGGTCGGCTACGAGATCGAAGACGATGTCTCGTCGGAGGTCATGATCCACGTCGGGAGCGATTACCAGAAGCCGGAAGACTATCTGGATTCTTTCGTCCGGTTTGTGAGAAAAAACCCTGAGCGGATCGAAGCAATCAGGATCGTCCTGGGGAGGCCGAAAGACTGGAAAACGGGAGCGCTCAAAGAGCTTCGTGAAAAGCTGGCGTTCAATAAGTTTCCTGAAAAAGAACTCCGGAAGGCCCATCAGCTCGTATACAACAAAGCCCTGGCCGATATCATCTCCATGGTCAAACACGCCGCCCGTGAAGAAGAGCCCATCTTCTCAGCCGAGGAGCGGGTTGACAGGGCGCTGGCAAAGATAACGACAGGCAAGACATTGACGGAAGATCAGACGAAATGGCTGGGGTATATCCGGGAACACCTGATTGAAAACCTTACCATAGACCTGGAAGATTTTGATTATATCCCCGCCTTCGAACGGCATGGGGGAAAAGCAAAGGCAAACAAAGTATTCGAGAACAGGCTGGAAGCATTAATCGCCGAAATTAATTTCGCCGTCGCAGCGTAATTTACAATTGTCATTCCCGAGAAGGCGGGAATCCAGTTTTCTTCCCTCCCCTTGCGGGAGGGATTGAGAGAGGGGAAAATCTTACTTTATGTCCGACATCGTAAACAAACTCTGGGGCTTCTGCCACACCCTGCGCCACGACGGCATCGACTACGGCGACTACATCGAGCAGTTGACCTATCTTCTATTTCTCAAGATGGCCGACGAGAAGGGTATAACCATTCCGAACGGCTGCACATGGGAAGCGATCAAGAAGGAATCGGGTCCTGCCCTCCTCGATCTCTATGCCGATATCCTGCGAAAACTGCGCGAAGAAAAGGGGCTCCTCGGCGATATCTTTACCCAGTCCGTACCCCGGTTCAACAACCCCGTCAACCTCAAACGGCTGATCACGATGATCGACGAGGAAGAATGGGCCGCTCTGGACATCGACGTAAAGGGCGCCGCTTTCGAAGGCCTTCTGGAAAAGGCCGCCAGCGAGGGGAAGAAAGGGGCAGGCCAGTATTTCACGCCGCGGGTTCTCATTCAAACAATCGTCAGGGCTATGAAGCCCGATCCCCGCGTTAGCCACGACTTTACCATTTGCGACCCCGCCTGCGGCACCGGCGGTTTTTTGATGTGCGCCTATGAATGGCTGATGGATATTACCAAAGAATCCATCGACCGCGGGATCATCAAGAGAATCAAGACCAAAACCTATTACGGGCAGGAACTCGTCCCGCGGCCGCGCCGTCTCGCCCTGATGAATCTCTTTCTTCACGGATTGGAAACGTCCATCTATCTCGGCGATTCCATCTACGAACCCTACCGGGGCAAACTGCACAACTGCATTCTTACCAATCCGCCTTTCGGTACGAAAGGCGCCAATCAGGCGCCGGAGCGCGACGATTTTACCATCGAAACGAGCAACAAGCAGCTCAACTTCGTCCAGCATTGCATGAACATCCTCAAGGACGGCGGGCGCGCCGCTATCGTCCTGCCTGACAACTGTCTTTTTGAAGACAAGGCGGGCGAGGTCTTCGAAATCCTCATGCAGGACTGCAACCTCCATACGATCCTGCGCCTTCCCCGGGGTACCTTTACACCCTACAGCCCCGGCGTAAAAGCGAACGTCATCTTCTTCCAGAAGGGCATTCGCACGGAAAACACCTGGATCTTCGACGCCCGTTCCAATGTGCCGGGAATTACCAAAAAAGAGCGACCGATGACATCCAAGCACTTTGAGGAATTCGAGAAATGCTACGGCACCGATCCCAACGGCCGGAGCAAGCGCAAGGCTCTGGGTGAAACCGGCCGCTTCCGGAAATTCTCTATCAACGAAATCAAGGAACGGAATTACAAACTCGATATCACCTGGCTCAAAGACGAATCCCTCGAAGATGCCAACGATCTCCCGGAGCCGCAGGACCTTGCCGCCGAGGCGATTACGGAACTGGAAGCGGTTGTAGATGAATTAAAGGATATTCTCCAGATGATCGAAATGAACGGTGGAGATAATGCATAGACAAGGCACTAACGATAATGTCATTCTGCACAAGTGAGACGCTACCCTCATGAAACATGGCTGGTCAACACTAAAATTAGGCGACCTGTTTGAATTCAAATACGGCAAAGGATTGATTGCGGAACATCGTCATGTCAATGGTTCAGTCAAAGTCTATGGATCGAACGGTATCATTGGGAGGCATAACCATTCACTTTCGAAAGGACCTACAGTTGTAGTCGGAAGAAAAGGTTCCGTCGGGGAGGTACATTTCAACTCCAGCGCCTGTTGGCCCATTGACACAACCTATTACGTCGATGAATTCCCAGACGGGTTTCCTCCAAAGTATTGGGCGTTTTACCTCAAATCATTACGGCTTGGCACTCATGACAAGTCCTCCGCAATACCCGGCGTCTCCAGAAAGGATATTTACGGCATTGAAGTACCCGTGCCGTCCCCCGCCGAACAACACCGCATCGTCGCCAAGCTGGAAAAACTTCTTACCAAGGTGGAGGACTGCCAGGAACGATTGAATAAAATTCCCGCCCTCCTCAAGCGCTTCCGACAGTCCGTCCTCGCTGCCGCCTGCTCCGGCCGCCTCACCGCTGACTGGCGGCAAGAGAACACGCAGATTGAACCATCCAGCCCAAAGCCAGAGATGAACGATGACTTGCCAAGTTCTTGGTTTTGGAAACCGATTCTAGACCTGGCAAGTGCAGCAAAAGGCTCCATCCAAAGTGGGCCTTTTGGTAGCAACCTGCTTCACTCGGAATTCCAGTCCACAGGAATCTTGGCGATAGGCATCGACAACGTTCTTGACGGTAAATTCAGCTTCGGCAGACAGCACCGGATCAGCCCGCACAAATACGAAACGTTGAAGAAATATGCAGCCCGCCCTCTTGATGTTTTGGTCACCGTCATGGCAACTGTTGGACGGTGTTGTGTAGTACCTCCAGACATAGAAACGGCGATAATTACTAAACATGTCTATCGTATTACTATCAACCGGACAATCTTGAATCCGTACTTCCTTATGCACTGCATTCGTGGCTGTCCTGCTGTCATTGCACAGGTTCAAGATAAAATCCAAGGAGTAACTCGCCCCGGTATAAACGGTACAATCCTGAAAGAAATTAGAATTCCTCTCGTACCTTTGACCGAGCAAGAGGAAATCGTCCGTCGTGTGGAAGCCCTCTTCAAAATCTCTGACCAGATTGAAGAACGTTATAGGAAGGCAAAGGCTCACATTGACAAACTCACCCAGTCCATCCTTGCCAAAGCCTTCCGCGGCGAACTTGTCCCCCAGGACCCGAACGACAAACCGGCCTCCGCCTTGCTGAGAAAAATCGCAGACAGTGGGCAAACTTTCGATTCTTGCAGAAAATCATCAGGAAAGAAGGAAAGATCATGACAGGAAGCCGACCGACCTTTGTTGTCTATATCGATGAATCCGGTGACGAAGGATTCCGCTTCAACAGCGGTAGCTCCGAGTGGTTTGTAGTATCGGGGATAATAATAAGAAAAGAAAAGGACCTTGAGACCGTCAAAATCATTGACGGCATTCGGAAGCAACTTGGGAAACCGGACAAGAAAATACTCCATTTCCGGGATCTGAAACATGAACAGCGGCTCCCTTATGTAAAAACAATCGCCGCGTCCAATATCCGTGCTGTGAACGTACTCATTCACAAACCATCTTTGAAAGAGCCGGAAAAATTTCAAGTGAGATACCGACTTTACTTTTACGCTGTTCGTTACCTGTTCGAGCGCTTATCCTGGTATTGCCGGGATCATAAGACGCGACACGATATCGGAGATGGGAGTGCCGAGATCATTTTTTCAAATCGCTCCGGCATGTCCTACGATGATTTGAAAGAATATTTTGAAATTCTAAGAAAGCAAACCGGCTTAACGGATGTGAGGATTGAGTGGACCGTCATCAAGCCCGAACAGATTGTTGCCTACACTGCCGGGGGACGTATGGGGCTTCAAATTGCAGATGCGGTTGCCAGCAGTTTCTATTATGCCGTTCAGGTCAGCCAGTATGGTTTTACCGAGGATCGCTATGCGCAAATACTGAAATCGATTGTATATAATAGGGATGGCCAATTCATCGGGTATGGCGTAAAATTCTGGCCTCGCGGAGTTGACGAAAAGTTAATAGCGGGCGGTAAATTGAATTGGATAAAATAAAAAGCAGGTCCCGGGCTTCAGGATCCCACCCACTTGGGGCTGCCGCTCTTTCGAACGACCTGAAGTTGTTCCCGCGCTTACCTGCGATGCTAGAATAGCGGATTGAAGAAAATTGTCAAGAGTTTTTTTTGAATTTTTTTTGAATTCTTACAAGGTACAGAATGAGCCTATTTGACCGATATATCGGCATAGACTACTCAGGCGCTGAAACCCCTGAAGCCAGTCTGTCCGGTTTGTGTGTTTACATCACTGAAGGCAACACCAGTCCCCGTGAGGAGGAGCCACCGCCGAGCCCTCGTAAGTATTGGACACGCAACGGGCTTGCCGATTGGCTGACGACAACCCTTCGAGAAACTCCGAGAACCATCGTCGGCATCGATCACGGGTTTTCATTCCCACTACTCTACTTCGCTAAATATAAAATCCAACAGGAGTGGGATATTTTCCTCGACGACTTCTGTAAACACTGGCCGACGGACGCACCGCATACTTACGTGGACTTCGTCCGCGACGGCCTCCGTGGGAAGGGATCGGAACGGCAAGGCAATCCAAGGTGGCTCCGAACAACGGAGAAGCATGCATCGGGCACCCAATCCGTATTCAAGTTCGACGTTCAGGGATCGGTGGCCAAGTCAACGCACGCGGGAATCCCTTGGCTTCGCCGCATGAGAAAAGAGTTACATGCTTCCGTTCACTTCTGGCCATTCGACGGCTGGACGCCCCAAAATGATCGGCATGTCATAGCGGAAATCTATCCGGCACTATTTCGTCGCCGCTATCCTGTTGATGGCCGAACAACCGACCAGCAGGATGCCTACGCCACCTGTCGCTGGCTTCAAGAGACGGACCATAACGATTACCTTCCCCGGTTTTTCGATCCCCCGCTTACACCGGGCGAGCGGAAAGATGCGAGCCTTGAGGGATGGATTCTCGGGGTATCATGAAAGCATAAATTCTTTACAAAAAGTACATTACATATGCTATAGTTCGCACCAGATGTGAACTATTACGCTCAGAGTATACTTATGCAAACCATATCAGGCTTAGGAAGAGAGTCTCGAAACCGGCTCGCGAAGGTTGTGCGCGATACCAAAGGCACCTTCTCGGTCAGCCAGGTCGCTGAGATTCTTCAACTGCCCTCCGACAAAGTCGCAAAGGTGCTATCCCGGTGGATGCAGCAGGGATGGGTATCCCGCGTCCGGCGGGGTCTTTATATTTCGATCGCTCTGGAGGCCCCCTCTACGGATGTTGTTCTCGATGATCCCTGGATCGTTGCCGAGCGCCTCTTTTCTCCCTGCTATATCGGCGGATGGAGCGCCGCCGAATATTGGGAACTGACGGAACAGATTTTCCGCACTATTGTGATCATGACCACTCTTAAGCCCCGAAATCGAAGGCCGGTCATTAAGGGGAGCAGTTTCCTGGTTCGTACGGTTCCGGAAAAAGCCTTTTTCGGAATGAGTGTCGTGTGGCGCGGCCAGGTAAAGGTTAACGTGTCCGATCCGACGCGAACGGTGCTGGATATGTTAAACGATCCAGCCTTGGGCGGCGGGCTGCGCCCTGTTGCTGATGTTTTCCGGAATTACCTGAATTCAAAAAACAAGGACACAAGTTTGTTGATCCAGTCTGCGGACAACCTGGGAAACGGCGCGGTGTTCAAGCGACTGGGATTCCTGGCTTCGCGGTTCGCGCCCTCGGAAGAGGATTTGATTTCCGCGTGCCGATCCCGCTTAAAAAAAGGGACTGTCAAGATTGACCCCGCCATGCCGGCGGATCGTTTAATAACGGCGTGGAGATTATGGGTACCTGCCGGTTGGGCAAAGGAGAACACCATTGATCGGTAAGCAGATCTTTCCTGTTCGGACAGAATCTGGCATCTAATCGACAAATGGTCATAGTCATGAGGTGACAGACATGAAGAAAATATCTGATATTCCCAAGCGCGAACGTCCCCGCGAGAAACTCCAGGAAAGAGGCGCAGCGGCTTTATCGGATCTGGAATTGATGGCCGTGTTGGTCGGGAAAGGAACAAAAGGGTGCGATGTCATGTCCGTGGCTGAACGCATTCTCAAGACTCTGGATGCCTCTCATGGAAAGTCGAGCACGGAAGAACTTCAGAAGATCGAAGGCGTAGGCCCGGCAAAGGCAACGCTCATTGACGCCGCTCTTGAGTTCGCACGTCGCCGCATCCGCCCTGAAGGATTGAAAGTATCGTTCCCTCCTGATGTCCTGCCGTTAATACGGCACTATGGAGATCGCAAGCAGGAGCACTTCATCTGCATTTCATTGAATGGCGCAAATGAGGTCATAGCGCATCGCGTTGTTTCCGTCGGTCTTGTCAATAAAACGCAGGTTCATCCGCGGGAAGTGTTTGCCGATCCGATCACCGACCGGGCGTCAGCCATCATTGTCGCTCACAATCATCCTTCCGGGGGAATCACGCCAAGCAATGAAGATATCGAGATCACATCGCAACTAAAAGCTGCCGGTGAAACTTTGGGAATTAAATTGCTCGACCATATCATTTTTAATCAGAAGGACTACTATAGCTTTCTGGAAAAAGGATTATAAACGCCGCCCGCAGAATACCACGACCTATGGATGGTGGTGACTGCGGAGCAGGAACAGGAAGGATGAAATCCCCCTCCGATAGTTGGATTTGCTGCAAGGGGGTATCAACCTTCATTTCAGGCATCCCGAGTCAGCAGGGCGGCAACCTCGATGTGGTCGGTCTGCGGGAACATATCGAGCGGCTGGAGGAGATTGAGCCCATAGCCGCATCCGGCCAGATGACGGACGTCCCGTGCCTGCGTCGCGGGATTGCAGGAGATGTAAACGATTCTCTCCGGACGCAGCGCCGCCACCCCTTCGAGGACCCCCTCCCCGCAGCCATCACGGGGCGGATCGAGAACGATCAGGTCGGCCTTCATGCCGGACAGAACGAATCCTCTTAAAATATCGGCCACATCCCCGTGGATGGGTTTTGCCTGTGGAAGCCCTTCCCGGTTCAGATTGATCCCCGCGCAGCGGACCGCCTCCGGGTCCCCCTCGATCCCCAAAAGGGAACCCGCCTTCGATCCGAGGAAGAGGGAGAAGAGACCCGCACCGGCGTAGGCATCGATGACCGTCTCCCTTCCCGAGAGACCGCCCAGTCCGATGACCTGATCGACGAGCCCCCCGACCAGGGCGACGTTGGCCTGAAAGAACCCTTGTCCGGGGACCGTCAGCCGCCGTCCCCGTACGATACGCGTGACATCCGGCGGCTGCCCGCAGTCGGTAAAAAGCGCCGTCGGAGACTCCCCCGGCTCATCGGACCAGATGAGCTGGCGTTCGCCCGGAACCCGAAGTTCGCCCGACCGGAGGGCATCACGGAAGTTCCGCAATTTTCGGTTGATCGATTCCTCGACGATCCCGCATCGCTCAATCTCGATGAGTTCATGGCTCGCCAGGGCCATGAGCCCCACCCGGCGTGGCCCGCTCGGCCCACCGGCGAGATGAAACTCCGCCTTGCCCCGCCATCCGAAAGGTCGCGGGGAGGGAATCACGGGCATAACGCGGGTAGGGAAAATGTTGGCAATCCGCTTGAAGACCTCTTCTACCTGCCTTCGTTTCAGCTCCAATTGATGGCCGTAGTCGATGTGCTGCATCCGGCAGCCGCCGCAGCGGGTGTAATAAGGGCAGGCCGGCGTGACACGGTGGCTGGACGGGGTTACGATCCGGACAAGCCTCCCGCGGGCGTACCGTTTTCGGATCTCGGTGATCTCGGCCTCCACCTCATCCCCGTCGATGGTAAAGGGCACAAAAATGACAAGACCGGAAACCCTGGCGACGCCGTCGCCGCCGAACGCGACATCTCCGATCACCATCCTGATGAGATCACCGATCCTCAAAATGGCACCCCTCTCTTATCGCACCTCATACTTCCAGCTGCCAGCCCTACCGGGGAAAACGGGTCGCTTCCATAACCTATTATCGGAATCTTCTTAGCATCTTCCCGAACATCCGTAAACCATTTCCCTTTACATCCGCGGCAAATGCTGCTAATGACCTCCAACAAAAGTTGGATGGAAGGAAAACCTATTGGAACACGAAAACGTCCACCGAATAGCACTGAGGGGCCGGGAGATCATCCTGATCGGTACGGCCCACGTCTCGCGCGAAAGCGCCGATCTGGTGGAACGGATCATCAATGAAGAAAAACCGGACATGGTCTGCGTCGAACTCTGCCGGCCCCGCTATGAGGCGATCCGCCAGCGGGACAAGTGGCAAGAGACCGACATCGTGAAGGTCATTCGCGAAAAGCGGACAAGCATCCTCCTCTCCCAGCTCATCATGGCCTCCCTGCAGCGGAAGATCGCTCAGAGATTCAACATCATTCCGGGTGAAGAGATGCTCCGGGCGATCGACCGGGCCTCGGCCGTCGGCGCGGAGATTGTGCTCGCGGACCGGGAAATTCGGGTGACGTTGCTGCGGACCTGGCGGATGATGGGTTTCTGGAGCAAGGTGAAGTTCCTTCCCGACGTTCTCCTCTCGCTGTTCGCCACCGAGGAGATCACCGAGGAGGAGATCGAAAAACTTAAACAACACGACGTCCTCGAACT
>Ga0315295_10005184_pt1 | contig 11147 bp, 6 predicted proteins | sample YL17G14_0_MG_FD_204453 | JGI IMG/M metagenome (GOLD analysis project Ga0315295, IMG submission 204453) | Sediment microbial communities from Yellowstone Lake, YNP, Wyoming, USA - YL17G14_0 | ecosystem: Environmental > Aquatic > Freshwater > Lake > Sediment | place: USA: Wyoming | collected...
GATGAACCGCACGTCAACGGGCGTATTGTGTAAAAGAATGCAGCAGATAACGGCATTCAGGCAGACGGTCTTGCCGCTGCCGGTCGCCCCGGCGATAAGGAGATGCGGCATCTTGGTTAAATCGGCGGAAATCGCTTCACCGCCCGCACCCTTACCCAGGGCAATCGTCAGCTTCGATTTGGCTCCGAGTTTCTGGAAGCTGGACGATTCGATTACGCTTCTTAAACTGACGATACCGGAAATGGTGTTCGGCACCTCGATACCGACAACCGATTTCCCCGGCACCGGGGCTTCGATGCGGATGCTGGAGGCGGCGAGCGCCAGCGCCAGGTCATTGGCCAGAGAGGTTATCCGGTCAACCTTAACGCGGATGCGGGATACCTCCTCCGTCCGGGTAATGATATTGCCGTTCTTGTCCTTTTCTTTTACCTCGTGGTACTTGTGGTCCCAGCCCGGCTCTATTCCAAACTGGGTAACGGTAGGCCCAACGTTTATCTGCACGACCTTAGTTTCAACGCCGTAGCTCATGAGGGCTTCTTCGATTTTACCGGCGCGCTTCAAGTTATCTTCCTCGCTGAGCGCAACCTCCGGAATCTCGTCAAGTAAGCCCACCGGCGGCAGCTTCCAGCCGTTCTCCATTACCAAGTCGGGTGATTCGCCGTACTTCTTCCAGACCTCCTGCGCCACCTGTTTGAGGTCGGACGGAGTGTAGCCCGGTTGCGTTTCCGGTGCCGGTACCTCTACTTTGGCGGTGGTCGGCACCCGGCCGGGGATTAAGGTCGGTCCTGAAGGGAAAGGGGGTTCCGGGATAGACCCGTATTTCCTGGCGGATGGGGATGGCGTCCCCGAAACGCCGATGATGGGCGGTCTCCTGAGCGGGAAAACGGCCTTACCTTTATTTGTTGGCGGCGGCACCTGGGGAAGCAGTATATGGGTTGTTGCGCCATCATCGTGAAAAACGGGTTCCCGAAGCCAGGGGATAAACCAGCCTAAAAGCAACCTGGGGGCGATAAGAATTGTACCAAGCAGGAAAAGCCCGGCAACCCATAATATTTTTATGTAAAACGGAGCAAATTCCCCTACTATCCAGAGGCCGATGGCGCCGCCCAGCGAGCAGATGCCAAGAAATCCCCAGAAGGCAAAAACGAGCACCAGGCCTCCCAGCCATTTGTTCCAGCTGTGCCGTCTGGAACTCTCGATAAAAGACGAGATTTGCTGGCGGAGCAAAGCCATAATCGCGATGAAAGCAGCCAGAGCAATCAGCGGTAACCCCCAGCCGAAGGTATCCCAGATGCTTCTTACGGCACTGGTGCCCGCCTCAGCGATGGCGTCGCTCTGCCAGAATACCAGCCCGGTAATAACGGCAATAAGACAGAGAATGAGCAGGACAATTTTCACCTTCCTGCTTGACCCGGCGATAAAGGAAACAATGCCCTCAAGCATATGGAAGAGCGTCACCGGGATGAGAAGAATAATCCCCAGGATAAAGAGCACCAGAATGGGGAAATGTCCCATTTCTTCAGGGTAACCGCCAATATCAGCGCCGATGCTGCCCCCCAGTTCCGCCCAGCCCAGGATGCCCCAGAGCGAAGTCATCAGCATGAAAAAACCGAGCCACCGGTACCAGTGCCGAGCGACACTCTTGACCCCCTTTTCATACAGGGCAATTGTCAGAGCGACAGTACTGACGGCAATGATAATAAGCCCCCGACCGAAAAGCCCCCAGACGAGGCTCACCGTGTCAATGATATAGAAGACGATGGCATCCCACTGCCAGAATACCAGGGCGAGTACGGTTGCGAAGAGTACTAAAAACCACAGGAGTGGCAATTTAGTAAAAGTAAGCAGCCTACTGTACAGCGGTCTGCGGTACCTTGTCCTGATACTGTCCCTTCGCTTAGCCATAACTCCCCTTGATTTGCCCCTATACTTTAACCAGGAAGGGAAGAATCATAGGATGCCGTTTCGTCTGCTCGTAATAGAACCGATTAAGGGTATCTTTTACTTTTGTATTTATGTAATTCAAATCTTCTGCGCTTACCGTCGTGTGGTCAAGCGCCCGCACGACCTCATCGCGGCTCGCTTCAATCATATCACTCGCTTCATCAGTGTCAACAAAACCGCGCGAGACAATATCGGGCTTGCTGATGAGCTTGCCGGTCTGGCGGTCAACGGTAACGACGACGACGACAATGCCATCGCGGGAGAGCATTCTCCGGCTGCGGAGGATAACATTGGTGAGGTCACCCACGGAGAGCCCGTCAACATAGACATTGCTGAGGCCTAGTCTCCGGGTAACGTGCCCGCCCTGCCGCGTGAGTTCCAAGACGGCGCCGTCTTCCATGACAAATGTATGGTCTCTAGGGATGCCCACCGACTCCGCGAGTTTGGCATGGAGAGCAAGGTGGCGGTATTCACCATGAACGGGGACAAAGAACCTCGGTTTGACCAGGTTGAGCATCAGCTTGAGCTCCTCCTGGCTGCCGTGCCCGTGAACATGCACCTGCGCGATAGTGCCGTAATATACCTGCGCCCCCTGCCTGAAGAGGCTGTCGATTGTCCGGTTGATAAGGGATTCATTGCCGGGGACGGGTGAGGCCGATATGACCACCGTATCTCCCGGGATGATGTGAAGCTGGCGGAAGTCGCGGTTAGTGATGCGCACCAGGGCCGATGTCGGCTCGCCCTGGCTGCCCGTAGTAATGATAACCACTTTGTCCGGCGGGAAATTCCTGAGTTCTTCCAGCCTGGACAGGAGGCCGTTCGGCACCTTGAGGTAACCCAGTTCTATCGCCATCTTTGTCGTATCCTGCATGCTGCGTCCGAGGATGACAACGCGCCGGCCGTGTTTTTCGGCCGCATCGACAATCTGCTGGACGCGGGAGATGAGCGAGGCAAAGGTGGTGATAATCACCCGGCCCGGCGCCTCGGCAATGACCCGGTCGAGGTTCTCGCCGACGATTTTCTCGGAGGGCGTATAGCCCGGAAGCTCAGCGTAGGTCGAATCAGAAAGGAGGAGAAGCACGCCCTGTGAGCCAATCTGGGCGAGGCGGGAAAGGTCGGTCGGCTTGCCATCAACGGGGGTGTAGTCGAGTTTGAAGTCCCCGCTGTCAACCACCGTGCCCACCGGGGTATATATAATTACGCCCACCGAATCCGGGATGCTGTGGCAAACGCCGAAAAATTCAATCCGGAATTTCCCGAGGTTGACCTGGTTTCCAACCGTCATAGTGCGGAGGTCGGCCTTGTCCAGGGCTTTCGCCTCCTTCAGCTTGACCGAAATAAGGCCCTGGGTCAGCTTGGTGGCATAAACGGGCACGTTAAGCTGGGGCAGGATATAGGGCAGCGCCCCGATGTGGTCTTCGTGCCCGTGGGTGATAACAATCCCTCTAACCTTATCTCTATTTTCCAGCAGGTAGCTTATATCGGGAATAACCAGGTCAACGCCGAGCATTTCCTCACCGGGGAACATGAGGCCGCAGTCGATGACGATAATATCGTTATCGCACTCAAGAACCATCATGTTCTTGCCGATTTCACCGAGTCCACCGAGGGGTATTACTTTCAGTCTTGCTTTTGGCATCAGTTTTCCTTGAAGATTCAGAACATCGTCATCTGGCGCGGCTCTTCTTTCTTCACTTCAGTTTCATTTTTGGCTGCCGCCAGGATTTGCGGCAGTTTCAAGATATCGTTCTTTATCACTTCACGCTGCGACTGCTGGTAGAGGGCCGCCGCCGGATGGTACATGGCGAAATAGGTAACGTTGCCCTGACGAAAAGCCTGGCCATGCACCTTGCTGATGCTTTTCCCCGGCAGGAAAGCGTCCATGGCAAAGCGTCCCAGGGTCACGATAATTTGGGGCTGGATGAGTGCTATCTGGGCATCCAGCCAGGGACGGCAGTTCTGGATTTCATAGGGCATGGGTTCGCGGTTTTCCAGGGGACGGCACTTGATAACGTTGGCAATGAAGACCTGCCCCCGCTTGAGGCTGATTGAAGCGAGGAGTTCGTTCAAAAAAGCGCCGGCGGCACCGACGAACGGTTCACCCTGCCTGTCTTCGTTAAACCCCGGTGCTTCACCGACAAACATGATTTTGGCGTCTTCCGCTCCCACTCCGGGCACCACCTGAGTACGGCTTTTTACCAGTATTGGACATTTGACGCATGTCCGCATATCCCTATGAAGGTCGCTAAGCGCTGACATTTAAGAAACTCATATAAAGCAGTATTCTGCGGTAATGATAACACCTGTAATATGTCTAGTCAATCAACGTGCATAGCTGCTATCGCAGAAATTACAAGTACCAGATTAAATAAGCACCAAATTCCGGTTTAATTGTCAGAAACCTGGATTCCGGCTCCCGTATCAAGTCCTGTCCCGTTCACGGTGAACCGTTCAGGGTGAACCCGTACGAGATACGGGAACGGGACAAGTTTCGCCGGAATGACACCTGTTTTGTCATTGTCGGGCTTCAGCCATTCATGGTGAACATTCACGGTGAACCAGAAGGTTCAGCGTTCGACTGAGCTCACTTGTACTTGCACTACAAGTGCAAGCACGCCGAAGTCCTGAAGGCTTGACCCGACAATCCAGACTCCTTCTCTCCCCTCCCCTGGATTCCCGCTTTCGCGGGAATGACATTTTTGATAAATGCTTCTATTATTCAAGCGAATGTCCGAACTCATGTCCTAAGTTCAGGAAAACGAGATGAGCTATTGTCCGAATAGTGATATAATTAGTTGCTTAAGGTTAATTTTATTAAATATAAAAGGGAGGAAAGATTTTTCATGTTGGATGAACTCAAAGTATTTACCGGTAATACGCATCCCGCACTGGCAAAATCTATCTGTGAATACCTCAAAATACCGCTCGGCCGGGCCGAGGTATTTGAATTCAGCAATGAGAACATCTTTGTGCGTATCCTGGAAAACATTCGGGGCCGGGACGTATTCCTGCTTCAGCCTATCTGTTCTCCCGTTCAGAAAAGCCTGGTTGAGCTCCTTATCATGATAGATGCGGCCAAAAGGGCATCGGCCGACCGCATTACCGCCGTCATCCCCTACTACGGCTACGGCCGTACCGATAAGAAAGACCAGCCGCGGGTGCCGATAACGGCCCGCCTTATCGCCGACCTGCTCCAGACGGCGGGCGCCAACCGAATTCTTACCGTTGACCTGCACGCCGGGCAGATACAGGGCTTCTTCAATGTCCCGGTGGATGAACTCACGGCCCTTTATCTCATCCGCGATTACTTCAAGCGGAAGCACTTTGAGACTCTGGTAGTAGTCGCCACGGACATGGGTATCAGCAAGCGGGCAAGAGACCTTGCCGCCAAGCTGAACTGCCCCCTGGCGATTGCCGAAAAGCGGCGTCTCGGCAATACCGACCAAACGGAAACGCAGAACATTATCGGCGACGTTAAAGATAAAATCGCCCTTATCATTGATGACGAAATTGATACCGGCGGCTCCATCACCAGCGTTGCCTCCGCCGTGCAGAACCTGGGCGCTGCCGACATTTACGCCTGCTGCACCCATCCCGTCTTCTCCGGGCCGGCGGTAAAGCGGCTCGCCGCCAGCCCCATCAAAGAGGTAATGGTGACCGATACCGTGCCGCTTGGCCGCGAGAAAAAGCTGGACAAAATCACCGTGCTCTCGGTCGCCCCGATGCTCGGTGAGGCAATCCACCGCATCCATACCGGCATGTCAGTGGGCGCCATGTTCGAGGAGGCATAAATTAACTTCTTAACTTTCCTCTCCCTTGACGGGAGAGGATTAAGGTGAGGGTGAACGTTGATATCTGGTACTACCCCTCACTCTTATCTCTCCCACAAGGGGAGAGAAGATAGGGTTAGTCATTGCGAGCGAATAGTTCGACAGGCTCACTATAAAGCAAAGCAATCCGTGCCCTAACATCTCCCTTTCTTAAAGGGAGATTGAGAGGGATTAAGTTCCCAAAATCCCCCTTAATCCCCTTCAGGGTGAACCCTTTTCCCAAAGGGGGAGATTTCTGATTACTTTTTAATTCTGAAAAACATCATCGGGACTCGCAATGACAAGCTTTGGTTCTTTGTTGTATTTTGGTATTGTTCATAGTTTATTCAAGAGTCATATTTCGAGGGTAACCGATAATGTTTAAGTGGTTGGGTGGGCTGATTGATTCCAACGAAAAGGAAATAAAACGCCTGAAGCCGGAAGTCGAGCGTATCAATGCGCTTGAGCCGGAGTACCAGACTCTTTCCAATGAAGAACTCCGCGCCAAGACGGCGGAATTTAAAGAGAGAATCAATGAGTCCACATCAGAAATAAGAAATGAATTAATAGCGAAACAAAAAGAACTGGACGAGGCTAAGGCCTGCCTTGCAAAAGCCATTACTCCATTTGATAAAGATGAGCAAAACCACCAGTGCAAAGGACTTGAAGAAGAAGCCAGGGAACTGGATAAAGAGCTTCTCAAGGCTGAGGATAAGGTCTTAAACGATATTTTGCCGGAGGCTTTTGCCGCCGTCAGGGAAGCGGCCAGGCGCACCATCGGGCAGCGGCATTACGATGTGCAGCTCATAGGCGGTATAATCCTGCATCAGGGCAAGATTGCCGAGATGAAGACCGGCGAGGGTAAGACGCTCGTGGCGACCCTTCCGCTTTACCTGAACTCCTTAACCGGTAGGGGCTGCCACCTGGTCACGGTCAACGACTACCTGGCGCGGCGTGACCCCTACTGGATGGGGCCTATTTACCATGCCCTCGGGGTCAAGGTCGCCAGCATCTACCCGATGCAGACGCCGGACGAAAACCAGCCTTCGCGCCTCTTTGACCCGGATTACGATTCGGGCGATAAAGTCTGGCCCCATTTTAAGAAAATCACCCGTAAAGAAGCCTATCTTGCCGATATCACCTACGGGCAGTCGAGTGAGTTCGGCTTCGACTACCTGAGGGATAACATGGTCATCGACCTCTCCCAGGCGGTACAGCGTGCACTAAACTTCGCCATCGTTGATGAGGTGGATAACCTGCTCATCGATGAAGCCCGCACCCCCCTCATCATCAGCGGCCAGCGCGAGGAATCCTTAAAAGAATACGAGGTCCTTGCCCGCATTGCGCCGCACCTCACGAAAGGTGTGGACTACAAGATGAACGAGAAGGGCAAGAGCGTTGACGAGATAACCGAAGAGGGCTTTGAAAACGCTGAGCGGATGCTGCGGCGCGAGGGGCTTCTTGCCACCGGCAGCATCTATGACGAACAGAACGTCAGTCTCTACCACCATCTGCGGAATGCTATCGTTGCTAAAGAAGCTTACCAGAAAGATAAAGAATACGTTGTTAAAGACGGTGAGGTCATCATTGTTGACGAGTTTACCGGCCGTCTCATGCTGGGCCGGCGCTACGAGGGCGGACTCCACCAGGCGATTGAGGCGAAAGAGCGTGTCGCCATTCAAAAGGAGACGGCAACCTATGCCACCATCACCATCCAGAACTACTTCCGCATGTACAGCAAACTCGGCGGCATGACCGGCACAGCGGTGACCGAGGCCGAAGAATTCAGCAAGATATATAACCTCGAGGTGGTGACTATTCCCACCAATAAGCCGATGATTCGGGAGGACTCTGCCGACAAGGTCTATAAGACGGAGTCCGGCAAGTTCAAGGCGGTGGTCGAAGAAGTTTCCGAGCTTCATAAAGAGGGGCGTCCCGTTCTTCTGGGTACGGCGTCCATTGAGAAATCAGAGGTTCTGGACGGCCTGCTCAAACGCCACGGCATTCCCCATGAGGTCCTTAACGCCAAGCAGCACGAGCGGGAAGCCGGCATCATCGCCCAGGCCGGGCAGCCCGGCGCCGTCACCGTCGCCACCAACATGGCCGGGCGCGGCGTTGATATCATCCTGGGAGGACGGCCTGAGGGCATGGACCCGAAGGAGTGGCAGGCAAAACACGATGAGGTCGTAAAGCTCGGCGGGCTGCATGTCATCGGCACCGAGCGCCACGAGGCACGGCGCATTGATAACCAGTTAAGAGGCCGCGCCGGACGCCAAGGCGACCCCGGCAGTTCGCGCTTCTATGTTTCACTGGAAGATGAGCTGATGCGCCGCTTCGGCGGTGACCGCATCAAGAGTATCATGGAGTGGGCGGGCATGGATGAGGATACCGCCATCGAGAACTCGATGGTTTCCAAATCCATCGAGGGCGCCCAGGTCAAGGTCGAAGGCTACCACTTCGATATGCGCAAGCACCTTGTTGAGTACGATGATGTCATCAACCGGCAGCGTGAGATTATTTACGCCGAAAGGCGCAAGATTCTGGCTGGCGCCGACCTCAAGGCGAATATCCTTACGCTGGTCAAGGCGGAACTTAAATATACTGTTGAAAAGCATACCGGCGGTGATAACGAGTTTGAGCCGGACTATAAAGGGCTTATCGCCGATGTTTTCGTCATCATGCCGTTGCCGCCGAATTTCACGGTTGAGACACTATCCAAAATGAAGCCCTCGGAGATTGAAGATACGCTCTGCCAATCCGCCGAGGCGCTTTACAATAAAAGAGAGGCAGAGTTCGGCGTCGATGCCATGCGCATCCTGGAGCGGCTTGTCATGCTCCGCACCATGGACAACCTCTGGATTGAGCATTTGACCGCCATGGAAGGGATGCGCGAAGGGGTGGGGCTTGAGGCCGTAGCACAGCACGACCCGCTCGTTACCTACAAGACCCGCGGGCATGAGATGTTCGAGGAACTGATGTCCGGCATCCAGGGCGATTTGGCGCGCACTATTTTCCACATGGCGATACGGCGTGAACCAGCGCCGGTTTCTGGTGTTCCGGCACGGTCGGTTGCCTCGACGACCGGGACAACGACGGCAGGCGTCAAGACAGCACCGAGCCGGCAAGTTGTACCGTCGCCGTTAGCCCACGTGCCGCAATCGCCGATGGCAAAGGTCATGGCGAACAACCCCGGCAGCGTGTCAAGCCAGCCGTCAAGAATGGCGGGCAAGAAGGTGGGACGCAACGACCCCTGTCCCTGCGGCAGCGGCAAGAAGTACAAGCACTGCTGCGGAAAGTAGGAGAAAGGGAGTTGATTTAATACTATGCCTCTTCCAACTCAACAAAAATTTGACATAGTTGTCCAACGTAACACTTTTTTCTTTAATAACCGAGAGTTTGAAGAAAAATGGGAAGGCTACGTTAGCTCCCTTACAAACCTACTCTTACTCTTAAAACGTGATCTTGATACGACTAGGTCAATTGAAGAAAAGAAACAGGTAATTATAGATACTATGGTCAATAAGCCTGATGGAATATCTGCAGTTTTAGTTTTGTTCTCCATTTCTGAAGAATTTTTTATTAGGTTAGTTACATTTTTATGCACTATTAATGATGCAGATTTGAGCCGACTGGTCAGCAGAGAAAGTCTCGTCGATATTCCTGTAGATAGGGGATATCAAAAAGACTCTTTGTATAAGCTCATAAGAAGGAGACGAGAATTAGCGGTAAGCCTTACTAATCTTTTCTTTGAGGGATTTTCAATTCCGATTTTGAGAAAATATATACCTTTGTTTGAGTTAAAAAAGTTTAATTTCAGTAAGGTTGATTTCTCTACAGAAAGCCTCGTTGATAGTGTTGTTAGACTTTCTAAAAGAGGTTCATATAAAGCCCAAGATACAAATGACCCAGCTAAATTGATACAAATCATATTAGCGAAGAATCACATAGAATTTAAACCAAACACTAGACTAGCAGGCATTAGAAGAAGTATGGATGTCGTCATTCCAAACATAACCCATCCATCAATTATCATTGAATCCTCATATGAAACGACAACATCATCTGCAATGGGAGACAAAGCAAAGACTGAGATAGAAGTCGCTCAAGAAATCAGAGTGCATTATCCAAGAGCACGTTTTATCGGCTTCGTTGATGGTGTGGGTTGGTATGTTAGAAGAAGGGATCTTGAAAGATTAGTGTCTGCCTTTGATGAGGTTTTTACTTTTCAAGAACCAGAGCTTGAAAGGTTTCTAAATTATGTACAAACGGCTCTCAGTTAAATAAGGGACTTCATTATATGGAAAATGTTTTATCAGAATATTTAAACAAAATAAAAGACGGCGATGCTATAGAGGTGATGAAAAAAATCCCTGATAATAGCGTGGATATGACTTTTGCGGATCCTCCATTTAACCTAAAGAAAAGCTATGACACATATGCAGATGATAAAGAAACTAAAGATTATTTAACTTGGTGTAATGAATGGCTTTGTCAGATGGTTCGTATAACGAAGCCAACCGGTTCTATTTTTGTTCATAATATCCCAAAGTGGCTTACCTATTATGCAGCTTACTTAAATCAGATTGCTTATTTTAAACACTGGATAGCTTGGGATGCCATGGGAGCACCACTCGGAAAGACTTTACTTCCGAATCATTACGGTATTCTCTGGTATGTTAAAACAAAGAATTTCAAATTTTATGATATAAGAGCACCACATCATACTTGCCGCTCATGTGGTGAATTACTTAAAGATTATGGTGGTAAAAAAAATCTAATTCATCCTTTCGGTACGTTAGTTAGCGATGTTTGGACTGATATATATAGAATACGTCATAATAAGAGACGTGATGAGCATCCATGCCAGTTACCAATTCACTTGTTGGAAAGACCAATACTAATGTGCACTGATGAAAATGATGTGGTTTTCGACCCATTCATTGGAACAGGAACCACTGCTATCGCTGCCAAGAGACTCGGTAGAAATTATATTGGCATAGATATAGATCAAAAGTATGTGGCGATTAGTGAAGAAAAGTTAAAAACCGTAACCCCTATAAAAGTAAATGAGTGTTATCTTTCTATATTTCTTGGTAAGATAATAACTTTAAGGGATATTGATTACGAAAAAGTAAAACCGTTGTTGAAAACTAAAACTCTCAGAGTTAATGCGCATGAGACAAAAGAATTAACTCTCCCTTTACTAGATAAAAATGCATTTTTGCCAAAGTATGGAGATACGCCAAAAGTACCAGATTATCTTTATAAAGTGAATGGAAATAGCGAAGTTGAACGGGAACTAGAATTAACTCCCCAAGCCCGTTTATTAGAAAAAACACAACGTTATAAGACTAACCTGAATACTAAGGATTAGGACAACATATTAAATCCAAA
>Ga0315295_10005185_pt1 | contig 11147 bp, 12 predicted proteins | sample YL17G14_0_MG_FD_204453 | JGI IMG/M metagenome (GOLD analysis project Ga0315295, IMG submission 204453) | Sediment microbial communities from Yellowstone Lake, YNP, Wyoming, USA - YL17G14_0 | ecosystem: Environmental > Aquatic > Freshwater > Lake > Sediment | place: USA: Wyoming | collected...
AATAAAGTTGTTGATAAGGATTGGGCTTCCAACAGTTTTGGAGATTTTCGGAGGAGAATATGGCAGATAAAAGAAAGAAGAAAATGGGGTTACCCCAACCAGACGAGGAAGAATCTAAGTCTCAATCTCAGCCTTCTCAAAATGAAATATCATTAACCAGTAAAACACATGGGAAGAGAATATTGAAGAAGATCTATAAAACAGAGTTGGCAAGACTTCAAATTGAATTGGTGAAAGTTCAGGAATGGATAAAAATTAAGGGGTTGAAGGTTGTGGTAATATTTGAAGGACGTGATGCAGCTGGTAAAGGGGGAACAATCAAACGCATCACTCAAAAGCTTAACCCGCGTATTTGCCATATTGTAGCGTTGGGCATTCCCACAGAAAAGGAAAAAAATCAATGGTATTTTCAACGCTATGTAGCCCATCTTCCATCCGCCGGTGAGATGGTGTTATTTGACCGGAGCTGGTACAACCGGGCCGGGGTGGAACGCGTCATGGGATATTGTACGGAAGAGGAATATCGGGAGTTTTTACGCTCATGCCCTGAGATTGAGAGGATGCTCATCCGTTCAGGGATAATCTTGATAAAATATTGGTTCTCTGTAAGCGATGAGGAGCAGGAGCGTCGCTTCCAGGCTCGGATCCATGATCCTACTAAACGCTGGAAGTTAAGTCCAATGGACCTAGAATCACGTGCAAAATGGGTAGAATATTCTAAGGCTAAAGATGAGATGTTTGCCTACACAGATATTAAACAAGCACCCTGGTATGTAGTTAATTCTGATGATAAAAAGCGCGCCCACCTGAACTGTATTGGTCATTTACTAAGCTTGATTCCATACCAGGATTTAACCCCGGAATCCATAACTTTACCTCCAAGGCAAGCCCGGAAGCGTTACGTGCGCCCTCCAATTACCGATCAAACTTTTATCCCCGAAATCTATTGAATATGACTTGTTCAATTATCGATATAGATATTTACCCTTCAGGAATAGTCTCATCTGCTGTTTTATAAGGCAGTCGACCGCTGAGCCATACAGACATAAGGAGGACATCATCTGATTCGACTTTCTCATCTGGAAACATCTCTATGAAGGCTTGAGTAAGACTTTCAAAATTTTCTCCTGCCGTCAAGTTTGGTATAAATCCTGGTAAATTCATTCGATCAGCGTCTATCGGGTGCATGTCCCAATTGCGAGCTTTCAAAAGTGAAAAAACCTGATCTCTTAAACCAGTATGAATTTCTACCCAGGCTGTCAGAATAGCAGCGACCACCACGGATTTCTTCTCAAAAGCGCTCACCAATGGTTTTATAAGCAATCCTGAAGGAGCTTTAGCGCCATTTCGAAACCCAGGTACATTTACTGATTGCCTTATGATACGTTCAATGGTTGATCGTAAGCCTGCAGGTAAATCTGGAATCGCTTGAATTGTGCTCCGGATAACGGATAAGCGGTATTCATCTCGTATATATTTATTAATCGCATAGAAAGGTAGGAAGGCGATTTCGTTATTTCTTTCAGTATTATTTATTGCCATTTGATATTCCTAAGGACAATAAGAATAGTAGCTTAAATTCTACAAGATTTTCTTTTCACATGATACCATAATTTGAGGTCAATACCTTCTGAAAGTGATTTATAATATGGAGAACGACAGAGGGAATAATATTGAGCAGAATTATTAATTCGAAGGGATTTTACTATATGGTCAGGAAAAGTAAGCCTATTACTATATTAATGGCAGAAGATGATCCAGATGACCGCTTAATGACAAAGGAGGCGTTATCTGAATGTCGTTTGGCAAATGAACTCCGCTTTGTCGACGATGGAGATGAATTACTGGATTATTTATACAGACGTGGTAATTATCATGATCCAGAGCTTGCACCTCGTCCAGGTATCATTTTATTGGATTTAAATATGCCTGGTAAGGATGGACGGGAAGCATTAAAAGATATTAAAACAGATCCAGAGCTTCGCCGGATCCCAATTGTTGTATTGACAACGTCAAAAGCTGAAGAAGATATCCTACGCTCATACAATCTTGGGGCAAATTCGTTCATCACAAAACCCGTAAGTTTTGAGGGATTGGTTAACGTGATTATAACGTTAGGAAAATACTGGTTTGAAATTGTTGAGCTCCCACCAAACTCTTAAAGCTATACTGCGAGCTATATATTCTCCTTACTTTTGAAAGGTGGAAGATGTACTCTAATCATCACCCACTCAGGATATTTACCGGTTCTGCACACCCGAACCTGTCCAAGGAAATCGCTAATTTACTTCAACAACCACTTGGGATAACAACTACACGACGGTTAAACGACTCGGAAATCCATGTGATGATTGATGAAGTTGTACGGGATCAAGACATCTTCTTGATCCAACCATGTAGTATACCAGTCAATGATCACCTAATAGAATTGCTGTTGTACCTAGATGCATTCCGTCGCGCAAGCGCTCATTCCGTAACAGCAGTAATTCCCTATTTCCCTTATGCCCGTCAAGAACGGATGGCACGTGGGCGTGAAGCGATTAGCGCCCGAGTTGTCGCCAATATGCTGGAAATGCTAGGTGCCGCCCGCGTGATATATATTGATATTCATAGTAGAGCCATTCAAGGTTTTTTTAATATACCTGTAGATCCACTCTCTGCACTAGCATTATTTGCAAATTATTTTCGTAAACCCGAAATGACCAATGCGGTTATCGTCAGTCCTGATGTGGGAAGGGCGAGTTTAGCAGGCAAATATGCTGAAGCAATGAATTTACCCTTAGTCGTAATGCACAAAAGACGTACAAGCTTCCAGGAAACTGTTTCCACGCATTTAGTTGGCGATATCGAAGGTCACCAACCCATAATTATTGACGATATCATTGCATCCGGTAGTGTTCTCAAGCAATTAGATATCTTATACGATCATGGCGCTTCAGGCCAGGCATATTTCGCGATAACACACCCGGTTTTATTGCCATCTGCACTTAAAACACTTAACAAAGATGACCGTATTGCAAAATTGGTTGTAACGAATACAATTCCCATTCCTCCCGAAAAGCAACATCCCAAAATCGATGTCCTTTCTGTCGCCCCCTTGCTAGCTGAGATCATACAGCGCGTTCACAATGGTGTGAGCATATCTGAAAAACTTATCATGGCTTAAAACCTAATTGGAGGACTATGCCTATGGTTGGAGTAGTTGGCACACCAATCGCTGCTTAGATAGTCCAGCTTGTCGGATGTAGTGCCAGCGATATTTTTTCATCTACCTATTGGTTATCGTGGTGATAGTGCAACAATTTCTCTTTAGCGGAGCACTTATGCCATTCACCCCTCATTCTAGGTGGTGAACCGATGGGACACGTGATTTTTTCACGTCGGGAATTTGAACCCCTGGCATACATATTGTTAATTGTGTTCCATAAGCGTAAGGATGCGGTTTAAATAACCTTGTAAGAGAAATTTAACCTTCCAGAGCCATAAATGATAATTCTGACCTCTGTGAGCAATTTTTATTATTTGCGCCTTGGGCCATTTTACTTGTGCCTGTTCAAGCATTTCAGGACGAATCGTGATAAACACATAACGATATTGTCTTGTGTCAATCGCATCAAATCCCGCTAACCAGCCTTCAGTTCTCTCAAATTCAAGCACACCCAATTCATCCACAATAAACAAATCGCAAGGCGTAGCTTCCTTCAAAACAGAATTCCCCCATTCTAATGCAAATGAATCAAAACACCAATTACAAGTCCTTGGTCCACTCACACTTTCAATATCTTTAGTTGCCAGTAAACGATGTTCACCAGAACGAAGATTCTCGACTTCTATTCCTTTCTTTAGATTATCCTCATAGACCGCAGGAGATATTACACCAGCTACATCCCATCCCAAAGCTCGTCCGATGTATGCTAACTTTCTACAAAAAGTGGTTTTTCCCACTTCCTGAGGACCAGTTATGATAAATAATTGACCACAAACCATTGGTTTTCGCTAAATATTGGTTGTCACTGTTGTGAAATTTCAGTCTGCACTTTGCATACTCACTAATCGCACACCAGCTCTTCTTATCTGTGGAAAATCCCCTCCTTGTGCGATTGTTTGTAAAACCAGATCAATTCCATAAACAACGGAACCTGCAAGTAAATCAGCGCCATAATTAAACATAACCCGACTGAGTGGTGTACTGGGGCCTAAAATTATAACAAATGCCTCGGGTGGACATAAATTAAGCAAATTCTCCAAAGTATGGTTTACTAGAGCCATACTCGTAATGGCTACAACATCTGCTTTTGGCAACACCTGGGGAGCGGCATCTGCAGCTAATTCACCAGGTTGAGGCTCTAGTTCCAACACATCTAAGTGACCAACCAGAGTTTTAAGCCGGGTAATGAAAGGAAAATGTCCCACCAGTGCTACCCTTTTCTCAGCACCACGTTCTATAATGGCACTCTCGGCATCTTTGGTTTCCAGGTTTTGAGGTTGGCCGGAAAGTAAAAGAGCATTTATGGTTGCCATACCAATACTCACCAATGTCGGTTTATCAGATAATATCATCTTGACCAAATCTCGCACATGTAATTGGGTGAGCCTACCAGCATTGGGCACACTGGGCTCTCCACCATGGACATGGACTCCATATTGAGTTGAAGCTAAACCACAAAACCGATTACCCTCGACCTCTACAACCACAGCTGTCCAGTGTATTCCTACGAGAATGTTGGATAAAATACCATCTGGCAAATCTAAAATAAGATCGTCGTACAATCCCATTCAAACAAACTCCTCGGAATATGAAATCCCATGTTGTTCAGAAAGAATATCTAATGTCCGCCTGACCTCTCGCTGGCATTGATCATTCGACCACCCAAGAGCATCTTTTATTATTAAAGCAAGTTCTTCAATATTACTGGCGGTCAACATACCTAACATGGCTAATAATGATCTTCGCAGAATAAAATCATCTAAATGAATAACTCGCTCATTAAGTACAATATATGACACTTCCCGAACACTAAAATCGGTTAAACACGTTAATGGTCTATCATCCCCATCAATAATATATCTGGCGATAACCTCGGCCCGGCTACCATACCGATTTAATATATTTTCAAGTCTGTCAATAGATAAACCTGTAGATGATTGAAGCCGTATAAGCCAATCCTGGCGTTCCGTCTGAGTATGTGGATATTTCTTACCTCCCCCAATAGGAAGATCTTCAGTACTATACCGACGCACTAAGTTTAAATACATTAATACTTTATCCGTCACCTGTTCAGAAAAAGCGCGAAAAGTGGTCCATTTTCCACCAATGAGGTTATAGATTGGAAAATCAGTATGATTTTCTGATTCTATAACCTCAATCCAGTGGTCGCGGCTGATTTGCCCAGTCAGTGAAGCCTTGCTGGTTGGCAATGGTCTCACACCCGAGAATCGAAACACAATATGAGAACGATCAACCTTTATACTGGGGAAAACCTTATTAATCATTGTCAAGAAATAATCAATTTCCTCCTCCGTACAGCGCGCAGTTTCAGGGTTGTCTATAGGAAGATCGGATGTACCCACAAGCACTTTATCCATCAATGGGAGGATTAACACAATACGCCCATCATAATTTTCAAAGAAAAACTCATTATTGTTAATTGCGCTTCTTAGTTCAGAATGATTGAGGACAATGTGAGAACCTTTAGTCCCTCCAATAAAATGGGTTTTAAATCCCATCGCGGCATTCGTGAAATCTATCCATGGCCCGGTGGCATTGATAACCAGTCTCGGTCTGACAGAAAAGATTTCCCCAGAGAAATCATCACAGAGTTTCACCGTATTGTCGCTCGCTTCAATCAGACGCATGTAATTAACCCACATAGCGCGCCCCCGGATGATTTTAGCATCTTCCTCAGCATCTAAAAGCAAATCAATACAAATGCGTTCTGGTGTGGGCATAGCTCCATCATAATATGTGGCCGTCGAAACAATATCAGGATTTATTAATGGGAATTGCTCTAGTGACTTCTTGCGAGAAGTGAATTTGTGCGCGGGTACAGTCCCTTGATGTCGGGTATAAACATCATACATCATCATTCCTAGTTTTATGACAATACCTCCGCGCTCGGCGGGTCTATTTAATAATCCCATGAACTTCATCGGGGCATTAAATAGCCCGGAAAACCATTTAAATATTGGAAAGGTTGTAGGAAGAGGTTTAACGTAATGAGGTGCATTTTCAAGTAAAAGGTTACGCTCTCTAATTGCTTCTCTCACCAGGCGAAATTCCCCATTTTCGAGGTATCTTATCCCTCCATGAACCATGTGCGAAGACGCTGAACTTGCTCCAGAACAAAAGTCGCCTTTATCAACCAGAAGGACGTCCACTCCTTGTAAGACTAAATCACGAAATGTGCCAATACCATTTATACCTGCCCCTATTATGAGTACTGATACTTCTAGATTGTTTTTTATTACCTTTATAATTTCTTGTCTCTTCATAACATCAATCAATTCATTGCTCTATGCGGTTACCCAATCGAAAGTACGGGTAACTGCTTTTTTCCAACCCCTATATAATTTTTCCCGGTTCTCCACACTCATTTCTGGCAACCATACTCTGTCTTGTTCCCAAAGAGTAGAAAGTTCATCAAACGTCTTCCAGAAACCCACAGCCAGACCTGCGGAATACGCAGCTCCCAGCGCAGTCGTTTCAGACATAGTTGGTCGGACAACCGGCACACCTAAAATGTCAGCCTGGAATTGCATAAGCAACTCATTAAACACCATTCCGCCATCGATCTTCAATGAAGTTAATTTGACGTTTGAGTCTTGGTCCATCGCCTCTATAATCTCACGGGTTTGATAAGCTGTCGCTTCAAGGGTGGCACGGGCAAGGTGGCCTTTATTGATATAACGGGTTAAACCAACAATGACCCCACGAGCATCATTGCGCCAATAGGGGGCAAAAAGGCCGGAAAAAGCTGGCACAAAATAAATACCCCCATTATCGTCGACAGTCTTTGCCAAATCTTCAACCTCTGCAGCTTTTGAGATAAGGCCCATGTTATCGCGTAACCACTGAACTAAAGCCCCTGTGATTGCAACGGATCCTTCCAGAGCATAGACAGCAGGTTGTGTACCGATTTTATAACCAACCGTGGTTAGTAAACCACTCCGACTGGTAACCGGGGTTTCTCCCGTATTTAGTAACATAAAGCAACCGGTACCATAAGTATTTTTTGCCTCCCCAACATCATAACAAACCTGGCCAAATAGGGCCGCCTGTTGATCACCCAGATCGCCTGCTACCGGAATGCCATACAATTCACCTTTTGCATAGCCATAAATCTCTGAAGATGATTTAATCTCAGGCAATATGGCACGCGGTATTTCCATTAATTTGAGGATTTCATCATCCCACTCTAGTGTTTCTAAATCCATAAGCATGGTGCGGGAAGCATTGGTAACATCAGTGACATGAGACCCTGTCAAGTTCCAAATCAACCAGGTATCAATATTGCCAAATAGCACCTCACCTTTGACAGCCTTCTCCCGAACCCCCGCTATGTTATCTAAGATCCATTTGATTTTTGGGCCCGAAAAGTATGTTGCCAGTGGTAATCCAACCTTGTCTCTTAACCGATTCAAACCACCGACCAATGCCAGATTATTACAGATAGCGTCAGTGCGAGTATCCTGCCATACAATAGCATTATAGACTGGTTTACCGGTATCTTTATCCCAAAGGACAGTTGTCTCACGTTGGTTAGTGATACCAACCGCTACAATATCATTAACCTTTACCTGGTTTTTTCTCAAGGCCTCATTAATTACTGCACAGGTACTTTGCCAAATCTCCTGGGGGTTATGTTCAACCCAACCCGGTTTTGGATATATTTGCTGGTGTTCCTTTTGAGCATTAGCAACAATTTTTCCATCGTGGTTAAAGATCAAAAAGCGTGTGCTACTCGTACCCTGATCAAGAGCTGCGATATATTGGGCCATACTATGTCTCGCTTCCTTATCAATTTATAACCAGTTCCTTACCCCGTGTATGAAAACATCACCTGGCATAGCCTTTTTTCCGGCTAATTGTACCTGGTCTAGAACAAGCAAACCTTGGCATGTGCCAATTGCTGGAAATCGGTCTTGTACCGCATGAATTCCTGGTCCCGGAGAGGCTGTATCAATTGCATGAGCTCGATGAATTTTAAGATTATTGTTCTCCCATTTAGTGAAAGCACCTGGCCAAGAATAAAAAGCCCGTACTCTCCGGGCAAGATCAACAGCTGGTTGAGTGAAATCAAGTAATCCGTCTTCTTTCTTTAACATTGGGGCATATGTCACGTTGATATCATCCTGAGGCAATGGAATCAATGCGCCACTGAGATATTTTGGTAATGTCTCGATTAGCAAAGTTGCTCCAATTTTCGCCAGCTTTGGGTTTAATGTCTCCGGTGTCTCATCTGACTCTACCAGTGCCGTTCGCTGGCTGAGTATAGGTCCAGTATCAACACCAGGATCCATCATCATTATAGTAATACCTGTTTGAACATCACCATGTAAAATGGTTGCCTGGATTGGAGCCGCACCACGCCATCGAGGCAAAAGTGAAGCATGAACATTAATACATCCATATGGCGGTAAATCAAGAATATTTGCCCGTAATATTTTCCCGAAGGCTGCCACAACGATCAATTCTGGCGCCCATTCCTGAAGCTGAACCATGGTTTCTGGATCCTTCATCCGCAGAGGTTGTATCATTGGTATGTTTAATTCCTGAGCTAAAAGTTTGACGGGAGGTGGTGTAAAAGTCAAGCCCCGACCAGCTGGTTGATCAGGTTGGGTAACTACACCAACTATATGATATTGCGTGGAAAGCGCCCGCAGGATGGGTAAAGCAAAATCGGGTGAACCCATGAAAATGACTCTTTTATTCATAGTAGTGATTTTAACATAAAAAACCCTGCGTTGGCTTACACAGGTCATTTATCCAAGTCTTCAAACCATTTCCACCAAGGGTTTACTTAAAAATAGGTGTAATCTAGACCTCAAACAGTAGATGCTGGAGCACCCACAATATCTACATAGATACTGCTCTTTTCAACAGAAGGGGTCAATATTTCCTCTACAGGGATCAGACCTTTCTTTATCTTCAATTGGGTATGAATAGATATATTAACTGTCTGAAAAATCAATTCTGTAAAATGTGATTCTTCCGCTTCTTCAAATTGGTTTTTAAGTATATTTTGTAGTATTCCTCCAAGCCCAAAAACAAAAGTAAATTTATATCTGAATGGTACAGTCTTCCGTGATGAGGTCACAATGAATTTTTTGCATATTTTCCCTATCTGAATAACATTAATACCATTCAGGATTGTGGGTTTGGTTTCATCTTCGGCAATAAATCCTGTATGCTGGCTTTCCGGAATACCAAGATCATCATTCCAAAAGATTATGGAACTATATAGCGGATAACCTGTATCAATTTTTACGCGTGACGCATTTGTAGTTAAAGAATTTTTTGTTAATATTTTAAGTAGTTCAGTCAGATACGCATAATCTTGTTGATTTACGGGCATAATCCTTCTCTCCGTTTATGAAGTATCTAAGACACTAACTACATAAGATTATAACATAATTAATTTCAGTATATATGAATGGTAAAATAGCTTATTTAAGGAGATTTTAAATGCCACAAGATTGTCTGATTTATATTGGAGACAACGCCATAGCAAAATTGATTGAATTTGCAGAATTATATAGAAAACTACAATTAACGATAATTAGTGACCAAATTGAATATCAGATCCTTGGCCAAATTGTAGAACAATCTCTAAAACAAGCAGGATTCAATGTTCATACCATTGTCTTATCCGGTGAGGGGTGGTTCCCGACGAATATTATATAGTTCAGATAATGCTTAATCTTAAAAACGTCGATCAAATATTCTTATCTATTGGCTCAGGCACTATGACTGACCTGGTTCGTTTTATCAGTTACCATAACCGCTCACCTTTCATTTCTTTGCCCACAGCACCCTCTGTTGACGCTTATGCATCCAGCGGTTCAGCATTGACAATCGGACGCTTTAAATATCATATTGACTTGCATGCCCCTATAGCTATCTTCGCGAACTTGGGAATACTATGCGCATCACCGCGCCCAATGATCGCGTCGGGTTTTGGGGATATGTTTGGAAAATTTACAGCTGTGGCGGATTGGAAATTGGCCCACCTAATTTTGAATGAGCCTTACGACGATCTTATAGCAAATAGATCATGGAGAGCTGTCCAAGATTGTGTCAGTCGGGCGCGGATTCTGGGTGAAAACTGGGAGGAGGATATTCGCGTCCTTATCTCTGCGCTGATCGAATCGGGGTTATGCATGCGTGACGCCGGGCATTCACGTCCTGCATCTGGTTCTGAGCATCACCTATCCCACTTCTGGGAGATGAAACTCTTACGTGAGGGTCGACCCACAATTATTCATGGGGTAAAAGTAGGTATTGCTACCTTGTATGCATCAAAATATTACGAATTGATCAAACAAACAGATCAGGATCATGCCATCTCTTTATTAAATAAATCCCGAAAACCAGATCCTGAGGCCGAGATTCATACAATCAATAGTGTCTATGGTCAAATCGCTGGACAAATCAAGGAAGCACAAGCGCCCCCCTTAAATATGACTGATGAAACATTCGAACAGATAAAAACCAGAATAATAACATATTGGGGAGAAATCCAAAAAATTGCTGCAACAGTACCCTAAAATTGCTGCAACAGTACCCTAAAATTGCTGCAACAGTACCCTCATCGATTGAGATTAAAAATCTTTTATCCAGAGTTGAGGCATCGACTGATCCTATTTTGGTGGGATTAACCTCAAAGGATGTTATTGAAGATATTGCCTATGCGCATTACATTCGTCCCTCATTTACTGTTATAAAATTGTGTTATATCCTGGGCATGAAAATCAATTAATAATAACATGAGGGCAGGCTTGGTATCCTGTCCTCATGTTCCGACATGATATACCATTAGCTTACAAGTTGAACAGCATCTAATTCCGCTTTTATTTTTCCTAACCGAGCTTCCCGGTCTTGTACAAACCGCTTAATGCCCGCTAGGATCCATCTAGTCGATAAATGA
>Ga0315295_10005186_pt1 | contig 11146 bp, 12 predicted proteins | sample YL17G14_0_MG_FD_204453 | JGI IMG/M metagenome (GOLD analysis project Ga0315295, IMG submission 204453) | Sediment microbial communities from Yellowstone Lake, YNP, Wyoming, USA - YL17G14_0 | ecosystem: Environmental > Aquatic > Freshwater > Lake > Sediment | place: USA: Wyoming | collected...
CGCGATGCGTGCGGGCACGGCGATGACCCTGGCGAACATCAACGCTCTTCTGGTGGCCGCGGCTGGCGCGGGTACCGAGCTCACCACCGCTGGTGGTTCGATCTCGACCGGAACGGTCATGGACGTGATCCGCATCCTGTCGAGCGTGACCTACACGGTCCCCACGGGCACGCAGATCCAGGCCGCTGGCCCGGTCTTCAACCCGCAGGCGGGCGTTGTGGCGTGGAACGCTGCGAACTTCGACCCGAACATCCTGGACATCCTTCCGACCGACAACGCCTTCTACCTGTCGCTCAACGCAGGCAAGATCGCGGGCTTCAAGTCCGCGGGCTTCACGTACAAGGGCGTGACGGGGGCGGCTCTCACCGTGTACGACAACGCTGGCGGCGCGTACTGAACCCGGGAACTTCTGAGGAGGAACGAACATGTCCAACCCTGCAACGATCTATGCTGCCGTCGGCGCGACCCCCGCCACCCTGAACTCTTCCGCCGGGCAGTCCCCAGCTCAGGGCCCGCGCGAGATCATCCCCTTCGCCTTCATCGACATCGCCGCTGGCGACAACGCCACCCCGGCGAGTTCGACCCCCGTGGAAGGCAACTTCTGCGGTGTGGCGACGATCCCGACGGGCGTGACCATGCTCCGCCCCGGATCGCTGACGGGCCTGTCGGTCCACCTGTCCGGTGCCGCTGCCGGGTCGGCGGCCATCGTCGGTGTCTACAAGAGCGGCACGATCTTCAACGCCCTGACCGTCGTGACGTTCAGCATCAGCGACACGGACAAGTACATCACCTTCGCCGCAGGGACCTACACCTTCATCCCCGGTGACGTGGTCGATGTCCGCATCCGCACGGGGTCCGGCTGGACCGCCCCGACCGTGGACGCCACCGTCCTGGTCGAGATCGAGACCACGACCTAGTCACCGCTCACGGTAGGTAGGCTTTGCAATCCCTACCGTGATGGCAACCGACGCCTACATCGGGCAACCCTTCATTTTCCAGGCCGTGTTCCTGGACCCGGTTACGGGCTTGCCCGTTCCGGTCACGAACGTCAACATCACCCTGTTCTACTACGACGCCACGACCGCCGTACGGACGTTCCTCCTGAACGCCGTGGCGATGTTTCCGGTGGCGCCTGCCGATCCGTCCAGGTACACGTATCAGTACATCATCCCCACAGTCATCACGGACGGCACCCCCCTGTATGTCGAGTACCGTGGGACGGACATCGCGCTCAACATCCTCGTGCAGGCCGAGACCATCAACGCCAAGTCGTACCCATCGGACCTGGGACTCCGGGTACGATTCGTCTAGTAGGAGGCCCCCGTGTCCGTAGTCTTCCATCCCAGTGACACCCTCGGCCAGGGGGACCTCGACATCTTCCTCACGAACTCCGGGGGGTTCCCATCGAACGCTTACGAGATCACGTACGCAATTTTCTACGTGGCACCCCCGGACCCGCCTGGGACGGAGGTGCTCATCGGTAGCCCGACCCGCATTCCGATCAATCCCACCGTGGGGGAGTACTACGCCAGCCTTCAGGTGCCCCCCACGGCGATACCGGGGAACTACCGGATTCGCTGGACCTTCAAACAGTTCGCTGGATCCCCTGCCCAACAGGTCGTGATGGAGTGGGCTGTGGTGGTCGCTGGGACCGTCCTGGGGCCCCCGGTCTACTCAACACTCACCCAGGGGATGATTGACAAACTGCGGATGCTCCTCCGCGACCAGAACCCGGACAAGTTCTATCACTTCCGGCCACCGGAGGCTGAAGGCAACATCGGGAACTACAACCGGGTCTTCGGCCAGGTATGGGAAGATGTCGAACTGAACGAGTACCTTGAACGTGGGTTGGACTGGTGGAACATGATGCCCCCCAACACGGTGTTGGGGTTGAACACCATCGACCTACTCGTGATGAACAAGCCGGAATGGCGCACGGCAGTCTTGTGGGAAGCCATCGTCCATGCCTGTTTCGCAGTGTCCCTGAACTGGGTAGTGGACGAGTTCGACTACTCCATCGGTGGGGTGTCACTTACCATTGAGAAGTCTGCCAAGTACGAAAGCCTCAAGCAGAACGCTGAGACCCAGTTCGACAAGGCAGCGGAAGCCAAGGCCCGAACAGTCAAGTTCATCCGGGGCATCCAGCAACCCAAGTACGGCGTGGGGATTCGCAGCGCCTTCGGTCCCGCAGTGGGTCGGGGTGTGTTGTCACCGAGGGGGTTCATTTAGGGGTCCGGTCTTGACTAATCAGTGGACAGTGCTTAGGTTGCCTACATGGCGACCTGTCCACATTGTTCACGTAGTTTTCCCGGCGACCGAGTCAACTCCCGCCACATAGCCGTCTGCAACCCGGCAGGGTCACCCCCCGTCGAGCCTTGTGCCTGCGGGCATATCTCTACCTCGTTGACGCAGATGAAGCGCCACAAGCGGGAATGCCCTGTGTGGCAGGCCCGTGACCCGGACGTTGCAGAAGCCGAGAAGCGGGCGAAGATGAAGGCTACTGCCCTGGTTCTGTACGGGGTCGAGGACGCCACGCAGGCACCTGGGGTCATTGCCAGGCGGAAGGCGACGAACCTTGAACGCTACGGGGCAGAGAACCCGTTCGCCCGGGAGGCCTCTACCTTCCAGGCGGTGCAGGACGCTTTGGACGGGAAGCGCCCGGTGCTGAAAGGCGCGGATAACCCGTTCGCCAGGGAGGACGTGAAGGCGAAGATCCGTGACGTGATGACCGAGAGGTATGGGGTGGTGAACCCCCAGCAGGCTCCCGAGGTGCGTGCCAAGACCCAGGCGACCAACCAGGAACGGTACGGGGGTGAACTTCGGGGTTCACCCGTGTTGCGGGCACGGATCGACGCGACGAACGTGGAACGCTATGGGGATACGGAGCCGTCGCGGAATCCTGCGGTGATCGAAACCATCCGGCAGACCAACCTGGCCCGGTACGGGGTCGAGTGGACGAACCAGGACCCTGACGTGCGGCGACGGCAGTTGGAGACGATGTTCGCCCATTACGGAAATCAGCACTATTTCGCCAGTGATGAGGGCAAGCGGGAGGTTCGGGCTGTGATGATGGAAAGGTACGGCGTGGAGTTCGCCTCTCAGATGGAGGGCTTCTGGGAGAAGGCGGTCGCTACTTTTCAGGAACACTATGGGGTGGACCACCCGCTCCAGCTCGAAGAATTCCTTGACAAGCGCATGGCAACTTGTCGGGAGGTCTACGGAGTGGATAGCCCACTACAGAACCCGGAGATTTTGGCAAAACTTGTTGAGACGAATCAGGAACGGTACGGGGTCGATTACCCGACTCAGAACCCTGATGTCATGGCAAAAGTTGGGGTTACCAATCGTGAGCGATATGGGGTCAGTGCCTACCTGGCATCAGACCAACACAAGCAGCTCAATATCGCCAAGTACGGGGTGGACCACCCCATGAAGAACCGGGACTACGCCCGTAAGCACCTGGAACGCATGGGGACGAACATGAACCCGACGTTGCCGGAGCGTTTGGTGGCGTCCTACGCCCCGGTGTTGGTCTACACGGGGGATCGAAAGTTCTGGCGTTGGCTTCCTCTCCTCAACAAGCACAAGAACCCGGATTTCATCGTGCCGGGGTCCGACCCTGCCCATCCCAAGCGGGGGGTGACCAAGGTGGTCGAGGTCTTCGGGGACTTCTGGCACTCGCGGATGTTCACGGGCAAGGCACCGTTCGACCACGAGCAGGAGCTCATCGACGCCTATCGTGACGTGGGCCTGGACTGTCTCATCATCTGGGAGTCCGAGGTGAAGGGGGACGCGGAGGGCACCCGTGCGAAACTGGCGGGGTTCTGCGGGGCGTAGTGGGCTACTCTTCTTCGCCCTTGGCCGGATCGATCATCCCCCAGATGTAGGGGGCGTCGTTGCCCACCAGCTCCTTCAACGCCGTGGAGAGCTTGGTGAGGTCCTTGATTGCAGTGGGGACCACCGAACCTGGGTCGGACTTCGCGGCGGGGGCCTTCTTCAGCATGGCCACTGCCTTGGTGACCGACTTCTGCGCCGCTTTGAGGTCCTTCTCCATCTGGATGAGGACGGGATCGTTCTCAGCCGCCTTCTTGTCGGAGCCCTTGTCGGACTCCTTGCCCTCTTCCTTCTTCTTCTCGCAGTTGTCCCGCATCCCACCCTCTGGGAGCTTCTCGCAACCCGCTTCCTTCAGGAGGGGCAGGAGATGGGGACGGAGATTGGGGTTCTCGTGGGCCAGGTGGATGACGCGGGAACGCAGGGTGTTCATGCCCCCATGGGGGGCATAGGGAACTTAGTGGGCATGGCTAGATCAGCCGTCAGCCCAGGTCCACTGTCGTTGGCTTGAAAGAGATACCGCGTTCATTGTAGACCCACCCGCGCCACCCCAGTGCAGACACAGCCCTGGCCATGGCTTGGATGTCCTCTGGGGTAATGGGGTGTCCATATTCCAGGTTGAGGACCGGTCCACGACCGTCGTCCTTGATGGTGGCTGTGGGCCCCATGCACCGACAGGGCGGTAGGGCTTCCTGGGTGGCCCGACGGGCGTCCCCGGCAGCTCTTTTCCATTCGGGTCGGTCCACGACCACGTCAGGGTTGTCGTACCACGGGCCGAAGGCGGTTCCCGGGCCGCTGGACGCCCCCGGGGGGCCGTAGGCGGTGGCCATGGGGGCAGTGGTGCCAAGGAACCTGGCGGCGATCCTGCGGGCACTGGGGGGCATAGGGTTCATGGTGTTCATGGTGTTCATGGTGTCCGGCTGGGCTACTTCTTCAGGAGCGGGAGGATGATCGGCCTGAGCTCGGGGTTCTCGGCCGCGAGGTGGATGGCGCGTGACCTCAGGGACGCCTGCTTCTTCTTGTTGTCCTTCCCGAAGATCGCCTGGATCAGGACGTTGTAGGCCGCCTTGGTGATCGGGGTGGCTTCGTGGAAGAACTTCTCCAGGTCGTAGACCACCACCTCGTCACCCTTGAAGTTGATGACGACGGGGAGTTCCTTCGCCTTCATGCGGACCGGCTTGTCCTCCCACTCGTAGTACTTGTCCGCGGCGGCAACGCGACCAGCAGTCTTGGCTGGTTTCTCGGGTTTCCCACCCATGGCTTCCCTCCAGGCATTGTCGTACAGCTCGCGCTGCGCCCTCATCGCCTTCTCGACCTCGGCCGCCTCATCGTCGGTCAGGCTGCGGTCCCCATCTTCCTTCTTCTTGGCCTCGATCGACCGGACCTTCTCGTAGTGCTTGTGGCCCACGTCCTTGGCCTTGATCATGGACTTGAGGTTGATCTGGATCTCCCCGATGTGTCCGTTCGGATACTGGACATTGAACATCAGGTCCCGGTAGCCCACGTCGGTCGGGTTGGCAAAGCGGTTCTTGGGCTGCCTGGCGATCTTCATGCCCATTTCCCGGAGCTTGTTCATCACCCCCGGGATATCCTTGGCGTCATCCAGGGCGACCGTGGACCGCACGATGTCCAGCACACTGTCCACTTCCTTGCCGTCGGTCTTCGCCTTCTCTTTCACCCGGTCACGCTTCTTCTGGGGTCCGATCATCACGACCGGTCCGGGCTTGTTGAGATCAGGCTTCTCCCCCTTGTCACCGCGGACGACCGTGGCCCCCAGCGCCTTGTCGAGTCCCTCGCCCTGGTTCAGGAGCTTGAGCTGGTGCCCGTGGGCCACCTCGGCATCCTTGTAGATGTCATCGATGTCCTTGGACTTCTGGGCCATCTCCTTCGGCAGCTTCCGCTCATCTGCCGTGAAGGCTTCCTGGACCTCCTTCGGGACGGCGGGTAGGGGCTTGGACTCAGCCTTGTCCCCACCTTCATCCTTGCCGCCATCTTCCTTCTTCCACTGACCGCGGAGCTTGGACTGCGCCTCGGATGGGAGGGAACTGAACTGGACCTTGTTCCCGGTGTCGGGATTGGTGAAGGTCTTGCCCTTGATAGCCTCCTCGAAGGACTGTGCTGTCTTCGTCAACAACGGGATGAGGTGGGGCCGAAGCTCCGGGTGGGCATGGGCGAGACGGATGACACTGGAACGCAGGGTCGGCATGAGGTTCACCTTCACCGGGGGAGTAACCATAGAGTCCCTAGCGCACGGGATGGGTCTGGGTAGCGTTTCGCATGATCTTCACGGCCGGACAGATCGTGGCTCACCTGGTCGGGGACTATGCGATCCAGTCGGATTGGATGGCGGCGAAGAAGACCGAGCGGTCATGGCAGGGACGGGGGGCAGCCTTCGTTCATGCTGTTCTCTACACGCTGCCCTTCGTAGCCATCACTCGAAGCTGGCGGGCGCTGGTCTTCATCCTGGTCACGCACTTCATCATTGACCACTGGCGTCTGGCCCGGCATGTCGGGTGGTTGAAAAACTGGATGGCCCCGAAGTGGCTGGGGGTCCAGTGCGAGTGCGGGGAACAAGAGAAGTGTTCGGACTGTGGATTTTCGGATGGGAAGCCATGGAAGAGGACATGGTTTGTCCGCAATCTTCCGTGGCGGAAGTGCAGCAAGACGGGCTACCCGGACGACAAGCCCGCATGGATGGCCGTGTGGTTGCTCATCATCACGGACAACACCATGCACCTGTTGCTGAATGGTGTTGCCCTGTACTTGTGGGGGGGGGTGTAGCATCCTGGTGGCGTAACCCCAGCATGGAACTCGTGGACCTCTTTCTGTGTGACAATCTGGAGTTCATGGGGAACTTCAAACGGGACGCCCTGGTCAGCCCGTGCGGGAGGTACCGCTACTGGCTGACCAGGCGGTGGGGTCCTGGGAAGGTCCTCCCCTACATCATGCTGAACCCCAGTACGGCAGATGCCACCGTGGACGACCAGACCATCCGGCGCTGCGTGTACTTCGCCCGGAGGGATGGCTACGACGCGATATCCGTCCTGAACCTGTACGCCTACCGGGCCACGTCCCCGAAGGACCTCCGGGCCTTCATCGAGAAGGGTGGGGACGCCGTGGGGCCGGACAACCTGTACCGGATTCGGGAATGCACCCACGGAGTCCCGAAAGTGGTGCTGGCCTGGGGGAACATGTCTTTCAAGAATCAGGACCGGCATCACGAGGTCATCCAGGCGACGTTCAGTGCCCTTCCCCGGGACGTGGGCTACCTGTGCCTGGGCGCAACAGCTAACGAGAGTCCCAGGCACCCATCACGGCTTGGCAACGGGGTCAAGTTCGAGGAGTACTTGCCTGACGTGTATCTACTTCCCGAGAATAGCTCCGTCCGGCAGTACATCCTGGGCCGTTAGTCCTGGTTTTTTCCAGCTAGAGATCCAATGGAAACCATACTTATGGATGGTGTCCGGGGCGTGCCACCCAAGGGTGGCGGTACGTTACTATACATCTATGGGCGTAACGAGAACGAGGGTGAGAAGTCTCGCCCCTGAGGTGATTATGCGGTACATGACAGGTCTTATCGTGATTCTTCTGGGATGTGGCCCTGCCATCGGGAGTTCCGGGCTACCGGACGTGACCTCCGAAGAGGCGTCCACGGACGCGATCCTTCAGGATGCCGAGGATGTCCTGGATGTGCCCTTGGACTCGGGCAGCCCCGACACCCAAGTCCCGGACACCGGGGTGGAAGTGACGACCCAGGATTCGTTCGTTCCCGTGGATACCTGGACACCCCCTGACACATGGATGCCCGTGGATACAGGGACACCTGACACCTGGACACCAGGAGACACCGGAACTCCTGATACCTGGGTACCCACGGACACGGGGACACCCGATACGGGGTTCCCGGACACAGGGCGTACGGACACCGGAGTCCTAGACACCGGAGTCCTCGACACGGGTGCAGGGGATACTGGACGCCTGGACACCGGAGTCTCTGACACCGGATTCACCGACACGGGGTTTCCTGATCTCGGGCCTCTTTGCCCGACGGGCCAGGTCCTGTGCGCCGGGGTCTGCACGAACACCCAGACTTCCACGTTCAACTGTGGAATCTGTGGCAACGCCTGTCCCGATCGCCCAGGATCACCAGCCGTGTGCGAGTCCGGGGCCTGCGTCCTGCGGTGTTCGTCAGGTTACGCCAACTGCGACGGGAACATCACCAACGGCTGCGAGACCCAGCCTGCCATGGACGTGTCCAACTGCGGGACCTGTGGCCGGGCCTGTCCGGTGCCGTCCGGGACGATGCCTGTCTGCATGATGGGGGTCTGTCGGTCCATGTGCCTGATGGGGCGTGGTGACTGTGACGGGAACACCACCAACGGCTGCGAGACGGACCTTGGGACTTCCACCACCAACTGCGGGATTTGCGGCCGGATGTGCCCGACGGGAGCGACCTGTAGTTCTGGGACTTGTGTTTGCCCGATGTCGTGGCAGACGTTGTGCGGGGGGCGCTGCGTGAACCTCCAGAGTGACACTGCCAACTGTGGGGTTTGCGGGACTGTGTGTGCTGCGGGCCAGGGGTGTTGCAGGGGAGTCTGCTCCAACCTGGACACAGTGATGAACTGCGGCACCTGTGGAATTGATTGCCGAGTTATGATCGCCAATTCGGTCTGTGTGAGGGGGGTGTGTGCCTGCCATGGTCTCTGGGCGAATTGTCCCGGGCATGGCTATACTTGTACTTCTATCACTACTGCCACGGATTGTGGGGGGTGTGATAGGGCTTGTCCCCTGCCACGACATTGTGTCTTAAATTCTCTGGGTTTCCCGTTCTGTGTATGACCCTGGCGTCGATTTCCCTGTCGAGGGGACTGTCCAGTGCGTAAGGGTGCCATCCAGTGACGCCCAACATGACGGGCACCCAACGAGGTACATGAACATGACGATGCGTCTTCACCAGCTCCTGGCGGTCGAGAAGGACTCCAAGAACAACGCCCAGCGCGTGATCACCGACTTCTACCACAAGATCGAGAAGTCCGCGCTGTTCTCCGGCATCAGCCGTCGGTACCGCCCGGTGGACGAGGATGGCGAGAAGCTCCCGCCGGAGTCCACCCTGGTGCAGCTCCGGGTCGAAGACAGCTTCCCCGAGGTTCAGGAGGCCATGTTGAAACTGTTCGACCTGACCATCGCCAAGGAGGACGCCAACCAGACCGCGAAGGCCGACATCGTGGTGGACGGAGTGAAGGTGCTGGAGAACGTCCCGGTCTGCGCGCTCCTGTTCCTGGAGAAGCAGGTCACGGACCTCTCCGCCTTCGTGGAGCGGCTGCCGGTGCTCGACCCGTCGGAGCAGTGGGAGCGTGACCAGGCCCAGAATTGCTGGGCAACGCTGCCGGTCGAGACGCACCGGACCAAGAAGATCCCCCGGGCGTTCGTGAAGGCCCCGGCGACGGACAAGTTCCCCGCCCAGGTCGAGATGGTCCACGAGGACGTGATCGCGGGCTACTGGACGACCGTGAAGTTCAGCGGCGCTCTCCCGGCCGAGCGCAAGGCCCAGCTCAAGGACAAGGTGGCGAAGCTGCGCGCCGCCATCAAGGTCGCCCGGGAGGACGCCAACACCGTCCGAGTGGGCGAGCGCAAGATGGGCGCTGCGATCCTGGGCTACCTGTTCACGAAGTAGGTGGCGCAAGGGGGCCAACGGGCGTAGGGTAGATACAACGACCAACACGGGTGGGCAGACACCCGAGAAAGAGTGTGCCAGTACTGGTGTCAGTGTCAGTGTGATCAAGGCCGCGAAAAGTGCGTGGTGCAACTCCCGCCGTCCCCACAGGCAAGCAGTGTCGTCCCCCCCGACATCTGCGAGCCCGACCGACCCTTCGGGGTCGGTCCCTACGGGGACGTAGCCCAACCAGAAGAGGCATAGTGGCCGACTCAGACTCAGACGTTCGGCACACAGTACAACTCGGAGGAAACAGCCTGCTGCATCGACCGCCACCTGTCTAAATGTCCCGGGTATGCGGGTGCAACTCCCGCCGGGACCTCCAAGCGCACGAACCAGTGCGTCGTGCTTTTGGAGGTCCTGTCGCCTAAACGCAAGGCACTTGGGCCTCAGCATGAACGGGTGGATTCAAATGCCGGTAGCGGGATGTGAATACCTCCAGTAGAACGACCTTGAAAGTCGTATACTACAACGATAGACGGCCCCGGTTAGGATACAACCGGGGCCGTCGCCTATTTGGGGTTCCGGTAAGGGGGTAAGGTGGGGGCATGGAGAAGCGGTTCCATGAAGTTCTGGGCCCCTTGCTCGAAGGCTGGACCGTCACGAAGGTCGAGTTAGGTACGGGGAGGGAGGGGGACCCGGCGAAGATCACTGCGACCCGTGGTGCCCAGAATCTATCGTTCGAGATTTTCGGTGGTATCTACGGGCCGGTGGTGACCAACGTGCAGAGGGGAAAGGCCCTCGCGTACACGGACGTGGGGCAGATGTTCACGTCCATTACTGACCACATCCTGGAACTTGGCGACGACTCGGAGAACCCTGACTACCTCGACACTCTGGAAGACCCGTTCACCCGTCGGCTGGGGTTCAAGAGCAAGGTCACAGGGCAGGATTGGTGGGTGGGCCTCACGGCCATCAAGGAGTCTTCTCACGCTCAGAAGTTCGCTACGGGGGATTCACGACGGGCCCTGGCCCTGGAGCTATCCCTGGGATGTGGCGTGAAGTAGCCTGGCCATGGAGGCCACCACCCATGTCATCGTTCCTGATCTGGTTGTGCAGCTTCATCCCTGACCCCCCACCACGGACGGGGCCTGGTCGGCCGATCAAGCCCAGACCGAAGCCTAGACCGAAGCCCAGTCCCCCTTCGTCATAGCAGCAAGTCTGGTTACTCGAAGAAGTCCAGCACGTTCACGGGGTGGAAGCCCTGCTCGAAGTAGACCTCACGGGTGGACAGCTTCCCGCAGATCGTGAGTTCCTTCAGGGGTTGGAAGGGCAGCCACGTTGCTCCCTCCTGTTCGCAGACGCAGATGGAGCCTCTACGGGTCCTGCACCACGCGGCCAGCTCGATGAAGTCCACCGTGTTCACCCGATAGAACTGCCCGCTGCGGTGGTAGGGGGGGTCCACGAACCATGTGGCTTCGATGTCGGGGAGGCCTTTGTACTCACCATGGCGGATCTCCCAGTGCCGGATCTTGTGCAGGTTCGCGGCGATGTACTTCCGGCCGTTGGGCCACATATTGAACGCTGTCACCACGTCGGTGTTCTGGTCGCACCCAGGGTTCGCGTGGTAGGCAATCAGCCAGCGTTCCTCGTCGGCCAGGG
>Ga0315295_10005188_pt1 | contig 11144 bp, 12 predicted proteins | sample YL17G14_0_MG_FD_204453 | JGI IMG/M metagenome (GOLD analysis project Ga0315295, IMG submission 204453) | Sediment microbial communities from Yellowstone Lake, YNP, Wyoming, USA - YL17G14_0 | ecosystem: Environmental > Aquatic > Freshwater > Lake > Sediment | place: USA: Wyoming | collected...
CCTAGAATAAACTTTGGGATTAAAATCGACTACTAAAAATGGTAGCTTCCTTTTTTCAAAAAAAGTTATCAGCCCACTTCCGGTTCTGTCGCAACCGATAAGTACAATGTGGTCGGATAAGTTTCTGTCCTCTAAAAGCACGCCTTCCTGGGTAGTTTTTCTTTCAAAGATCGAAAGAAAGTTCTTAAGAACAAGGAATATCTTCTCGGCACCTAAAATAAGATAGGAGGAAATGGTCATGGTAACCACGCCCACCACAACAATTATCGCAGTCTCGCTTCTCGTTACATGGCCCAAGGCAAGCCCCATTGCCATAAGAATCAGAGAAAACTCTGAGATCTGGGCTAGGGTAATTGAAGTCAAAAACGAGGTTCTTTTCTTGTAACGCAAAACTCCCATTATGGGAAGAGTAATAAGCGGGTGTCCGATCACAACAAAAAGGGAAAATATTACAGCTGGAAGCAAAATCGCCCCCAAGTTATCAATCAAAAGCCGTCCCCCCAAAGTCAAAAAGAATATTGTCAGAAAGAAGTCTCTTAATGGTCGTGTTTTTGAGGCAATACCCAAATGCTCCGGAAGGTTTGATAAAGAAAGCCCGGCTAAAAATCCACCTATCTCAAAGCTAAACCCCAAAGGACCTCCCACAAATGCCGAAAATCCCAATGCCCAAGCAATTGAGACCACGAAAAGTAGCTCGGATGAGCCCGCAACAAACTTTTCAAAAACGTAAGGAAAAACTTTTTTAGAAAGAAGCGCTACCGATCCTACAAGAATAAATCCCTTTACCCCAACCGTTAAAAATTGCGCCAGAGACGCGTCCCCTCTTTGAAGCCCGGCTAAAAACATTAGGATTATAATTGCGACTAAGTCTTGAACCAAAAGGATGCCTATGGCAATCCTACCATAGAGATTTCCCAAATCATTTTTCTCTGAAAGAAGCTTTATGGCAATAATCGTCGAGGAGAAGGTAAGCGCAACCGCAATATAGATAGAGGATAGAGTACTAAATCCAAGGAGTATAGCGATCAAAAACCCCGCCGCGGAGGTAAATATTATTTGCCCGAGGCCCGTGAGTGCGACAACCTTCCCTATCGTAGGAAGCTCCCTGAAGTTCATTTCAAGTCCCACCAAAAAAAGAAGGAGAGCAACGCCGATTTTACCTAAAGACGAAACAGCCTCTGGATCTTTGAATACCCCGAGATACGAAAGAAGAATTCCGGCTCCCAAAAATCCGACAATAAGAGGTTGCCTAAGAACCTTTGCCAAAACACCAAAAGAGCCAGCAACAACCAAAAGAAGAGCCAGTTCTCCAAAACCCATACTCTTTTTAGTTTATTAGAGTAAGGCTAGCTAGTAAAGGCTTTATTCTCAAACAAACTAGCTCTTAAACAAGCTTTTTAGTACAGAGGCCAAATCAGAAGGCAATATAGATTCAAAGCTTACCCTTTTTCCATCGGTCGGATGGATAAATTTTATTTCCGAGGCGTGTAAGAATAACCGAGGGCACCACTTACGCTCCGCCCTTGCCGTTTTTCTACCCGCATAAAATTCATCCCCCACAATAGGGTGTTTTATATATTTCAAATGAATTCTGATTTGGTGGGTACGCCCTGTTTTGGGAAAAGCCTTAAGCAAGGAATACTCCCGGTCCTCTTTTTGATAGTAAGCTTCGACTTTATATGATGTTTTAGACTCTCTTCCTCCGGGAAGGACTCCAAAGCGGTCTCTTCGCCAAGGAAGCCTGCCTACCGGTACCTCTATCTCCCCTTCTTTAGGCTCTACCCGACCACTCACAAGAGCTGTATACGTTTTATCGACTTTGCGGCTCTTAAATTGCTCCTGGAGACTTTTAAAAGCCTCTAGAGTTTTGGCAACAAGAAGTATCCCACTTGTCTCCTTATCGAGTCTATGAACAATCCCGGAACGCTCCGCTTTATTTTTGGCAAGTGGATAATCAAATCTCTTAAGCCAGCTTTGTAGAACCGGCTGGTTGGTTGTTGTGTCTGCCTCATTGACAATCCAACCCGAAGGCTTATCCACAATAAAAAGAGCTTGGTCCTCGTATAAGATTTTGGGCTCCATGGGGAGGCTACCTCTCCTTTTTTGCCGCATCCTCGGCACACAGCGTCGCGTCTGGATAAACAACCAGTCTGTCTGTATCTATCATTCTGCCGCATTCCTCACAAATACCGTATTTCCCGACTCTAAACCTTGCCAGGGCTTTTCTAGTCTGAATAATGGAAATACTTATCGACTTTTTGATGGCTGAAACCCTCGCGTGGCCGAATTGTTCCGCGGCATCCGTGTCGGGGGAAGCGTTGTCTAATATTCTGGTAGTGTCTTTAAAAGGATCTTCTTTTTCAATTTTTTTCTTTTTCTCTCTAAGAGATTTTAGCCTATCTTGTAAGAAAGCTCCCACAGGATACAAAAGCCTGGCGGGAAAAGTCAATCCCGAGGGTCGATTTTGAACTTTCTTTGTTTCATTACTCTTCATGTTAACTTCTTGGAAAGACGAAAAACTAATATGTAAAAAATTAGGGCACTCACCCACGAAAGCACCAATTCGTATTTACCTACAAAGGATAACACAAAAGGAAAAAAAATCGCAACCAGGCCCCTTAGGCTAAAAAAAATACCGCTTATTGCCAAACCAGAAAACCCTACCCTTCCAGAGGTGTACCAGGAAAAGTTCTTGTAGTGTCTATCAAAGTATATAAAAAGGGCCATAAGTAAGGCACAAATCACAAATCCTAAAAACGAAGCCAGAGATAAATAATTGATAGAATCGGAAATAAAAATAAGCCCCACCCAGGGAAGAAACGAGAATGCCAAAGCTTCAACGACCTCAAAGGCTCTTAACCTATAGCGATAAACCGCCGCCCCTGCCCCCAAACAAATACCCGCCGCTCCCAACCAAAACCACCATTGGAAAGCTATAAGTCTTGAGACAAAAAGTCCTATTACAAGCCCGATAATTACGAAAAAGGAAGTTGTGAATAGTTGTTCCGACAAATAGTCGTCCCTTAGCCTCTTCCAGAAAAGATATATGAAAACAAACACCCCAATTATGTTTGCCAGTACTTGTGTCAACATTTGTTTTTTGATTATATCAGTTTTCACAGTCTCTCAAATTGACATATTTTGAGGCAGAAGTTATCATTAATTCTACTGATGTTAGAAACGCCTCACGTTATCGTGGGGGCGGCGATTGCAACCCATGTGGTAAATCCTGCCCTGGCTCTACCGCTGGCTTTAGGAAGCCATTTTATTCTTGATAGAATTCCCCACTGGAATCCCCATTTATTTACAGAAACCCAAAAGTACGGGCAGCCCTCCCAGCAAAGCACCATCATAGTTTGGGTTGACGTTGGTTTAGCTCTTGGCTTGGGACTTTTTGTAGCTTCCCGATATCTAGATAACCCGACTATGGTTGTTGTAATTCTTGCCTCGTGTTTTGCTTCAGTTCTTCCGGATTTGGTTAAATGGCCATACTATTTCCTGAAAAAAAGAGGGGGGCTTTTGGAAAAATGGGTGTTATTTGAAAGAAATTTGCAGGTTAACGCTACATTCTGGCCGGGGGTTTTTAGCCAAGTCGCTGTCGTGGCGGCGTCCTTTTTATGGATTTTTACTTAGCTCTCTCGACGTACTCTCCGGTTCTGGTATCAACCTTTACTTTATCCCCCACCTTTATAAAAAGGGGTACTTTAAGTTTTAGTCCGTTTTCCAAAACAGCTGGTTTATAAATGTTGGTTGCCGAATTTCCCTTGACCCCGGGGTCACACTCGGTAACTTTTAAGACTACGCTTGGGGAAAGTACGACCGAAAGAGGCTTCTCATCCCAAAATAAAACATCAACGCTCTCTCCTTCTTTTAGGTATAACACGTCATCGCCTAACACGCTAAGCGGGATTTCAACCTGGTCGAAGCTTTTGGGGTCCATGAAAGTTACACAGGTCGGATCCTTAAATAAATATTGTAAGCGTTTTTTACTTGTAGATACTTCGTCTACAGCAACGTTTGAGCTGAAGCTCTTCTCCTCTATCGAGCCGCTTTCTAAATTCCTAACCGCAACTTTAACCACTGCCCCACCCCGACCCATTTTGATTAGGGAGTACTTAATAACCTGATAGGGCTTGCCATTTTGTAAAAATGCCACACCCGCTCTTAAATCTGTTGAGTTAATCATAACTTGTGCCGAGGAAAGGAGTCGAACCTTCATGAGGTGTTAACCTCGCAGCTTTTTGAGAGCTGTGCGTCTGCCATTCCGCCACCTCGGCTTCTTAGCTTTGTATTTTATCAAAATTGGAGTCCAATTTCCTTAGTTAGATTGACAATCCTATAATAGTTTGGTAGAATTGTGCCTGTCTGTAGCCCTATTGGGCTCGGACTCTTAAACCCTTCGGGGTTTGGGAAAGCAGCTTTACAAGGTCAAGAACGAAACGAAAACAAAAGGAAGAAAAAGCATTAGCCAACGGCTACCCTAGGTCACTATCACGAGTAATCTTGTTTTAGTATTAACCTTAGGTCTTCGCCAGGCCAGCCGCTTTTTTCATCCTCTAGTTCTCTCTTACAGCTGGCGCTGAGCCTTAAAATGGCTCGCAGCCTAACGCATCCAATAGTCTTTATCGCCAGGTTCTTCCTGCCAAAAACGAACCAGGTTAACAGGACCGTTGTATGTTTTTTGCCCAAGAGGGGTTTGTTTCGTCTGTCATTCTTGACCCCATCCGGGGTCCGATCTTTAAAAGCACTTGCAATAATTTGCTTTTATTTCGATCGGACTCCGGACCTGCGTTTATCTTTCTAATTTCCCCTTTTTGTATCCCTTCCGAAGAATTTAATCCTGTCTCCTTTAAAGAAAAGTTTGATCGAACGAAGCGGTCCGTTTCTATGTTTAGCAATATCCAAGTTTATGTTTTCTGTGTTATCTTCCTCTTCCCTCCACAAAAACATTACCACATCCGCATCCTGTTCAATTGACCCTGATTCCCTTAAATCCGCAAGTTGTGGTTTTCTTGTTCCTCTTTGCTCAACTGCTCTGGAAAGCTGGGATATTGCCAATACAGGAACTTTGATTTCTCTTGCCAGGTTTTTAAGTCCTTGGGAAATTTCTGAAACCTCCTGGACCCTGTTTTCAAGTTGCCTGCTTCTGGCAAGCTGTAAATAGTCAACAATAATCAGCTCAACACCGCTTTCAACCTGAAGGCGCCTGGCTTTTGTCCTCATTTCCAAGATAGTTAAAGCCGGAGTGTCGTCTATAAAAAGCGGGGCCTCGGCAAGCTCTCCCATGGCGTTGGAAAGTTTGGTAAAGTCTTCTTCGTCAAGCTTCCCGGTTTTGAGCTTCCAAGCATCAATATCTGCCTGGGCCACCAAAAGTCTGTCCACAAGCTCTTCCTTGCTCATTTCGAGGGAGAAAAACCCAACCGGTTTTTTATATTTAACCGCAAGATTCTGTGCGATATTTAATGCAAGCGAAGTTTTGCCTACCCCGGGACGGGACGCAAGAATTAAAAGGTTTGATCTTTGCATCCCGGCCAGCGTATCGTCTAAATCCTTAAAACCCGTGGGAACTCCCCTTAAGCCTTCTGCATGTTTATGAAGCTCGTCCAGTCTATCGAAGCTCTCGGCTAAAGCGGCCTTTATGGGCGTAAAGGTATCTGCAAGGTGCGTTTGTGTTAATGAGAATATTTCGCTTTCTGCCTTGTCCAAAAGCTCTGGTGCCGTCAACGAATCGTCCATGGAAAGCTCCATTATACGGGCCGTTGCGGACATTAAAGATCTTTTGGTTGCAGCCTCTTTTACTATATGTCCATAGTGCTCGACGTGGGCAGCAGTGGGAACCCTGTTGACCAAATCTGCCAAAAACCCTGCTCCCCCGACTTTTTTTAAGGTCTTTCTTTTTTTGAGTCGCTCCGAAACAGTAAGAACGTCTATGGGGACTCTTTCTTCAAAAAGCTCAAGTGCGCTTATAAAAATTTCTTTATGTCTATCGTCGTAGAAATCTTCTGGTCTTAGAAACTCGGCAACCGCAATTACCGCGTCTTTGTCTAAAAGAAGCGCCCCAAGAACACTCTCTTCGGCTTCGGCAGAATGGGGGGGAATCCTAACATTAGTTGTATCTGCCATTTAGTGTAGTAGTATTATGTATCACCTAAAGGAAAGCCTGTAAAGAAGAGGATTGGGTCTATTTGGCTTCCAAAACCACAACCTTGGATTCTTCTAACAACTCCTCCTTTTTAATAGAAAGCTTGGGTAGCCTCTCCGTAGGAAGAGAAAGCTCCTTTAGGAAATCTTCAACATTTGATAGCTTGGAAAAAACCTCTGGATTTAAACCCGGAAGGCTAAAATGCATTGGGATAACAATCTTGGGTTCAATATCCATGACCACCTGGGAGGCCTCCTTGGCTCCTATGGTAAAACCCCCTCCGACGGGAACCATAAGGATATCTATCTCCCCTATTTCCTCAACCTGCTCTTGCGAAAGCGTATGGCCCAAATCCCCAAGGTGGCAGAGCCTTAAGCCCTCCGCCTCAATAATATAAATTGTATTTTTGCCCCGTAGTTCCCCTTTTTTATCATCGTGGAAAGATGGAATTCCTATAATGGAAATTCCCGCAATTTCATATTCCCCAGGGCCGCTAACCACCCGTTTTACTCCCTTTACGCTTAGGTATTGATTATGGTCGGTATGGTCGTGAGAAACCGTTACGATATCCGCCTCCACTCCCGAATATTTAAGACCTACCATTTTGGGGTCAAAAGGGTCGGTTACAACAAATCCCTGAGAGGTTCTGATTCTAAACGATGAATGACCAAGATATGAAATCTCCATGTACCGAACCATCCTAGCAAAATAAGCCAAACTTGACAATACCGGCATCTTTTCATATATTAACGAAGTCGAAAGCCCCAATAGGGTTTTTCGTCTTATATGCGAAAAGAAGTGATAGTCGCGGTGGTCGCCGGAAGTCTATTGGGCCTTACCATTGCTTTTGGTATTTGGAGGGCAAACCACGCCCTTTCTCCAAATAACAATTCCCAAGATCCAACTCCCACTCCATCCCAAAATCAGATTAACGGCTTAACCATTGCCAAGCCGGACGATTTTGAGGTTCTTACCCAAACCTCAACCATGATTTCCGGCATTACCTCTTTAAATTTCCTGGTTGTTGTTTCGGCAGAAGAGCAGGATTATTTTGTCAACCCTTTAGAGGACGGATCCTTTGAGGCAGAAGTCGAACTTATAGGAGGATCTAATCAAGTTGTTATTGCAACCTTTGATACTAAGGGAAACCAAGTCGAAAAGCGTTTAAACCTCGCTCTTTCTACGGAATTTGCCAAAATAGTCTCCTCGCCCACCACAACTCCCGAGGAGGAACAAGAAGCTACCGATTCGGTGCGAGAAAAGGTCCAGGAAAAAGTAAGCGCGGCTCGTTCCTCTCCGAAATTTGTCTTAGGTTCAATTACCGACAAACAAGAGACAACCCTGGAGGTTAAAACACAAAAAGGAGAGATTGAGCAGGTTTCGGCTTCGGATGAAAATACCACCTTTATCAAAATGGACAAAACCAAAAAAGAGATCAAATATGCCGATGTAGCCATAGGAGACTTTGTCTTGGCCATGGGCTTTAAAAACGGTAACAGCGTCATGGACTCACGAAGAATTCTTATTATTTCGCCACTAGAACCCACCACAAGAAGGGTCGTTATGGGCACTATAACCAACGTCCAAAAAGCCCAAGTCACAATCGAAGCTCTGATCGGAGGGGAAAAACTAACTATTTCAAACTCGAAGAATCTTACTGTTTTGGCCGATAGCAAAGAGAAGGTTGAAGAAATTAACTTTTCCGAACTTGAGGTCGACCAAAAAGCGTTAGTTGTGGGTGAAACCGACGAAGGAAAATTTGTTGCCAGAACCATAAGGGTTTTGCCGCAGTAAAACTTCCTCAGGCCTCTAGTTTTTCACCTCAAAAGTGGGTAAAATTGTACTTACAGCTTATGCAAAAAGGTCCCACCACGCCAAAAGGATTCAGAGACTTAGAGCCAAGCTTAGCAAAAAAGCGGAGGGTAGCTATTGGCAAAATAGCCGAAGTATTGGAAGAATTTGGTTTCGTTCCTCTTGAGACTCCAACCTTGGAATTTGCCGATACTCTAAAAGGAAAATACGGCGAAGATGAAAAGCTTATCTACGAATTTTCCGACAGGGGCGGAAGACGCTTGGCCCTTAGATTCGACCTAACCGTACCCCTGGCACGCTTTGTTGCCAATAACCTAGGCGTTCTCTCCCCTACTTTCTCCCGTTATCAAATCGGCCAGGTCTTTCGGGGGGAAAACCCGCAAAAAGGCAGGTATAGAGAATTAACGCAGTTTGATTTTGACGTTGTGGGAAGTACCGACGTTTCCGAGGACGCAAGGGTTATAGCAGCAGCCATTGCGGGGGTGAGAAAGTTGGGTTTGTCATCCTGTAAAATGGCCATAAACGACAGGGCTGCTTTCGAAGGGCTTCCCCAAGATGTTGTAAGGGCCATTGATAAAATCGCAAAAATAGGCAGAGACGGCGCAAAGAAGGAACTTAGAGACAAAGGATACTCTGATGATAAATTTAGATACATAGACCAACTGGAAAGTGCTAACCCCATCCCCAATCTCGAAAATATTTTCGAGATTCTTACCAGCAAGTATGGTTTAAAAAAAGATGAGGATTTCTATTTCGACCCCACCCTGGCTCGTGGCCTAGACTATTACACCGGAAGCATTTTTGAGCTTAAACCAAGCGGGAAGGCAGACGAGCTTTCAATTGGAGGCGGAGGAAGATATGACAATTTAATAGGAATTTTTGCGGGAAGACAAGTTCCCGCCGTAGGGTTTTCCTTCGGAGTCGACCGCTTAACAGAACTTACATGAACCCCTACCGCCTACGCGCATACGGTCTTCTTCTTATAGTGGCACTTATTTGGGGAATAGCGAGCCCAATCATTAAATTTACTCTGGGTGGAATCCCGGCACTCCCTTTTCTTACCTACCGTTTCGGACTTTCGGCGGTGGTTGCCTTAATTTTAATGCTGGCAACCTCCCTAAGGCTACCCAAACACGTCAACTTTTGGCAACTTATCCTCTATAGCTTTCTTACCTCGACCGTATCTTTAGGACTTTTATTTTTAGGTCTTGAGAAAACAACTGTTCTTGACGCAACCCTAATCTCCGCCGTCTCCCCACTTCTGGTTGCCCTCGCCGGAGTAATGTACTTAAGGGAACACATAACAACCAGGGAAAAAATCGGCATGGGGATAGCCTTTCTGGGAACTTTAATTACCATAATTGAACCCGTACTAAGAAATGGGATTGCAGCAAGTCAGCTTAGGGGCAATATCTTGGTGCTCGGCTATCTTCTTGCATCAACCTGGTCGGCCGTTCTGGCAAAAAAGCTCATAAGGGAAGGTGCCCACGAGATTATACTCACCAATTACTCCTTTGTTGTAGGGTTTGTAACAATTCTGCCGCTTACTATTTTCTTTTATGGTATTGCTCCTTTTGCCCAAAGCCTTTCAAGCCTTCAGTTTCCCTATCACACCGGAGTATGGTTTATGGCCCTTGTCTCGGGAACCCTGGCCTATACCCTCTGGGCAAGGGCCCAAAAAACAATTGAAATAGGAGAAGCGGGTCTTTTTGCTTACCTGTCCCCCATTTTTGCCGCACCTCTTGCTGTTATCTGGCTGAAAGAGAGCGTTACCCCAACCTTTATTATTTCTGCAATCTTAATTACCATAGGTGTTCTAATTGCCGAATACAAAAAATCTAGGTATAATAAGGCCTCTTAAAGCTATGAAGACTCAAATTCATCCAACTTGGTACCCTGAAGCAAAGATAACTTGCGCTTGCGGGAATACCTTTACGGTAGGAGCAACCGTGCCCGAAATTCGAGTAGAAGTATGTTACAACTGTCACCCTTTTTATACGGGACAGATGAAGTATGTGGATACAGCCGGTAGGGTCGAGGCTTTTAAGGCAAGACAAGCCGGAGCGGCAGATAATGTTTTGTCCAAAACTGAGCGAAGAAAGCTAAAAAGAGAAAAAAGGCTGAAAGAAGAGTCGGAAAGACCCGAGTCTTTGGAAGAGCTTCGAACCAAATCCTAAATGGAGCCTCAAATTCTTTACCTGGAAATCCGCGGCGCAACCGGAGGAGACGAAGCAAAACTCTGGGGGTCGGACCTACTTAGGATGTATCTTCGATACGCCACCAAGAAAGGTTGGAGGGTAAATCCCATCGATCAAAATGTTCTGAATTTTTCTGGAGTGGGTGCTTTTGACGAGCTTAAAAACGAATCCGGGGTCCATAGGGTCCAAAGAATCCCGACAACCGAGCGCCATGGAAGAATCCATACTTCAACGGCAACTGTTGTGGTACTTCCCGAGATTAAAGAGTCCGACATCCAAATAAACCCTGGGGATATTGACGTGCAGTTTTTCAGAGCCAGCTCGCAGGGAGGTCAAAATGTTCAAAAGGTTTCAACAGCGGTACGACTTACCCATAAACCGACAGGTATTGTAGTTACCGCCCAAAGGGAAAGGTTCCAAGAACAAAACAGAAATATCGCAATGGATCTGCTTCGCGCAAGACTTTGGGAGCTTAAAGAATTGGAAAAAGAAAGAACTATAGCGGGATATAGAAGCGCAATTGGTCGAGGAATGAGGGCAGAAAAAATCAGGACCTACAACTTCCCTCAAGACAGAGTCACGGACCACAGAATTGGAAAATCCTGGGGGCACATTGAGGATATAATGGACGGCGAACTATCTAAGATTGTTGTTGCAACTCAAACGAATTCCTAGCTACTTCATAAAAAACTCCTGAGAATTTACAATAATCGATAGGTCTCATATAATGCCCAACCAATGGGAGAAATTCCGGACTTTAATCCCCAAGCCTTAGCGGACGAGGCCCGCGAGATACTCGAAAACCGAGAACTTGTTTATGATATTACGGGGCGAAGGCTAGTTCTTGTTGCGATCAACCTTAAAGACTACCTATCAAGACCGGGAAACACATTCCATCTCGCAATAGTTGGTAATCCAAACAGATCCAAAACCACATATGCCTATTCGTGCTATGAAGTGTTAAAAGAATACGGGGTACCATCCAGCTACCA
>Ga0315295_10005190_pt1 | contig 11143 bp, 11 predicted proteins | sample YL17G14_0_MG_FD_204453 | JGI IMG/M metagenome (GOLD analysis project Ga0315295, IMG submission 204453) | Sediment microbial communities from Yellowstone Lake, YNP, Wyoming, USA - YL17G14_0 | ecosystem: Environmental > Aquatic > Freshwater > Lake > Sediment | place: USA: Wyoming | collected...
GACATATTGACTTTGCTTAAACAGTTTTTTTTACCCCCGGCTTAGGCCTTGAATTTTTCCCTTGAAATATTCCCATCGATATGTTAGTTTACAACCTTTCCTAAAGAATTTGAGGAGTTTTGGGACTGGGCGGGAAGCCAGATCCAACCGAGGGTAAAATGGATAGAAAAAAAATCGCTTTCATCTTTCCAGGGCAGGGCTCCCAGTACCCCGGCATGGGATTGGAAATATCCAACCATTATCCGGCGGCCAAAGAGACTTTCCTGCGCGCGGATGACCTCCTGGGGTACAAGATCTCCGACCTGTGCTGGGAGAAGGATGAAAAAAGCTCCCATGAGAAGCTGAGAACCTGGCTGAAACACATCCGGGATCGTTTCCACTTGGCATTTCTGGACCGGCTGCAAGAAAAATTACATAAGCGACCCCTCTTAGAGTATACCCGCTATTCACAGCCCGCCGTTTTTACGGTCAGCGTGGCCTGCCTGGAAGCGTTGCGGCAGGAGCTCCGCGGTAGCGGGCATCGCCTGGACTTCGACCTGACCGCCGGGCACAGCCTTGGAGAGTACACGGCCCTCCATGCAGCCGGAGCCTTCGATTTCGAAGAGGGGCTCTTGTTGGTCAAGACTCGGGGCGAATATATGCAAGAATGCGGCGATTATATCGAGAACGCCGGCCTTCTCTCCATCCTGGGCAAGACCAAGATTCAGGGGGTTGAGACAATCTGCCAGAAGGCCAATGTCCATATTGCAGTCTACAATAACGAGTACCAAATCGTGCTGGGGGGGTTTGATGAAAACCTGAAGCACGCCAAGCAGATGGTTGAAGAAATGGGGTTCAAGGGAATCCCCTTGAAGGTAAGCGGGCCGTTCCACACTTATCTGATGAAGCCGGCTGCCGACCGGATGCGGGCGTACTTGGAAGGCAGAGATTTTACGATCATGGGCCGGCCTGTTGTTGCCAACACGAGCACGCGGGCCATTGCCGACCCGATGGATATCAAAAATGAATTGACGGACCAGATTTTTAGACCCGTACTTTGGAAAGATTCCATAGAGAAGATGATTCAAAATGGAGTCGGGATATTTGTGGAGATCGGCCCGGGAAAAGTACTGAGCGGTTTGATCAACAAAATAGACCCCGACCTTAAGATCCTAAACGTAGAGGACCGGCAGACCTTGGGGCGCGCCGCGCAGGAGTTGATCCAGCTGAGTTCCGAACGCAGTGTCTGAGTTTATTCCCTTCTCCCCTCGCTCAATCTGCCCGGTTAAAGATGGTGAAGATCCCCGCAGTGATTTCCAAGGGGAGGTGCCCGCAGGTTTGTCATGGCCGCCGGAAACGGGCCAGAGAAGTATGATTTCGATCGCGGGAGGGTCAAGAATAGGAAGTCAGGCAGGGGATGGGCCGGAGGGTCAAAAGAATGAAACATTTCTTTGGGGGGGTGGACGTGGAAGTGAGCGCCTTTCAAGGCTTGATCCGGGAAATTTATTTTCAGAGGGATTCCCGGCGAGGCTTGGATAAGACTTTTCTTTGGCTCTTAGAGGAGGTAGGAGAGCTCATCCGATCTTACCGACGGGGAGAACACGAAAAGATAGGCAGTGAGATGGCGGACGTCATTGCTTGGCTGGTATCCATGGCCAACCTCATGAATATTGACCTGGAATCCGAACTCCTAAAAAAATACCCCCAAGTATGTCCTCTCTGCTCAACGACCCCTTGCACCTGTCCTTTCCGCTGACTCCGAGTTCTCAAAAGGGATGTTCTTATCAAGAGTCGCCGGAAGGCGGCTTTTTCCCGAGGCCGTCAAAATTCCTCTTCTTCCAGCCTCTGCAGGTCTTTCTCGTCAAACCCAAAGAAGTGGCCAACTTCATGGACGACAGTCTCGCGAACGTTCTTCTTAAGGTCCTGAGAACTCACGCTTATGCGCTCCAGGGGCTTGCGGTAGATAATGATGCGGTCTGGGAGAACGTTCCCATACCAGAATCCTCTATCCTTCTGTGAAATTCCGTGGTAGAGGCCGAGCAATTCCTGCCTGTTTTTTCTCCGTTTGCTCGTCCGCCCCGGGGGTTCTTCCTCGACGATAATGGCCACATTCTCCAAGCGATTTCTCAGTTCTTGGGGAAGAGCCTCCACGGCCTCCCGGACCAATTCCTCGAAAAAACGTCTTCCCCGGGAGAACCCCCGCTGCCCAATGGACTGAGTGGGCACCTCGCCGGCTTTTTTCCTCCAGAGTTTCTGAATCTTGTCATCCGTCAAAAAATTCATTGATATTTTTTCCCCCTTATTGTATCGTGAATAATGATCATTTAAAAAGGCTTTTTTGTCCATCCACTTTTTGAAGAAAGGAGGTGAAGAGGGATCATGAAAAAATTGGTTATCTTTTTGATGGGGCTGATCTTCGCTCTTTCGCTGACCGGGTTAGCCTTTGCCCAGGAGAAGGCGAAGCCAACGAAACCGGCGGAAGCAGCCAAACCGGCTGAGCCGGCCAAGCCGGCCAAGCCAGCTGAGCCCGCGAAAGCAGTTGAAGCGGCAAAACCGGAAGTGGCCAAAAAGGAGGCTCCGGCCAAGCCGGCCATGTACCGGATGGGCGGGATCGTGGTCGCCATGGATGCTGCCGCCAAGAAAATCACGATCAAACAGGACGCGGTGAAGAAGCAAAAAAAGGTGGCGCTGAGCGTGGGAAAGAAAGCGGCCAAAGACCTCGCCGGGATCAACGTGGGTGATGAGGTTAACGTCTGGGTTACCGGCAAGACCGTAACCACCTTAAGAAAGGTTTTCTGAGAGGGGCGAATGCCCTGATAATGAATTTTCTTTCCCCCCCACTCAGGGTGATTTATCTGCCATCAATTTGTTGAGTTGAGAAAAGGCACCTTTTCCGGGTGCCTTTTCTTTTTGTGGTTTCTTCGGGTCGGGCCTTGGTAACCATCCGGAATTAAATAGGGAAGCAATTTCAAGGATTCGTTTTTCGGTCTTAGAACGGCGTTTTTGTACTTAAAAAAATCTCTTAAGGGGAAATGGGCCTTATTCGGTCATCCATGATGACCTCGTAAAAAGTAGTCACTCCGGCGGAAACCGGAGTCCAGAGAATTTTTAAGTATTTGAAATAACTGGATTCCGGCTTTCGCCGGAATGACAGAAATACGTCTTTTTAGACTTTTTGCGAGATTATCATACATGATAAATAAAATATTTATTTTCGTTTATCATGGCCAACTCAAATTTGGATTTGCAGTAGGAAGGGATATTGGCCCGAGGACGCCATCCCTGGCATTTTTATGCCTGAGCTCTGGTGTTTGATTGAGCCCATAAAGAAAAATATTATGCTGCGAAGGATCAGCGCTTTTCGGGCAAGGGTTTGATCTGTTACCGGGAGGATCCCGGCAGGGAACGGGCTTTCCCTGGGAGGAAATCCTGAATGGGCCAGCCGCGCTTCCTGGCTAAGGCGCGCAGTCTGGGATCCGGGTTGACCACCCGGGGGTATTTCACCCGCTCCAACAGGGGAAGGTCAGTGATGCTGTCTGTATAGAAAGTGCTATCTCCGAGGTTAACCCCCAACCGCCGCGCGAGTCTCTCGGCCCAGAATATTTTCCCGTCCCGGAAGCAAAGGGGTTCAATATAGTTGCCCGTGAAGAGTCCATCGCGCACTTCCAGCTGGGTGGCTAAAACGTGGGGGACCCCCAGGCATTGGGCCAGCGGTAGAACGTTGTAAGTCGTGGAATTGGAGATGATCGCTACCGATTCCCCCCGCCCCATGTGCAGCTGCACGCATTCACGGGCCTCGGGGTAGATCAAGTCTCGAAGTACTTCCTCGAACCACTCCCGGCAGAATTGCTCTAATTCCTCCTCGCGGGCCCCGGCCAGGGGCCGCAGGGAGTCCTTATACGCCTTCTTCATGTCCAGGAGGTCAAAACGGTATCGCCAATAGTCGAAGATGGACTTGACCACTTTCCAGCGGGTCGTCTTCTTCCGGCGTAGAGAGTAACGCATAAAAGAGACCCCGGAATTCCCAGCGATCAACGTTCGATCCATGTCAAAAAAACAGAGCTTCTTAATTTCCATTTCCTCCCCGTTCAATTTTCGATTGGTGATGGCAGAAAGGCCCTGGGCTTGCCAAAACAAGCAGCAATCCCTAATTCCTTGGAGGGGCGCTTTCCCCCACGCCCCATTGCGGAAATCCAGCTAGCCCATGGAAGGACCACTATCTTTTTGGGGGACGGACGGGCAATCCGGCCGAGGCCATGCCGAAACATTGTACATATTTGCCCGATTTTCGGTACAATATAAGCAACTTGGATAATAAATCCTTCAACGAATTTGGAGGGGATCCTCATGTCACTCATTTTAACCGTTCAATTTAAATCTTGCCATCCGAAAATGGAAAGCATATAATAAAAATTTTTAAATTCCTTATGGAGCGCTGACCCCTTTTCCCTAATCCTTAACGCAAGGACCTTGAAAAAGGACGACTTTTTGCTGTACAATAGTTTACTAACATCAGGAGTGCATCGGTGAAAAGGACCTATCAACCGAGTAACGTTCGCCGGAAAAGAACCCACGGTTTCTTGAAGCGCATGTCCACAAAGGGCGGGCGCTTAGTCTTGAATCGCAGGAGGGCCAAAGGCCGAAAGAGACTGGTGGTTGAGGCAAGCCAATACTGAAACCCGACCCATCGGGATAGATCGAACCCCCCGGGAAATGGGCTTTAACACCTTTGGAAAAGAGGAAAGGATTCGTCGGCGGGGCGATTTCCTGAGAATCTCCAAAGAGGGGACGAAATACCAAACGGACCATTTTCGGGTTTCCATTTGTCCCAACAGCCTATCCCATCGGAGATTGGGGATCACGGTCGGGAAACGCGTTGGGCCGGCGGTAAAACGCAACCGCTTAAAGCGGCTAATTCGAGAATTCTTCCGCCAAAATAAAGGGGCGCTTCCGGCGTTCTCCGACTTTGTGATCACGGCCAAAGAGGGCGCCACCGTCTTGAATTTTTGGCAAGTGTCCGAAGAACTGAAAGGAATCTTAGGGGAGCGATAGCTCTCTCGACTTGTGGATGTTGACTCGAATCGTCCTTGCTTTCATTCGATTTTATCGCTATTTCCTCTCCCCGCTAAACTTTTCCTCCTGCCGCTTTGCGCCGACTTGCTCTGCCTACGCCCTGGAAGCCGTCGAGCGGTTTGGCCCGGCTAAAGGGTTGCTCCTGGCGGTCTGGAGGCTCCTGAAATGCCAGCCCTTTCACCCTGGAGGCTATGATCCAGTGGTGAAACCCCGACCTCGCCAGGAAGCGGGCCCAGTTCGTCATCGATGAAATGGGGGAGCGACTGAGGAGAACGAACGGAGGTTATTCATGGAAAAACGCGCGCTAATAGCTGTCATCATCTCTTTGATCATCCTGGTCATCTGGCAGCAATATTTTGCCCCCGCCCCTCCCGAGACGGGAAAGGAAAAACCAGCCCAGGAGAAAGCCTTACCAGCCGGGACGGTCAAAGAAGAGGTTGGTAAACCAGCCACCTCCGGGGAGAAAAAGCCAGAGACCGCTCCGCCCACCCCAACCGATGCTCCCCAGGAGATCAAAGTCCAGCCGGGCACAGACATAACGGTGGATACCCCCCTTTACACGGCGATCTTCGATACCCGCGGAGCTCGCCTGAAAGACTGGAAAGTAAAAAATTATTTGGATAAGATCGATCAGGGCGCCAAACCCATCGATCTGGCCACGGAAGCCCTTGGTGGAGGTTATCCCTTTGGCCTGGAGATCGCCGAAGCCAATTTCCCTTTCTCCCCCGAGTCTGTCTTCCAGGTGAATACCGAGACCCTGAAGCTGGGGCCCGACAAAACCAAGGGAGAACTGCGGTTCACCTGGGATTCCCCGGATGGGTTGCGCCTGATCCAGCAGATGACTTTTTATGCGGATAGCTACCGGATGGACATCCACTTGCAGATGGCCAACCTCTCCTCCCGTTCTTTCGAGGGCCGGCCGCTCCTGGCCTGGTCGGGGAAGATCTTCATCACCCCGGGGAGTTCAGGCGGCATGGCCTGTATGCCGGGTTCAGGGGGAAATTCGGGGGCGGATGTTCCTCCTTTCACCGCCCTGGTGAAGAAAGAGCTCCACGAGGTGGAGATCAAAGACCTCAAGGAGGAAAAGCGCTTTTCGCAGAATGTTCAGTGGGGCGGGTTCCAGAATAAATATTTCCTGGCCGCTCTCATTCCCCAGAAGTCTGAAGGCACTGAGCTCATCCTGAAAAAGGTCTCCGATACTTCCGGCGACTTGCGTATGGGCGGGCCCAAAGCGTCTCTGCCGCCCGGTACCCAGTTCTCCCAATCTTATGCCATGTACCTCGGACCCAAGGGCCTGGATATCCTCAAAGCCTTCGGCAGTGACCTGGACCGGGCCCTGGACTTCGGCTGGTTTGACGTGGTGGCCAAGCCCATGCTATATGCCATGAAATTTTTCTACAAGTACACTGGAAATTATGGCCTGGCCATCATCCTCCTCACGGTGATCATAAAAATTCTCTTCTGGTGGCCCACGCACATCAGCTATAGATCCATGAAAGAGATGAAAAAGCTCCAGCCGGAGATGGCCAAATTGCGGGAGAAATTTAAAGATGATAAGGAAAAGCTGAACAAAGAGATGATGGAACTCTACCGCCGGTACAAGATCAACCCCATGAGCGGCTGCCTGCCCATCGCCATTCAGATCCCCATTTTTTTCGCCCTCTATAAAGTTCTTCTCTATTCCATCGAAATCCGCCATGCGCCCTTCTACTGGTGGATCCTGGACCTCTCGGCCCAGGACCCCTACTACATCTCTCCCATCCTCATGGGCGCTTCGATGTTTATCCAGCAGTGGCTTACGCCCACCACCGGAGACCCCACCCAGGCCAAGATGATGTTGATCATGCCCGTGGTTTTTACCTTCATGTTCCTTTCCTTTCCCACGGGCCTGGTCATCTATTGGCTGTTCAACAACCTGCTCTCCATCGGGCAACAAATCTACATCAATAAACAATCTGGATAGATTCGGGGGATACCATGAAGTCTGTCGAAACGGAGGGCAAAACGGTTGAAGAGGCGATCAACAAAGCCTGCGAGGAGTTAAAAGCTTCACCGGAGGAATTGGACATCGAGGTGCTTACGAACAGCTCCAGCGGGTTCTTGGGGCTGGTGGGGACAAAGAGGGCTCAAATTCGAGCGACGCGAAAAGACACTCCCACCCTTGCGCCAAAGGATGCGGGTTTTGTTTCCAGCATTGCGGCGGCGGAAAACGCCAAAAAAACGCTGCAGGACCTCCTGGGTTTGCTGGGGATTGAGGCCGGCGTGGAATTGAGAGAGGAGCCGGAGCGCATCCTCCTGAATATCCAGGGCGATGGCAGCGGCCTGCTCATCGGGCGCAAGGGCCAAACCCTCGACGCCCTGGAATACCTGATCAACAAGATCGTGCATAAGGGCGCCGAAGACAAAAAACGCATCGTAGTGGACACGGAAAATTACCGGTCCCGGAGAGAGGAATCCTTGGCCCGGCTGGCCCATCGCCTGGCGGATAAGGCGAAACAGCTGGGGCGGCCCGTAACCATCAGTCCGATGAATGCCCACGACCGACGCCTCATCCATCTGGCCCTGCAAGACGACAAAACCCTGCGCACACGGTCTACGGGTACGGGCCTGTACCGGAAGGTGGTCATCAGTTCCGAAAAGAAACCCTCATGAACCATGGATCGTTCGGGGATACCATCGCGGCCATCTCCACTCCCTTGGGCATGGGGGGAATCGGCATCGTGAGGATCAGCGGCCCCCAGGCCCAGGCGATCGCCGGGCAGGTCTTTCGCCGGAGAGAAGGCCAGGGTCCCCTTCTTTCCCACCGTTTCTACCTTGGAGAAATCATCCGTCCCGGCGACCGGACTGGCCTCGACGAAGTTCTTTTGGTTTTCATGCGCCAGCCCAAAACCTACACTCGCGAAGACGTGGTGGAGATCCAGTGTCACAGCGGGGCTTTGGTCCTCCAGGAAATCCTGGAGGCGGTCCTGGAAAGCGGGGCGCGTCTGGCCGACCCGGGAGAGTTTACCAAGCGCGCCTTCCTCAACGGCCGGATCGACCTTACGCAGGCGGAAGCGGTCATCGACCTGATCCAATCCAAGACCCGGCGCTCCCTGGAACTGGCCAACCGCCAGCGGTCCGGAAGGCTAGCCGCGGAAGTAGGGCGGATGAAGGAAAGACTGCTTTCCCTCCTGGCCTCGCTGGAGGCCAGCATCGATTTTCCCGAAGAAGAAGTTCCCGAGTCCCCTCGACAGGAAGTCGCTGGTCAGCTACAGGATGCCCGGGACAATCTGGTTGCGCTTCTGCGCACTTATGAAGAAGGTCGGGTTTACCGGGAGGGAATCGCCGCGGTCATCGTCGGCCGGCCGAACGTGGGGAAATCCAGCTTGCTCAACTCCCTCCTCCGGGAAGATCGGGCCATCGTTACCGCCATTCCTGGGACGACCCGGGATGTCATCGAGGAAATGGTCAATATCGAAGGAATCCCCCTGCGGATTATGGATACCGCCGGACTCCGGCCTGCCCGGGATGCCATCGAAGAGGAAGGCGTACGGCGCACGCGCGAACGCCTGGCCCAGGCTGACCTGAGCATCTGGGTCGTGGATGGGTCTGAGCCCCTGACCTCCGAAGACCTGGAAATCCTCATGCAGGTTCGGAATAAGAAGACCGTCATCGCGATCAACAAGAATGACCTTCCTCAGCTCTTCTCCCCGGAAGACTTGCAGGGGAAAATTCCCGAAGCTTCGCTCATCTCTATCTCCGCGCTCTATGGTTCGGGAATCGAAAGCCTCAAAAAAGCGATCCGCACCGTTGTCCTGAACGGCAGGCTGGAATCATCATCCGAATTGATTCTGTCAAACCTCCGCCACAAGCGGGCCATCGAGGCCGCCCAGGAGGCTCTTTCCCAAGCTTTGGCCAGCGTGGAAGCAAACCTCTCCTGGGAGTTTATCACTCTGGACCTGCAGCGGGCTCTGGAAGCCCTTGGCGAAATCGTGGGCGAAACGACTTCCGAAGAAATTCTGGACCGCATCTTTTCCCAGTTCTGTATCGGTAAATGAACAAATCTCCCCTGAGAATCGATAAGGAGGGACGTTGGTTTTTTGATGACGAAGAAATCATCCATCGCAAGACCTATCTCCTTTTCTCCCGCAGCCTGGCCCGCGATGAGTCGGGGCGAACGATCCTGCGGATTGGTCAGGAGCAATGTCCCGTTGAAGTGGAAGACGCCCCCTTCGTGGTCAGGACCCTGGAATTTATCCTCGCGGACGGTGGGGAGCTGAAATCTATATGGCTCCACCTGAATGATGAGACGCGGGAGCCGCTGAATCAGGAAACCCTGCGCATCGGCCCGGAGAACGTCCCCTATTGCCGCGTTCGCTCCGGGGAGTTTGAAGCTCGCTTCTCGCGCGGCGCTTATCAACTGCTGTTCCCTTTTATCCAGCATGATGAAGAAGAAAACCGCTTTTTCATTACCATCGGCGGGAAGGACCATGATCTATCCTGAGCAGAACCTTTTCATTGCTTCGGTTGTTTCACTCCCTCGCTATTACCCTGCGACCCAACCTCCCAAGGGGGAGGGGCTGGAGGGGAAATAGATGACGTCATCCTCTACTCCAGAGAAGATAAAGGTTTTCCCAGATCGGACGCTGGAGGTTCCCGATTATCCGATTATTCCTTTCATCGAAGGGGACGGAGTCGGGCCGGACATCTGGAAGGCCGCGGTCCGGGTCTTTGATGCCGCCCTGGAAAAATCTTACGGCCGGAAAAGAAAGATCTTCTGGCTGGAGATCCTCGCCGGGGGAAAGGCCCAGCAGAAGCTGGGAACGCCGATTCCTGAACAGACTCTCCGGACGATCGAGGAACACAGGGTGGCCATCAAGGGCCCGATCTTCACGCCGGTCGGCGGAGGGATCCGTTCCGTCAATGTCGCCCTACGTCAGCGGTTAGACCTCTACGCCTGCATTCGCCCCGTACGTTACTATCCCGGGGTTCCCAGCCCGCTGCGGCATCCCGAGAAGCTCGACGTGGTCATCTTCCGTGAAAATACCGAGGACGTTTATGCCGGGATCGAATGGCCCCAGGGTAGCCCCGAGGCCCTGAAGCTGCTTGCCTTCCTGGAGAAGGAGTTGGGGGTGAAACTGCCCCTGGATTCTGGGCTGGGGATCAAGCCCATCTCCATGGGGCGAACCAAGCGGCTGGTCCGCCGGGCCATTGCCTATGCTTTGCAGCACGGGCGTCGTTCCGTAACCCTGGTGCATAAGGGAAATATCATGAAATTTACCGAGGGGGCCTTCCGCGATTGGGGCTACCAGCTCGCCCGAGAAGAGTTTGGTGGCTTGACCCAGACCGAAGAAGAGGTGAGCAGCCAGCAGAAAGGCCCTTCTCCGGAAGGGAAGATCATCATCAAGGACAGAATTGCGGACGCCATGTTCCAGCACCTCCTCTTCCATCCGGAAGAATACGATGTCTTGGCTATGCCCAACCTGAACGGCGATTATTTTTCTGATGCCTCAGCGGCCCAGGTGGGAGGCCTGGGAATGGCCCCGGGAGCGAACGTAGGGGATAGGGCTGCCGTCTTCGAAGCCACTCACGGAACGGTTCCCCATCAGGCCGGGAAGGATGCGGTCAACCCAGGTTCCTTGATCCTTTCTGGCGTCATGATGCTGGAACATTTAGGGTGGGAAGAGGCCGCGGGCCTTATCGTTAAGGCCCTGGAGCAGACGATCCAACAGAAGACCGTTACCTACGACTTGGCCCGGCAGGTGGAGGGGGCCAAACGTTTGAAGTGCTCGGAGTTTGCCAGCGCCATCATCGCCAACATGTAACCCTCCATCCCTCCACTCTCAATGCGCCTCCTTCTTCTGCGAGTAAGGAATGAGGGCAGCCAGAACGAACGCTGCCCAGGGGAGAAAAGCAATCACCCATAGAGTAAAGGGCACACCCCAGAGGTCGGCGAAGAGCCCCAGCAAAGCGGCTCCCAGGCCACCCATGCCAAAAGACAAGCCCAGAATCAAGCCCGAGGCCATGCCCACATTCTGGGGCATGAAAGACTGGCCCATGACCATGGACACAGAGAAAGAAAAGATCAGGATAAAGCCAGCCAAGATAAGCC
>Ga0315295_10005192_pt1 | contig 11138 bp, 12 predicted proteins | sample YL17G14_0_MG_FD_204453 | JGI IMG/M metagenome (GOLD analysis project Ga0315295, IMG submission 204453) | Sediment microbial communities from Yellowstone Lake, YNP, Wyoming, USA - YL17G14_0 | ecosystem: Environmental > Aquatic > Freshwater > Lake > Sediment | place: USA: Wyoming | collected...
CTCTTCGTCGCCCAGGCGGCTGCCCTGCTCTTCGTGCTCAACGTCGTACTGGCGACGCTGAACCTCCTGCCGCTTCCGCCGCTCGACGGCTCGCGTGTGCTGGGTGGCTTTCTCCCGCGCCGGCAGTACGTGTGGTGGGTCTCGCTGGACCGCTACGGCAACTACCTCTTCGTGGGGCTCCTGTTCGTCATCATCGCAATGCCGGAGGTGTTCTCGGCGACGATCGGTAGAGTCGTGCTGTGGTCGTTCGGGCTCCTGCCGGGAGGCTGAGTGAGGATCCTTCCCGCAGCGCTCGAGTGGCGCGAGCACGACGGCCTGACCTGGCTCCGTTGGCAGGCCGGCGCCGCCTGCATGGCCTTTCCGACGCGCAGCGGCGGCGTCTCAGCGCCGCCGTTCGAGGGTCTGAACCTGGCGTTCTCCGTTGCCGACGACCCGGCCAACGTGCGCGAAAACCGGCGGCGCTGGTGCGCCGCCCTCGGCATCGCTCAGAGTCGCCTGGTCATCCCCGCCCAGGTCCACAGCACGGCGATCGCCTGGGTTGACGAAGGTGACGCGGGGCGGGGCGCGTTCGGCCTCGACACGGTTCTGCCGGCGCTCGACGGCCTCTTGACCCGCACAGTGAGCCTTCCCCTGGTAGTCAGCTACGCCGACTGCGTGCCGGTCGCCATCGTCGCCGAGGGCGACGATGGACCGGCGCTGGCGGTCGTGCACGCCGGGTGGCGCGGGATGCTGGCGGGCATTGTGGGCCGCGCGGCGGCGGCGCTGTCGCGCGTCGGCCGCCCGACGGCGGCCGTGATAGGTCCCAGCATCGGTCCCTGTTGCTTCACTGTCGGCGAGGAGCCTCGGCGGCGATTCGCGCTCCGGTTCCCGGGCTGCGTCCGCGGGTCAGCCGTCGACCTCCAGCGCTGCGCCCGCAGCGAGCTCGAGGCCGCCGGCGTGCCGCCCCTCGCGGTTGCCGAAGCGGGGATCTGCAGCGCCGATGACGAGCGTTTCTTCTCGCATCGCCGCGACGCCGGGTTGACAGGTCGTCATCTGGCGATAGCTTGGCTGCGAGACACGTGAGGCGTGCAGGCGAAACACGGGCAGAAAGGAGCACAGTGGTCCGACAGTTCATTCCCGATGTGGCGACGGTGCGCGCGAGGTTCGCCGAGGTGCAGGCGAGCGTCCGTGACGCTGCCGCAAGCGCCGGCCGCGACCCCGACGGCGTCCGCATCCTCATCGCCACCAAATACGTGGCGGCGGAACACCTCGGCGCTCTGCGGGCGGCGGGCATCCGGCTCATCGGCGAGAACCGCGCACAGGACCTGGTCGCCAAGCACGATCTCTGCGGCGACGCGTTCGAGTATCACTTCATCGGCCACCTGCAGAGTCGCAAGACGAAGCTGGTTCTGCCTCTCGTCAGCTTGATTCATTCCGTCGACTCGATGAGCGTCGTGCAGGAGATCGAGGCTCGCGCCGCGAACGCAACGGACGTGCTCCTTGAAGTGAACATCGCCGGCGAAGAGAACAAGAGCGGAGTACCTCTCGGCGAGGTCGATCGCTTCTTGGAGCGGGCGGCGGCGTACCCTCGGGTGCGGTTCACCGGGCTCATGTGCATGCCGCCGCTGTTCGCGGACAGCGGGCAGACGCGCCCCTTCTTCGCGCGGGCGCGGGAGCTGGCACAACGGCTTTCGACATCATGGAGCGGCACGTATACTTTCGACCAGCTATCGATGGGCACCAGCGCCGACTACCCCGTCGCCGTGCAGGAGGGGGCGACGATCGTTCGCGTTGGGAGCTTGCTCTTCTGACTCTGTAGGGAGGGACCTGATGGGCCTAGGCGATTCGTGGCACAAGGTGGCGGTGTACTTCGGTATCGCCGACGACGACGAGTACGAAGAGGACGAGACGCTGGCGCCGCATGACGATCTGGAGCGGACCTATCAGGAGCGGCCCAATGTACGCAAGCTCAACGGCGGCCGCTCTCGCAGCGACTACGACGACATCTTCAGCGACGAGCCGGCGCGGCGACCGAGCACGCCGGTAGTCCGGGCCATCGAGCCCGCACGTCCCGCCCGCGTCGAGGTCCACCTCGTGATACCCAAGGGTTTCAACGACGCCCAGCAGGTTGCCGACAAGTTCAAAGTCGACGTGCCGGTGATCATCAACCTCCAGAGCGCCGACACCGATCTGGCCAAGCGGCTCATCGATTTCTGCAGTGGGCTCACCTACGCGTTGAACGGCGGCATGCAGCGTATCGGCGACAAGATCTTCCTTCTCACGCCGCGCAACGTCGAGGTGTCTGCCGAAGAGCGGGCAAGGCTCCTTGAGAAGGGCTTCTTCAATCAGTTCTAGCCAGCCGGCGCGGCCATGAAGGTCGGCGTCGTCGGCGCTGGGCATATCGCTCGGGCGCTGGCCGCTGGATGGGCTCGACCAGGTGTGGTGCCGTGCCCGGATCTGGTGTTCTACGATGTGCGCGGCGACGTTGCCGTGCGGGTCGCGGCCGAGTCTGGGGCGCAGACCGCAGCCGACCTGGATGCACTGGTGGCGGCCGCGGACGTCGTCATCGTGGCGGTTCGGCCTCAGCACGTGCTCGAGGTCGTCAGCCAGGTGGCGCTGGGGCTGGGCGATCGTCCGCTGGTCTCCGTAGCTGCTGGCGTGGGGCTGGCTCGCATCGGCGCCGCGCTGCCTCCGGGCGCGCGAGCCGGACGCGTCATGCCCAACGTCGCGGCGGCACTCGGTCTGGGCACGTTCGTGATGGCGCCAGGCACGCTTGGGGAGTGCGAGGAGCAGGTGGAGGATCTGTTCGCGCTCTGCGGCGACGTCGTCAAGATCCCCGAGGAGCTGTTCGATGTGGCGACTGTCGTCGCGGGATGCACGCCGGGCATCCTGGCGCAGATCGTCGCCGAGATGGCCACCATCGGCGCCGACGGCGGTCTCGCTCCCGAGGTCGCCGTGCGGCTTGTCGTGGCGAGCTTCCACGGCGCCGCGGCGGTGATCGCCGAGACGGAGGATCCAGCCGCGGTCTTGCGGTCGGCGGCGACGCCGGGGGGGATGACGGCTGCCGCGATCGCGGCACTGGAGGAACACGAGCTTGCCGCCGCGCTCCGTAGCGCCGTTCTGGCGGCGGCGCGACGGGCTGCGGAGCTGGGGGCAGCATGAGCAGGCTATTACCGCGAGGACGCGGCGTGAGCCGCGAGGGCGAGAGGGGAGAGGGATGAAGCTCACACCGCTGGACATTCGGCACAAGGACTTCAAGCGCGGCATGAGGGGCTACGCCGACGCCGAGGTGGACGAGTTCCTGGATGAGGTCGCCGACGAGTACGAGCGCCTCTTCAAGGAGAACATCGATCTCCGCGATCGCGTCGAGGCCCTCGACGAGAAGGTTGCGGGGTACAAGCGCATCGAAGAGACGTTGCAGAAGACGCTCATCAACGCGCAAGCGAACGCCGAGGAGCAGAAGCGGAACGCGACCAAGCAGAGCCAGCTGATCCTCGAGGATGCTGAGCTGAAGGCGCGCCAGATGGTGAACGAGGTCTACTCGGAGCGCCAGGGCGTGGAGCAGAGCCTCGCCAAGCTCAAGAGCGCGGAGCAGGACTTCCGCTTCAAGTTCCGTCAGATGCTCGAGGGCTACCTGCAGCAGCTCGGCCTCACCATCGCCGGCAGCGACGCGCCCACGGACTTCGCCCGTCACGCCGAGGCCATCAAGGCGGCGATCGCCAGGGAGAAGCCGGCACAGACGGCGCCGTCGTCGGCAGAGACCACGGCCGCCATGCCTGCAGCAGCCGCGGCCACTGAGCCTCCGTCCCCCGGCGATCTTGAGGCTGCGCCGGCAGTCCCGAGGGAGCCGGCGGTTGGCGTCGCTGCGCCGCCGGAGGACCGACCCGGAGAGCCCGATGGCAGCGCTGCCGTCCCAGACTCGCCGGTACGCGATCAGGCGGAGGTGACGCTGCCGGGCGCCGCGGGTGGAGCGTCGGCGGCCGCCGCGGCGCAGACTCCGGCGACGGGCCCCGTTGCGACTGGTGCGTCGCCAGCCAGAGAGCGCACCGTGTTCGGCGAGAGCGACGACCTTCTTGCCGACGTTGACAGCGGGGTGAACGAGAACGAATTCAAGTGGTGAGACCGGTCCGCTACGTGACAAGGAAGGCGGCGTCAGCCTGTCGGTATGGGCGACGCCCGGGGCACGACGGAGCGAGGTCGTCGGCGTCGTCGATGGGTGCGTGCGGATTCGGCTGGCCGCGCCCGCCAGCGAGGGGCGCGCCAACCAGGAGCTGGTGAGGTTCCTGGCAGCCGCGCTGCAGGTCACGCGCCGCGACGTCGAGGTGCTTGCCGGTGCGACCGCCCGGCGGAAGCTTGTCCGTGTCGGTGGGGTAACGGCCGGCTTGGCGAGGACGAGGCTGGGACTGTGAACGAGGAAGGGAGAAGGCAATGGCGAAGCTCGCCTACTGCAGGCGCTGCAGGGCTACCTATCCGCTGATTATCGTCGTGAACGACGGCGGCCGATCCGGCAAGGTCAAGGAGCCGGCGTGCCCCATGGGGCACGCCGACGTCGAGGAAGTCGACCGGCCGTCGAGCCCGCGTGAGAAGAGCTAGTCGCGGCTACGGGCTGGCGCTGTGCCTGGCGGCCGTGGTGTTCGTAGCCGACCAGGCCAGCAAATGGTTCGTGCGTGATTCGGCCGCCGACCTGCCATACGACGTAGGAGGCGGCCTCCGTCTCGAGATCGCCTACAACTCGGGGATCTCGTTCAGCCGTTTCGCCGATGCAGGGAACGTCGTCGTCCTGCTCGTGGCGGCAGTGGTCGTCGGTGTGACGGCAGCCATCGTGATGAGCGCTCCGCGGTATCGTCCGGCGCTGGGGCTGATTCTCGGTGGTGCTCTCAGCAATCTGTGCGACCGCCTGCGCTATGACGGTGCTGTGCTCGATTTCGTGCGCGTGTACGGGTGGCCGTCGTTCAACATCGCTGACGGCTTCATCGTTGCCGGTACGGTCCTCCTGGCGCTCCAGGTGCTACGTGGACACCGCGCGTAGGCACGAGCGCCGCTTCTGCGTCATGCCGGCCGAGGCCGGCAAACGCCTCGATGTCGTGGTTGCTCGGCGTGCCGGCGTGAGTCGTTCGGCAGTCCAACGCATGGTCGACGAGGGTGGCGTGACGGTCGATGGCGTCGTCGCGCGGAAGGGCCACGTGGTGCGCGCCGGCGAAGACGTTGCGTATCGCCCGGCGCCTCCACGGTTGCCGGCGCTGGCTCACGAAGCCGTCCCGCACCGGATCGTCTACGAGGACGCATGGCTGCTGGTCGTGGACAAGCCGGCCGGGGTGGTGGTTCACCCTGCCCCCGGCCACGAGCACGGCACGCTGGCGCAAGGGCTGGTCGAGCACGGGGCTCGGGGCGGTCACGAGCTCCGCCCGGGCATCGTCCACCGCTTGGACAAGGACACCTCGGGCTTGCTGATCGTGGCCAAGCGCGATGACGCGTACACGTCGCTGGTGGCGAGCATGGAGCGACGCGCCATCAAGCGCGTGTACGTGGCGCTCCTCTGTGGCGACTTCCCTCAGGACGCGGGCAGCATCGACGCGCCGATCGGGCGCCACCTCCGCGATCGCAAGCGCATGTCCCTGCACACCGTCGCCGGCCGGCCGGCGGTGACGCATTTCCGCGTGCTCGGCCGCGCCGCCGGCTATTCGTTGCTACGTGTCCAGCTCGAGACCGGGCGCACGCACCAAATCCGCGTGCACTTCTCGGCGCTCGGCTACCCGGTCGCCGGCGACACGCAGTACGGCCGGCGACCACGTCCGCAAGATCTCGGCCGGCAGTTCCTGCACGCCGCGCTGCTGTCGTTCCCACACCCCGAGGATAAGCGGCAGATGAGCTTCCGCAGCCCCCTGCCGCCGGATCTCCTGGCGTTTCTCGCGTCGCTCGGCCTCTCCGAGCCCCGCGACCTGTGAGGCGTGCTCGCGCGTCGCCGCGCGGGCTCCAGCGAGCTCCTCGCCGGGTGGCCTCGACCTCGTGATCGGAGGTACAATGCTCCCGCCTTTTCTTGGGGGCGCCGGTGCTGGCCGGGGCTTCCCCTGAACGTACCCCGCGGTACCCGGCCGGCTTCGACGGGCTGTCCCCCAATCGGCGGCGAGGTATCCATGGAAACGAAGCGACTCGTAGATGGCGTCAAAGCGACGGTGAGCGACCACATGGTGTCGTTTCGCCCAGTAGTCCACGAGCTCGAGGACTACGTCCCGGGAAGGGATCTCGAAGAGGTGGCAGCCGAGTACGGCCTGCCCCTCGAGAGAGTCGTCAAGATGGCATCCAACGAGAGCCCGAACGGTCCGTCGCCGGACGCCGTGGCTGCGATTCCGAGCGAGTTCGCCAATCTCAACCTCTATCCGTGGAAGAGATTCAGCGACTTCAAAGAGGCGATCGCCGAGTTCTACGGTCTCACCGCCGCCAACGTCGTGCTGGGCAATGGCTCCGAGTCGCTGATCTCGATGGTTCCGCACCTGTACGTCGAACCAGGCGACGAATCCATCATCGCCACCGAGGGCTACCCGCTGCATGAGTCGGCGTCGATGGTCGCCGGCGCCGTGGTGAAGCGCGTGCCGCTGCGTGACTTCTGCACCGACATCGACGGCATGATCGCCGCGGTGACGGAGCGCACCAAGTTGATCTGGATCTGCAGCCCGATCAATCCTACGGGCACGATCACCACGATGGCCGATCTCGAGCGGCTTCTCGCTTCCGTCCCGCCAACCGTCGCCGTCGTGGTCGACGGTGCCTACGCGGAGTACGTGGACGATCCCGAGTACGGCGACGCCATCGAGCTCGTGAAGCAGGGGTATCCGAACGTCATCGCATTGCGCACGCTGTCGAAGGCCTACGGCCTCGCCGGTCTCCGCATCGGCTACCTCGTCGCCGATCCGGTGGTGTGCAACTTCCTCGACCGCCTGCGCGAGCCCTTCAACATGAGCCGCGCCGCCACCGCTGCGGGGCCGGTGGCGCTCAGGGATCGTGAGTGGCTCGACAGGTGCGTCGGCGAGAACCGTGTCGGTCGCGCCTACCTGACGGAAGAGCTCGCCCGTCTCAACTTCGATGTGGTGCCGAGTGAGGCGAACTTCGTGCTCGTCGGCGTGCCCGGCGGCGCCCGGGAGCTCTACGAGAAGCTGATCGCGCGCGGCATCATCGTGCGTCCTACGGCGGGGTTCGGCTATCCGAACCACGTGCGCATCACCGTGGGCACCGAGGCGCAGAACAAGCGGTTGATCGCCGAGATCGAGGAGATCCTGGCTCAGGGCTGACCCGCACCGCTGCGGTGTCCGGGTAGGTGCGATGAGTATGGCCACTCTTGAATCCGAAGCGGTCGTCGTGTATGAGGGCGGGCGGCGCCCTGCGGCGTCGCCCGCCGTCACCCCCGGACCCTCGATCGCCGACCTGACCAGCGCGTTGGGAGCCCGCGGTGAGCGAGTGCCGGACGTCGCGGCGCAAGCACGCGTGGGCGTTTCGCAGAGCTCGTGGGGGCTGGCGATCGCCGCGTATCTCTTTCTCGTCGGCGTCGGTGCCGGCAGCTTCTTCACCGCGACGGTGCTGGACTGGTCCGGGTTCGGTCTTGAGCCGTCGTACCTCACGCTCATCGACGGCTGGTCGTGGGACTGGACGCAGGCCTTCGTACTGTGGGGTCCCGCGGCGGCGGCGCTGGGCGCGTCGACGCATCTTCTTCATGCCGGGAAGAACCGATTCCTCTTCTACACGGCAGGCAAGAACCCGCGCACGTCATGGATGGCACGCGGCTTCTCGATTCTCTCCACGTTCATTCTGGTAGGCGGCCTCGTGGCATTGGGTTCCGTGGTGGTACCCGAAGCGACGACGGAGTACGCGCTGCCTTGGCGCGCGCTACAGGCGATCGCCGCGCTCGCCGCGCTGATCATGGCGATCTACCCGGGGATGTTCTTGCGCTCCATGCCGGCGATGCCCGCCTGGAACACGCGCCTGCTGCCGGGGCTCCTCACAGTGGCGGCCTTCATGACGGGGTCGCTGGCGCTGGTTGTGGGCGCGACTCTGTGCTCGTTTCTCGCCGGGGACAGTGCCGTCGCTGCCGACATGCTTCGTGCCCTCGGGCTCCTGGTGCCGCTGCTGATCGTCGCCGAAGCGGCGGTGCTCGGCATGTACGTGCGCGAGCTGCGCGGCAACGCCAAACCCGAGGCGCTGCAGGCAGCCACGACGTGGTTGTCGGGCGCCTGGCGGCGGCGGTTCTGGATCGGTATCGTCGGCGGAGCGCTCGTCGTACCCCTGGCGCTGACGTTGGTGAGCCTTGGCGGCGCCGCGGAGGGCCTCCTTCTGGCGGCGGCACTGTGCGGCCTCCTCGGCGGCTTCCTCGTGCCCACCGGTGTGCTGGCGATCGGCATCAAGGAGACGCCGCCTCTCGTCAGGCTTAGTCGCTGGCGCCAGCTTGCGACGTCCGGGGATCTTCCGGCGACTGCGGACAGCGAGGGCCGTGCAGGATGAACGGGCGCGTGCTGTTGATCGACGAGGAGAAGTGCACCGGCTGCCTCTTGTGCACGGCGGCGTGTGCCATCGCCCACGCGGGTGAGATCGACTTCGAGAGAGCGCATATCCGGGTCTACGAGACTGGCCCGGAGCGGTTCGCGCCGCTTGCCTGCCACCACTGCGAGACGCCCTCGTGCACCTTGGCCTGCCCGACGAAGGCCTGTCACCGTGAGGTCGAGACGCTGCGCGTCCTGATCGACGACAACAAATGCATCAGCTGCCGCAGTTGCGTCAATGCTTGCCCGTTCGGGCACGCGCACTACGACCACGTCGCCCACGTCAGTGTCAAGTGCGACTACTGCGCCGGGCAGCCCGAGTGCGTGCGCGTCTGTGAGCCGCGGGCGATCGCCTACGTGTTCTCGGCCGAGAGCTCGCAGCACAAGCGGCGGGGGTCGCCCCTCGCTCGGGCTGTCGCGCGACGTGCCCTGGCACCGCCGCAAGCTGAAGCAGAGCCCACGGTGTCGGCCGCCGGTGAGGGGAGTGCCTGAGATGCTGCTCGCGTCGCGACGCGCGCCGGGCACTCCGACGGCCACGGCGGCAGCGGAAGGACGGACGTTACGAACGCTTGGCGGCAGGCCCCGGCGTTCGTAGGAAGGACCCTCGCCGCGAGTGAGCGCGGGGACGTGAGGAGGACCATGAGAGCGCATCTGGCACGGGCAAGCGCCGGCAGGCCTTTGACCAGGACCGTCCGATGAAGGCCGGGGACGGCATCGTCATCGCCGAAGGCAAGGTCGCCGGCGCGATGTACGGACGCATCGTGGTCGACCCCACCAAGTGCGTCGCCTGCCGCTGCTGCGAGCTCGCCTGCTCACTACGGAACTACGGCGAGTGCAACCCCGCGCGGGCGCGTATCTTCTCCGTGCGCTCGCTGGTCGAGGGCATCATCTTGGCGGTGCCGGTGGTCTGCCAGCAGTGCGAAGACCCGCTCTGCGTCGCCATGTGCCCGGCAACCGCCCTCAGCCGCAATGCCGAGACCCACGCCGTGGTGGTAGATGCCGACCGCTGTCTGGGCTGCAGGACCTGCGTGGAGGTCTGCCCGTTCGGGGCGCCGTCGGTCGATCCGCGCACCGGCAAGTCGGAGAAGTGCACGCTGTGCGACGGCGATCCCACCTGTGTCAAGGTGTGCGCCTTCGAGGCGCTGACCTACCTCAGCGCCGACGAGGAGAGCATCCACATGAAACGCTCGGGGGCAGAGAGGTACCTCGAACACCTGCGCACCACGGGGGAGGCGTCGCGATGAAGGCCAGCCCCACAGTCGCTGCGATCTCGTATCTGTACGGCGGCAGCATCCTCTTCGTCGATCTCACGCAGATGACCGTCGACGTGGTGCCGACGGCGCGCTACGCCGCCAAGTACACGGGCGGCCGCGGGATCAACGCGCGAATCCTGTACGAGTCCGTCGACGCCAGCACGGATCCCCTCGGCCCCGACAATGTCATCTGCTTCGGCACGGGGCCGCTGTCGGGGACGGCGTTCCCCGGCAGCAGTCGCACCGACGTGATGTGCAAGTCGCCCGTGACCGGACTGATCGGCGACGCGAGCATGGGCGGCGAGTGGTCCGCCGAGCTCAAGAACGCCGGCTGGGATCACGTCGTTCTGCGGGGCAAGGCGGAGCATCCGGTGTACGTGTCGATCCTCAACGACAGGGTCGAGATCCGTGACGCGCGGGCGATCTGGGGGGCGACGACCTACCGTGCAGAGGAACGCATCCGCGCCGATCTCGGCAACCCCGAGGTGAAGATCGTCTGCATCGGGCCGGCGGGCGAGAACCTCGTTACGTTCGCGAACGTGCAGAGCGACCTTGGACACTCGGGATCTCGCACCGGCAACGGCGCCGTGATGGGCTCGAAGAACGTCAAGGCGATCGCCGTGCGCGGCACGCGCGGGGTCAAGGTGGCCGACAAGGACGCGTTCCTGGAGGCCTGTTTGAACGCGCACAACGTCGTGCGTAGCGCCTCAGGGTACGCGGAGACGCACGACATCGGCGTCTCGGCCTTCAACATGGCCGAGGTCCGGTCTGGCGGCAAGTGGAGCGACGAGGCGCTCGCGAGCGCGCCGCCGTTCGACGAGGAGTTCGACTACCTGGGCTTCTGGAAGCAGTACGGCTACAAGCGCACGGGGTGCGTGGGCTGCCCCGTGCAGTGCATGGAGGCGTATCAAGTGCCGGGGCTTGGAGCCACGGTCGCGTCATGCGACCTGTACGCGGCCTTCTCCGCTGGCCTGCGCATCTTCGATCTCAAACTCTGGTACAAGATGCTGCTGAAGGCGCATACGCAGGGCGTCGACAGCGCCTCGGTGGTCACGATCATGAACTGGGTCTGGTACCTCTGGGAGCTGGGCATGCTCGACGAGTCGATCACCGACGGTTTCCGGCTCGAATGGGGCGATTCGGAGGCCATCGAGGGCATCTTCGACAGTATCGTCGCGCGGCGGGGCTTCGGTGATGTGCTCGCGCAGGGCATGGCCGCTACCGCTGCCTACCTCGACGCCAGGATCCCGCTCGAGCGTCGCGACGGTCGCAGCACCTACGAGTGGGCGCGGCAGGTGAACAACAACCCCATGTTTGGCCTGGACGCCAAGCTCCACGGCTCCGCCCTTGCCTACTCCGTGGGCAGGCGCTCGGACAA
>Ga0315295_10005193_pt1 | contig 11138 bp, 27 predicted proteins | sample YL17G14_0_MG_FD_204453 | JGI IMG/M metagenome (GOLD analysis project Ga0315295, IMG submission 204453) | Sediment microbial communities from Yellowstone Lake, YNP, Wyoming, USA - YL17G14_0 | ecosystem: Environmental > Aquatic > Freshwater > Lake > Sediment | place: USA: Wyoming | collected...
TTCTTAGTGAAGACCAACCGGTACTGTGTACACCCGATCAACGAGGTTATTGTTATTTTTCCGCTCCACCATTCGCGCCAACCCCACAAGGCAGTCCCTTTGCGCTTCCATATGAAAAGCCATTTTTTCGATCAGTTCGATTTCTTGCTGTTCTGCTCCGGAAAGCTTTGCAAGATAAATGGAGCTTTTGACAACGCTGATACTAGCCTCTACTAACTGAATTTCTTTTTCAAACATAGTGTCCCCCTTTTATTACAAATTTTACTTCTTTATAGTAATTAATATATATAGAAAAAATATAAAAAAGTTGCTTGCAGAACTTCCAACCCTAAATGTGCTAAAATCTCTTGATGAGATCTACCATGCCTCAAGGCACGCAACATTTTCGGGTGGTAATGTTCTGCAAGCAAGAAATAAACTATTTCGGTTCAGGGAATGGCATGTTTCTTGTCCATCTAATTCTATCAGTTTCTTTCCCTTCCCGAGTAAGATTCCAAGCTTTTATAATAAAAGCTAGTTTTGAAGAGTCATCATACTTTCTAGTTGATACTTTATCAGTAATCAATTTTTCTCTTAAAACACCAACAGGTTCTCCTTCTGTAATATTCATTCCTGTTTCAAGTTTTTGAAAGAATTTTTCGGCTTCATCTTTTTCTATTCTTTTGCAAAGAAAATATGCAAAACCTGCAAGAGTTGGAGAACATACTGTTCCAACTGTTTTCTTACTTGCATACTCAGCCGCTTCTCTTATATCTTGATTTTTTACAATTACTTCATCTAAAACTTGAGGAGCGATTTTATCTGCTTTTCTTGAAGGTGTTACATATTTCTTAATCCAGAAGTAATAACGTCTTGCAATTGGCGTTAGATATTTTGCTTGTTTTTCTCCCATCATGGATAGGATTTCGGCTATTGTTCTTGGTCTTCCCATATCCATAGTTGGAACAGCTTTTCTGGGAACGTTTTTAGAAACTACAATTTCTTGAGGAAGTCCACTTTTTACAATGGCTGTTAATCTTCGTTTTCCATCTAATAGTTTTCCATCTTGCCCTAAAATAATACTTTCACCGTTTAATACAAATCTTCCTTCTTTCATTTCTTTCGTTAAATAGGAAACTTCTGTTTCTGATAATGGCCTATTTATGAAATCTTCGCTCCTTTTTAAAATTTCTGCGGCCTTTGATGGTGTAATAGTCATAATTTCAACTGTAACTTTTTTTGCCACTAAATCTCTCCTTTCTAGTTTTGGGTTATTAAAAATAAAATGGGGTTTCTTGCCTACCCCATTCTATACCTGTTCACTAGAACACGCGAACCGGATTGCTCTCGTCTTTCATGAAGACACGAACTAATGCCAGCTCCTTTGTTGCTCTTTCATACAGACCACGGCAATTTCTTAAGATGTCGAACATATCTTCTACTTGTTCAATACCTTCACCACCGTTAAGGAGCATGTCTTCACATGATGCGATGAACTTGTTTTCTACTTTACTAATAATCACGTTAAAGGTTCTAAGCATAGAATGATCCTCCTTTTAATACATTAATTAATATATATAGAAAACGTAACTATATCTGACAAAAATCACGTACTATGTTTTACAATTTGTAGCTCATTATATATGTACGAATTTTTTGTTATAGAAAGAAAATAGGTTAGCAGCTAGCGCAGGATAGGCAAAAAAGAATCCAACCAATACCCCAAAGGAGCATTGTTGTAATAGATAATACAAGATGGATAGTTGGTTTCATTTATTGGTTTGATTTCCATATTGGTTTTCTCAGACAAAAAAATTTTCGGTAGATTTTATATTTTGTTCTTGAAATATGGAGGTGGTTAAACTGAGAATTTAACCACCTCCATTATTTAGACTTTAGAAACCATCTGTTCTAAAATTTCTTTTTCAGAGATAATATGAATTTTTAAACCTTCTAACTCATATGAATCCCCTGCTTTTTTGCTATAGAATTCTTTAATATAGATCCCGTCTTTTTTAATTAGATATCTACAATGCTCTGCAACATAATGAATACCAGGAGCTTCTGCACTCGTTCTAGTTTTGCATAGAGATCCAATCATTCCTATTTCAGTTACGAAATTCCAGAATGAGTCTTGTTCTCCTAACGTTATAAAAAGTTCATCTGCAGGCAGGGCTTTTATAATTTTTTTAACATCTTCTTTGTTTAGGTCTCCCCATCCTAGTTTTTCACCAAGTTTATTATACCATCCTGAATTATGACCAAAAGTTTCATGACTTCTAATTTGACCACAAGTTAGAAACTCAAAACCTGGAATTTTTTTTCCTTGAAATTCGTGACCAAAACACCCTTTTTCTAATAACATTTTATTCTCCTACCATGAAATATAGAAGAAGTCTACCTCCTTCTTTTCAACAAGTTCTCTTATTTGTTTAGTTAATTCTTTTGTTCCTTTTCCAGAAATCCATTTAATTAACTTCGTTTCTATTTGATCTGGAAAGATAACTTTCATTTCACTTAGTTTAGAATCCTGTTTTTCTGCTTCTTCTTTAGTATCCCATTGACTATTTTGCGCTTGATAAAATATGTTATGCCACTTTTCGCTCATGCAATTTAATGTAAGCCTATATTCTTTTACACATATATAGCCAGTTGGTTGAATACGTTTTAATGCAGTTTCCCATATGTGCTCTACATAATAAGCCATATTAGCATCTTTTGGTTCTACCACTTTACAAACTAGTAAATCAAGAGACATATTATTCTCCTATAATTGAACTACTTTTACTAGGTATGGAATATATCCATGTTTCTCTAATGTTTTATCATAGAAAATAGGAATATCTTTTTTAATACTTATAATATCTATATTCCTTTGTTTAAATTCTCCTTTAAAATCTTCTTCTGTTAATTCCGGAGATCCATAAATAACAAACTCTTTAACTTCCCTTATTACCATATTTAATCTCCTAGCTTGGAAAATATTTGTCTATCTTTTCTTGGAAGTCCAGAATAACCAACTACTTTTAGTAACCATATATCTGTTTCTTTACTAAAAGTTAGATAACTATAACTTCTTTTAAAATTGTTTCCGCCCCACGCTTCTACTAAATACGTTCCAAGATCTATTGGTTTCTCTATTTGAGTTGGTTTGGCAGGAATTGAAGCATTATATCTTATTTCAAATTCAAGAATTTTCTTTGCTCCTATATGAGTTATTCGTCTTGAAATTGCTCCACTAATTGAAGTAGCAGAATTATTTTGAGATACAAATCTTCCATTTTTCCATAGATCAGTTACTTGTTTTATAACTTCTTCTATAGTTTTATTATAGTATACATTTTGATATTGAAGACCTGTGTTCGGAGAAAATGTCATAACAGTGACATCAGTTTGATTTAAGTAGTTGATTATGTATAGCAATCTAGAAGATAAATCATCTCTATAGATTCTATATTCTATAACTGTCTTTTCTCCATTTGATCTTTCAGTTTTTTCTGTTATTAGTTTTACGGGATTTCCTGGTAACATCTTTTTTCTTCCTTCCTTTCGCGTCTTTCTTTCTTTCTTGTTTAACCATCTCTTGATAGTAGGCTTTATATTCTTTTTTTACTTTTTTTAATTCTGAAAAGATTTCTAATTCGATACCTTTAGTTCTTCCATATTTTCGTAGTAGATAGAACGGAATATCTTTTTCATCTATTAGAATAAAAGAAACGTTTTCTGATTGTATTGTACTTCGAACTTCTTTTAAAGATTTGATACGAGGGTCATCTGATAGTTTTATCCAAATAAGAGGTTTTACTATATAAGTTTTAGAATCTTTTTTTTCTAAGTATTTTGTATAGTTATATGAAGAAATTCTTTGAAATTTATTTCGTAAAGCGCTTTCTAATATTTCTTTATAATGCTTTTTTCTTAAAAAATTATAAATCACACATTCTCTTTCCAATGCAAAAAGAACATCGAACTTCTTTATATCAAACTTTGCGTTGAGATGGTTGAATTGATTTGGCAACAAATTCTAAGAACTCCTTGCTTTTAGAACCATGTTGTAATAGTTGAGAAAATGTTCTATATTGAGTTATGTTCATAGTAATAATTCCTTCAATTTGTTTTTCTGCTTTTTCTTTATCTTCTTTAATATTCCTTTCAAATATTATGTTATAAAATTCTCTAAAAAGATTAGATAAAGATTGTTCATCATTTGTAGGAATAACCTTTTGAACTAAGATATATTCTAAGGCAGCTTTGAGAATTATAGTATTCATTATAGCTGCATGGGAAATTGTAAAATTTGTATTGTCATTTTTTAATGCATCTTTTTCGATTTTTCCCATTCCATAGTTAATTAAACCATTTACTAATTCTTTTCTAGTTTCGTCGTTCATTTAATCCTCCACTACTACGGGATATAGTTTATAATCTTTGGGTTCAGCTGCTTCAAGAGTTATCCATCCAATAGCAACCCATTCTTCTACAAAACCATCAAGAATAACTTTAGAAATTCTTTTTTCGTTTCCAGATGCCATCTTAAAATTTGATAATTCACTTCGTTTAATTGTTTTTTGTTTACCACCCATAACTTTTGAATAGGAATGCTTTTCCAACAACTTTTTTCTTTTCTTCATATGTCTTTAGTCCATCCCAAAATTTGTAAGCTTCTTTATCTCCACCATGAGTTTCCATATAACTTGCATCACATACAGTTTCAATTACATGAGCTCTTGGCATGACTGGTTGTTCACCAGCTTCTTCAAGAGAAGAAAGAATATCTCCACCTATAACGTCCCATGTTACACTTGCCATTCTAATGATTCTTTGTTCCATTTCTTTAGGAATTTTCATTTTCTATTCCTCCTAAGATTTCATATGGGAACCATCCACCAGTTTCTACATCAAGAATCATTACTTTTTCATGTTCTTTTTTATAAGTGGTATTATACATTCTTTGTTTTTGTAAAGTATCTAAATCCACTTTGTATATTTTTCCTAATTGAATATTATCGTGAACTTCCATCAACCCATCGTCTGTTTTTCTTTTGACCAACTTCATTTCAACTATACGCATATAACCTCCTTTTAGAAAAATAAAAAAACTAGAGCGTCTCAAACTTCGAGAGACTCTAGTCTTATGATCTAGACCTTTTCGAACTCGATTTTTATCAACTCGAGTTCAGTACTGGTGGTATCAATGTTGTTAATCTTTGCCATTGCGATGATACCATTCACTTTGGCAAATTCCTCTTGATATCCTTTAAGAAATTTCTCAAGAGTAATTTTTCCATCTTTTACCTTAAAAAGCAGGTCTCTTCCGGTCATCATAATAATTCCCTTTCATGAATAAATTGGGGTATTATTTGAATTGGTTCTGACCCTATAAGCATTACAGAAATCTCGTGCATCAAGATAGTGAGTGCACTCCCCCAACTCTCAAATTTTTGTGGAACCAGATATTTGATAACTGTCGCTTTTTGAGGGTTGGAGGTTACTAATTGAACTTGGGCTGGACGATAGAACTTTCCCATGCCTACGTTTATGATCGTGTAATAAAGCATGTAATATCCTCCTTTCTTTATAATTAATATATATAGAAAATTTATACAAAAAAATTTAAAAAAACGACTATCAAGTTTTTTCCTGATAGTCGTTTTTTTCTACTCATTCCTGGAGTATGTGGAGGAATAATCTTACCTCCACTCCTCTGCTTTCGATCTCCTCAACGGTCTTTTTATAGACCATTTCCAACGACGGTTGCAGTTTCAAATACGCGTTACCGAAGCTATCGGTAACTATGAAACCGTTGTATCTTGGAATGATGAACAACTTTATATGCGGTTTTGTCCCTTTCGGAATCTTTCTTGTTTCAGAAAATTGATTCATTTCGCTGTTCCTCCTTGAATAGATTTTTATAGTTATTCATTAACTACTTGCTCCTGCCCCATATACTGCCGGAATAATTGTTTCACTAAAGCATCCTGAAAAGGATCTATCCTGACCTTTCGGTTAATTGATCCTGACAGGTCTTCAACGTCACTCTCGTAAAGAGTAACGCCAAAAAGTTCCATGATCCAGTCTTTTCTTCTTGGCATTAAAATCACCTCCTGTAATAATTAATATATATAGTAAATAAATTCTAGTCGTATCGAGAAAATAGTATAAATGTATGTAAAATAGATTCTACTTTTCGCAAACGATCTTCTGTTGTTTCTTTATTAAAGTATATATAATCTTTTATTAAACTACATTTACATAGTTTTTGAGCAGTAATTGTTCCAATAATTCCTTTATATGTTTTAGATCTACATATCGGAAGAACCAAACATTCGTGGCAAGGTGGTTTCATATTTTTATCTCTGAAATATTATTCTTTTCCATTAATTTCAAAACTTTTCTTAATAATGGTCTATATCCAGTATCTCTTTTATGAAAGATTTTATTTGGTAATAGATTTTTATCAGTTAATGGATCGACTATTTCATACTCATGCAAACCTTTACTACTTATATTTCCAGTATTATGAATACAGATCAAATCAATTACTTTATGGTTTATTGCTACAGATACAATTAGCATAGTTTCTCCTTTATAATCTATGAAAAGATTTAGAACAAAATACTAATAAACTGAAGGGAGGTTTATAACAATGACTTTAAAAATTTGGCAATTAGTGGCTGCTGTTGTAGTTGCTTTGCTAATTGGATATGCTGTTGGACATTATGGATTTGGTTCTACACCACCTCCAGTAGTTCAAACAGATCCTCATAAGCAAAAAGCACCAGGGGCATAATTTTATGATGGGGGTTTAATAGTGTGTTTATTAATGAGTGTAAACATATTTTAAACCCCCTTCATGTTTATTGTAGATTAATGGATTTGAGGATTATACCAAAAAAATACTGTATTAAACTTTGTCTTTTGTATGAAAATTATATCTTTAAATATATTAGAAAAAGTATGAATTGTTAATTTCTAAATTTGAAAAAATATTAGAACAAATAATAAAGAAAGATATACAATATAGAGAATTCTATAAGGAGGATATTATAATGAAGGTTACCGATTCAATATTATTTCTTAGCTGTTCTAGAAGAGCGCTAAAAGAACAAGTTCTAAAATCTAAGTTAGAGGAAGTCAAAAGAGTTGCTTTTTCTGAATTTATTATGAATGAAGCTACCGACTACGAAATTATGTCTTTGTTAGTTGATAATAAACTACCAAAAGAGAAATATAATCAAGAAGCAGAAATTCAGTTGTTTGCTGAATTTAAGCATATGGTTATTGAGAATTATTCAAACCTATCAAAAACGATTGATGAAGCTGGTTTGGTTTCAGTTATTTATGAAGTTGGTCCTGTTTCTATTCATGGATATTCAACTGCAGTTCCTGTTCTTGAATTCCTAATTAATGAGCAGGGAAGATCTGGAGGTGGTGAAGTTAGCACTGCAAGTTGGTATGCAAGAAAGTATGGAAAGCAACTTAGTCAAATTCCTAGAAAAGTTAAAAATGTTGCAAAAGATGTTAGTGGAGCTTATTCTGCAGCTGGAAAAGATTATTATGCAAGAATGAAAAATATTAAGCATAAAAAAGTTCTTGGTGGTACAGCGGCAGCTGCTCTAGCAGCTTATGGTGCTGTAAAAGCCTATCAAAGATGGATGAGTGCTGGAGCGAAAGCTTGCAAAGGTAAGTCAGGCGCAGATAGAACTGCTTGCTTACAACAATACAAACAAAAAGCTGACGCAGCAAAAGCAGCAGCAAAAAGAAAGTAAATTTTATTTGGAAAAAACAAAGGTCTCTTATTAACGATGAGAGACCTTTGTTTTCCGTCAAACCATTGTTCCAACTTTTTGCTCTATTGGAATTATTGTTCGTTGAGGAATTGGATGTGTTGATTTAGTCATTTCCCCTAGAAGATAGATGTAAAGGATAATAACTAATATTCCAAATAAGATTAATTTTGCCCTAAGAATTCTAGTTCTTCTTATCCCGAGTCTGAACAGCAAGTTCATGCCTTTTTCCTCCTTCCACTATGTCACGAATTATAAATGCATAGTAGAATATCTTATTGGCATAATTCACATCAAATTGGGCTTTATCTTTTGGAAACTGTGTTGAACCAGTTAGATACCTATATAGAGTAGCAAAGATGTCTCTATTTGCTTCTGTATAATACTTATCAAAGACATCCGTTCCAGATTTAATATTTTCGTTGACCCAGAACAATTTAAACTTTTTATCAACCCCATTACTTTGTAATTCTGGTTGCAACCTCCATGTTTGGTATCTTACTTGCATAAGTCCAACCGCTCCCATATTACTTTCTCTAAGAGGGTCGATACTAGATTCAACAAACATAACAGCAAGTATTAAGTAAGGATCTAATTTCTTTTTTCTAGACTCAGTTATTGTACTAATCGCGATCATTCTTCTTATAGTTGGATCTAGTCTAGGTTGCATCTGTTCAATAGCATTATCAATTTTTTCTATGAACTCTCTCTCTCTTTGAAGATCTTTAAGAATAATTTGTTCTGTAACTCTTTTCTGAATTTGAGATTCAGATGAGAGATAACTAAGAGTCTCGATTTGTTTTTGATAATCATTCATAATATTTTTATACTCAATGAAAAATACTAAGCACATAACTAATGTTACTAACGTTGCCCATTGAAGTGTGAGCGACCAGATTGTTCTATCTTTTGTTTCTACTTTCTGTTCCATCTTTTTTTACCTCCTTTGATAACTCACATAAGTATTCGAACATCTTTTGCTTATTCTGACCAAAAGCATACATTTGTTTCTTGTCAGTGAAGCAAAGAACTTGATACTCTTTCGGAGTCATTATCGGGTAAACGAGAGGTGCAGAAAAGAATAAATCCAGATGTTTTCCATAACCCGAAATATTAAAAGTTATCAATTTTCTGTTCTTTCTTTTTTTGTAGATTACTTTTTTTATTGTTGTTCTATAAACTGGTTCATATAGAAGTTCTTGTGTGTCTTTCGGAAATTCTTCGATGATTAGCATGTGTACCCCCTTTTAAAAAAATGCTCAGATATCATGTAGACTATATGAGCATTTTAAGTTCAACTTCTGGCAATCCACAGTGTTTGGGATGTCCCGAAGTCAACGTTGACCGCTTTTTTCTGAATCTCTCCTTTTGCCTCAATACGGTCCAACTCTTTGTGAGCAGCATCCTCATTGCGGAAGTATAAAGTTCTATCTTTTTGGATAGTTTGTTTTCCCGCCTTCTCCACGATTCTTGTGAATTTGAGAGGTTTGTACCAGAACAACCAATACCTTTTGAGAATCACCCACAAATAAGTTGCTGTGCCCCTTAACCTCTTACGTTCGATAATGTAGAATTCAAACATATAAAATACCCCCTTTCTTTATAATTAATGTATATAGAAATTAATTTCTAAAATTTATTATTTTATCAATTGATCTTAGTATAATTTTTGGTAAACTAAAAAAATGTAATACTGAAAGTAAAAGTAACCACTTTTCAAAAGTCGTCATTTTGAAGTTCCTTTCCACTTGATCTTCGAAACGTTGGTATAAAAGGTTCATCTATAAAACCCGCTTTTTTCTTTGGAGGATCTATAAGAGTTGCTATGGCCCACATTTGTTCTAAAGATAGTTGAAGTTTTGCACTATGTTCTGTGCACTCTTCTATTGGATCATCTTCTCTTAGACTTTTTTTGAATTGAGGACATCTTAAAAGTACAGTTGTAATAGATGTTCGAGCATATTGTAAATGCTTACAGGAAGAACATATTCCAAATCTACTTGGGATAGATACTGAATTTCCTCCTGCTTTCCAAATATCTTGCCCTAGTTGATTTGCTTTGGATTCAATTTCATCATATATTTGTTGTTTTTGGTCTGGACCATATTCACTTACTTTTATCATACTAATCTTTCATATACCTCCATAACCACCAACTACCTGGTCTTGGTCCGAACATTTCCATGTTTTTTCCCCTTTCTTTTTATTTTAAAACTTGTAAAGTTTTGATCGTACAAAGATTTATCATAATCTAAAGATTCTCCTTTAAATTGGTCAAACCATATTGTATATGAGTCATCAACAAATAATCTATAGATTGTGTCATTGGCAAGTTTTTTCTTGTTTAGAATATGTTTTATAAGATCAACACGCTTAACTCTCTTTTTTTGGAATAGATTTGTTTTTCCTAAACAAGTTTGTAAGTCAGAACATGATCTCATTATTTTGTAAATATTTATATTTAAAATGTGAGGCATACCAACTACTCCAATATATGGTTTCGATAATTCAACTTTATGCTTACATATAGGAAACACTAGACAATCAATACATGGTATTTGTTTCATTATTACCTCGTAAAAAAATTGAGTCTGGTGAGTTCCTAGTTCACCAGACTCAAGTCAAATAATTACTTTGGTTCTTTCTTTGGAGGAGGTGCCTGTTGTGGAACGGTCTTAACTAAATAGTGAAATCTAACGTCCACAATTTGCATGTAGGCACTTGATTTATCCTTCTTTAACTCACGCAGCTTTGTCTGCATGGCTTCCTGCATAATAAAGTTATATGCTGAGGAAGGAAATTCCTCCTTAGTTTTGGGAAAGTCATATCCTTGTGGCACGACGAAATGTGCCGCAAAATAGAAGACATAACCTTCCGGAGTTGTTTGTTCGTTGACCTGAACTAATGCACATTGAATCAGTTGCGCATTAGCCACTCCGGCCACTGAGAAAATAAAAACAACAATTGCCAAAATTCCAAAGATCTTTTTTGTCATGACAATACCCCCTTGTTTGATTTGTATTAATTAATATATATAGATATCTCTTATTATCTGGAACAAATATTAAATGGAGAACGAACAAGGTGGAAAAACAAAAGATTGATATTGATAATTTTAAGATAGGCCCGTCAAAGATTCACGGAAATGGAGTTATTTCAAAAGAGTATTTTGCTCCTGGTTCGTTTATAAATATTGCTCTTATTGATTTAAAAACTACTATATTTGGCGCTCACTTAAATCATTCTGATTCTCCAAATGCTAGAACAAGAAAAGAAGATGGCTTTTTTAGAACTTATGCTATAGCTAATATAAAACCAGAAGATGAAATTACTGTAGATTATACTGTGAATAAAGATTTAGAACAACCAGAA
>Ga0315295_10005196_pt1 | contig 11130 bp, 9 predicted proteins | sample YL17G14_0_MG_FD_204453 | JGI IMG/M metagenome (GOLD analysis project Ga0315295, IMG submission 204453) | Sediment microbial communities from Yellowstone Lake, YNP, Wyoming, USA - YL17G14_0 | ecosystem: Environmental > Aquatic > Freshwater > Lake > Sediment | place: USA: Wyoming | collected...
ATCCTGGACAAGTACCTTCCCGAATTCCTCTGCCGAAGTCTTATCAGCTATCAGTTTCTGAGCATGTGTGTTTCCAAATCCTGACAGTAAGAACAGGATAATGACAACCTGAGTTTTTTTTCTTAGCGCTGAGTTCCAATAACCTGCATTTACATTATTAAATACTGATTTCTTATTAAGCAGAGAAAGGATAATAAAAAGAAAAAGCAATCCGTATCCTGTGTAAGTTACCATCATTCCTGCGAGATCGTGATTAACAGACAGTACTGTGCCTTTTTCATCAGGATCATATGATGACTGATAAAAACGGTATCCTTTATACTTCAGAATATTATTCATAAAGATTGTAAAGGGTTTTTCAAGATTCACAGCCTTATCGATGAGGACCACATTACTTTTATAACCGGAAGGACTGTTTGAACCAGGATACCTTTCAAGAACAAAGTCATTAAGTATGAGAGAGAAAGGAAGGGATCTTTCTTCTGAGCCGTAAGTAACTTCAAGTGTATTGTCGTCAATATTTGCAGATCCTGATGTAAGATACTCTGATTTATCATCCCACAAATTAATGGCAGCGACTGATTCATTTCCCGAAAGCAGATGGAACAAGAATGCGTTTTTACCGGTTTCCTGCACGTTCCTGTTTACTGAAACAATTTTTAATTCCCCGTTGATTTGCATATCCTGGGGCACAATTTTCAAGCCTTTTACGGTAATTATCTGCATTGGCTTTACCCCGGTCAGCTCACCGGGCTTAACAGAAAGTGTTTCCCGGGTCATCATGCTTGCCTGGGAAAGCGGAAATTCTGATTTGACAAGGAATGATGAAGAGTCGGTTATAATTGTAATATCACAATCGGTAGGTGGATTAAGTCCGATCGACAGACCATTAAAAACTGCCGATTCCCCGCTTTTAAGATTTATTGTTCCCCTTCGCAAACTGTCGGTAACCAATATTGAAATAACCGGACTTCCGTCAGGAAAACGAGACTCAGAAACAACCTCGGAAGCATTTGTCAATATATGGTCAAGAACAAGTTCATATTCTTTATTATCTGACTTTATCTTCTTCTTAAAATTATCTGCTGATGAGGAGCTCATAAAATATTTCCTGGAGTTCTGGATGAGAATATTTCCTGATTTATCTTTCAGAACAAGACTGATAAATTTATCACCAGAGAAACACTTGCTTTGTCCCTCTCCTTCACGGATATGAACAGTGCCTTCCCATCCTGTGTATCTTGTGATTCCTGCGCCCGTTATCATAAGAATGAATGAAAGATGAAAAAGGAGAATCGTCAGTTTTGATTTTCTGTAAAGCTTAAAGATTATCATCTGCCCGATAAGGTTGACTGACAGGAGGAATAATATCAGTTCGAACCATTTTGTGTCGTACACAAAATTGTAAGCAGCTGAAGATCCGTAGTCATTTTCTATAAATGTTGCGGCAGCCATTGAAGCTGCAAATATCATAAACAGAATCCCCATGAAGATTGGGGAAAGGAGGAATTTTAGAATTTTCATAATATTTATAATTCAAGTTGCCGGTTGCGGGTTATTCATCCTTTTTCCGAAATCTGCCATAATCTATCCTTATCAAGAATTTTTATTACTGATGACTGTGTGCTGATAACATCTGACTCTTCCATTTCCCGGAGAACCCTTACGACACTTTCCTTTACCATATTTGTCATTTCTCCAAGCTCCTGACGTGAAAGTACCATTTCAAATTCATCAGCCTTAAAAATTTCATCTGAAAAATAAAGCAATATTTCAGCCAGTCTTCCAGACATCTTTTTTTGAGCCAGATTGACCATCCTGATATGCGATCTCAACGATTTTGAGCTTATATCTTCAAGGAGGCTTTCTGCAAAAGCTCCATTTACCTTTACCAGATGTCTGAAAATATCAAAGCTTATAAAACATGCCCGTAAAGCAGTAATTGCGGCTACAGAATATGTGTACCTTGAATCCACATAAGCCCCTGGTCCCATGATGAGCTTACCTGGCAACAGAATGCCCATTATAAAGTTGCGTCCCCTAAGGCCTTCAATGTAATTTTTAGCCATGCCAGAGGCAAGAAATAACGCACTGGTTGCAGGTGTGCCCTGCTTAATGATTATTTCACCAGGCTTAAAAGTCGCCTCATATCTGTTTTCGTTAACTAGTTGCAATTCAGATTTTGTAAGATGTTGAAAATTCTTCCAGCGCATTTCACAGTTTTCGCAATTATCTATCGTATTTTTTTCAGACATGGTTATTAGATAATGGGGGTCAAAATTAAAAATACAAAGTGCAATTATTGACAATTCTCACAAATATCATTATTTTTGTTGATAAATATCAATAATTAGTTTCATTTCTATCAATTTTATACATTGCAAATAACATAATTACTGTTAATAAATTAACAGGAGGTATTCTTACATTGCATTCGTAAAAACCTGTAAAGATCCATAATATGAAAAACCTGTTAACACTTATTACCTTACTTGTTTTAGCTGCTTTGCTTTTTTCTGCCTGTGAAGGACCGATGGGACCGGCAGGTGCTGACGGAGAAGACGGTAAGGATGCAAATGAGACATGCAAGCTATGTCACAATCCGACAGTCGTCGACCAGAAAGTTGTCGAATTCAATTTCTCCAAGCATAAGTATGGTGAAGCTGCTTTTGAAGAAGCAGGAAATGCAGCTTGTTCTCCATGCCACGAATCTGAAGCTTTCAAGTATGTTTGTAAGAATAATATCCCCGCGACATTTACGCTTAACGCTACAACTGGCAAATATGTGAACGATTATTCCGCCACAACATCTATTGCTTATGGAATATTAAGTTGTTCTACCTGCCACAGTAGCCTGCATTCAAATTACACAGGCACAGAGTTTTTCCCACTAACCACTACTGCACCTGTATCGATGACGATGTGGAAAGGAACAAAGACCATCAATTTGTCCCAGAACGGAGGTACCAGCAATCTATGCGTAAAATGTCATCAGCCGAGACCATTGACAACCAGCACTTCCCTTTCAGATGGTAATGTTGTCGATTATAATTCTCTTGCGACCAACCCCGGGGATAACTTCTATGACAGCACCATTGGAAATGCCGCGCCAAACAAAGTCCTGCCATCATACAGGATGCATGTACATTATGGCACTGTCGGTGCAATATTCGCAGGCCAGGGTGGAATCCAGTTTACAGGTTCAGTTGCATATGCCAACTCAGGACATACTACTGAAGCCACATGCTCAGATTGCCATATGGCATCGATTACCGGAAGAGCCGGTGGACACACATTTAAAGTGAGAAGCGGAGAAGGAGCATTAACATCATCAACTACCTGGAATTTTAATGGCTGCAATGTAACAGGTTGTCATACAGGATATAATTCGTCGGATGAACTTCATTGGAAAACACCCAGAAAAGTTATTTCAGATCTCTTAAATGCCCTTGCAGTAAAAATAAATGCGGTTGGTGAAGGAACAAATATTCTACACAGTGAAACTGACGGAGAAGCAAACTTATGGGCGGGGTTGACAACGGGCAATTTTGACGGCTACCTGAATATTTATGACCCTTCAACAAACCCTTCAGGGGCTTGGAAGAATCCAGGAAATACCAATTCATGGACTACTGAGCAAAAAGCAATTAATACAGCGTTACCAACATTCCCAACTCTAAAAAATGTGGTCGCCGGTTCGATAATCAATTTTCAGATGTGCCTGAGGGAATACAGTCTGGGTATCCATAACTATAAATATGCAAAAGCTTTACTGCAAAATTCAATTGATGCTATGACTGTAGCAGGAATCTAGAAGATATATTTAAAGAAGAGATATGCTTGGGCATTCTATGAAACTACCATCTGCTGGCAGGAACTGGATTTCTATAATAGGCTTGCTGATTGCATCAATCAATCTTTTGCTGATCATATTATTGTTTCTGATTTCAACAGTTTTCAATGAAAGCAATACAAACCTGGGTTTGTTCATATACATTATTTTGCCAGGATTTCTTTTGCTTGGATTGATAATGATTCCGGCAGGAATTATAATTTCGAGAAAAAAAAGACTCGCTTCAACTCCTGCTGAAAAAAAACGGCTACCAACCATTGACCTGAATAATCCAAAACACAGAAATGCATTTATTGGTTTCACTATAGTGACATTGATTATTCTTTTTCTTTCTACCTATGGAAGCTTCCAGGCATATCATCTTACAGAATCTGTGGAATTCTGTGGCACTCTCTGTCATAAAGTCATGGAACCTGAATATACGGCATACCAGAATTCTCCTCATGCAAATGTTGCCTGCGTTGATTGCCATGTCGGGAGCGGTGCATCATGGTATGTCAAGTCGAAGCTTTCGGGATTGCATCAGGTTTATGCAGTTGCTACAAAAACATATCCTTCGCCTATTGAAACGCCCCTCCATGACCTTCGTCCGGCAAGAGAAACATGTGAAAAGTGCCACTGGCCTCAGAAATTTTATGCAAGAAACCTTCAGACCAATAGGTATTTTCTGACGGATTCCCTTAACTCCGAATGGAATATTATTCTGCAGATGAAGATCGGACCTGAATTAAGTGATCTTGGTTTTACTGAGGGAATACACTGGCACATAAATCCGAATGTAAATATTGAATACATATCTGTAAATGACAAACGTGAGTTAATAACTTATGTAAAGTACACCAATAAGGCAACCGGAAAAGTTACAGTTTACAGAAATCCCGAAATTGAAATATCTGACAGTACAATATCTGCATCCTCGGCAAGGACAATGGATTGTATAGATTGTCACAACAGGCCCTCTCATAAATACAGGTCACCTTCGGTCTATTTCGATAAAATCATGCTAACAAATGAAGTGAGGAACGAGATCCCCTTTATAAAGAAAACTGCGATGGGAATTCTCAGAAATAATTTCCCAAGTAAGGATACAGCATTTATGCAGATCAGAGAAGGGATCATTAATTTTTATAAATCAGATTTTGGCGATTTTTTCGAAAAAGAGTCCGCTCTAATTGATCAATCTATAGCCAGATTACAAAAAGCCTACAGCCAGAATTCTTTTCCGGGGATGAAAGTAACTTATGATGTTTATCCCGATCATATCGGACATCTTGAATCAGAGGGTTGTTTCAGGTGCCATAATGATTCTTTCAGATCAGATAACGGGAGGAATATTGCCAGAGATTGTAATCTTTGCCATACAATAATCGGTCAGGGTAAACGAGATCTGATGCAATTCACCAATATAAGGGATACACTGGAGTTTCAACATCCCGTGGATATCGGAACAGCATGGAAAGAAGCTAATTGTTCTGAGTGTCATATGTCTTTGTATTAGCAAGGCAAGAAGACTGAATGAAGAGGTTAATAAAAACCCGGCCATTTAAGCCGGATTTTTATTTAAGAACAATGTGATTAAATTTCTTTACAATTTATTTTTTGAATGTTCGCATATAATTTACGATATTCCAGATATCATCATCTGATAGTTTGCCCTCGTACTTTGGCATTTCTCCCCTTCCGGATCTGGTTTTGTAAAAATGCTCACCATCTGTCTGATCCTGGAAATAAGTGACTGAAAAGTCGCCTGGAAAATCCTTCAGCATTCTTGCTTTAACGCCATCGCCAAGACCGGTCTTCCCATGGCATGATGCACAATTTTTTAAATAAAGAGTTTGTCCGGCCTTGTTGCTCTCATCTCCTTTTGCTACAGGATTTTTCATGTTCTTTGATTCCGTCGGGACATCCCATGGTTTAGGTTGTTGTGTCTGTGCAGTCGCATTAAAGGCAATTAACAAACCACCTATAACCGCTACTGTTGTACTGATTAATGCTTTTCTAAGTGTCTTCATTATATTCAATTTTGATTTTGGTATATTACAATTATCGTGCAATTTTTTGTTTACGGAATTAATTTTCTTCAGATTCGTGATATCCTGAGATCATTCCCCGGAAAAGAGAAGTCGGCTTTGACCCAAGGGTACATGTATAAATATGAATAACCAGAAAAACGGAAAGAAAGAATCCCATAGTGATATGGAGTATGTCAGTAAGTACGAGACCGCTTATTCCAAATATCTTATTTATTGTAACTTCCGGAAACAGTAGTCCCAATCCTGAAATGATCACCAAGGGCAAGGCGATATACATGGCAATGACATAGGAGAACTTCTGCAATGGGTTGAATTTACGTTCAAGAGTAATGGGAAAAGGATGTTTTTCCCCCCTGAACATACCCCAGGCATAGTATCTCATCTGTTTCCCCATGCCAGACCAGATATTTCGCTTTTCAAGGTTATAATATTTTCCGTTAGCAGTCAGGAGATTACCTGTAACAAAAAATATATAATTTACTATTAAAAGAATAGCAGCAAAATTATGCCATTTTACAGCTCTGTCAAAATCATATAAAATAGCCATCTGATCTTTTCCGGTATATTGCATACTAATACCGGTCACTATTAGTATAATAATTATCACTGCATTCAACAAATGCCATAATCTGACCCATACAGGATATAAATACATTTTTATCTCTCTAATTTTAATGTTTCCTTATAATTCTGAAAATAATATGAATGATTATTGCTGTTATCAATAATATAGCAGTAATAAAACTTAAATTATTCAGATACTGGTTTCTATTGGCCCCTATCACATATGATTCATTCATTATAATTCCATTAAAAAATCCATCCTTTCGCTGCTCTTTCGACTCAAATTTATATAGTGAAGACATAAGCAATGAGTTCCGGGAGTGGCATTCATTGCATCTCTTTACTGCTTTCTCAACAGTATTAATCAAGTGAGACACAAGGATAGTATCATTTATTTCAGCATGGCACTCAATGCACCTGACATTTTTAAAGTGGGATTCCTGGTCCGGAAGCCATTCATGTTTCTGAAGTATATTTATTTCTTCCCTTTCAGATAAGAGCTGGAACTGATTATAATTTGAATGACATTTTAGGCATATATTATTGTCATAAAGTATTGCTTCCTTAACGTTCGAACTGTTCCTGATGTTAATCTTGTAATCATGGGGATTATGGCAATCCCAGCACGTAAATCCCTCAGCTTCAAGCTTAAAATGTGTACTCTTTTTGTATTCAGATTCTATAGTTTCAAAATTAAACTGAGAGAACTTTTCATCTCCGCCATGGCAGTCCATGCAATTATAACTCTGCTCCATACGAAGTTCCCCCGCATGAGGAAATTTTGTGTACTCTTCCGAATGGCAATCAGTACAGCTGAAACCTTTGTGGTTTGCCTCATAAAATTTGTTCCTGTCAATTAATAATTCTGAAAACATCATTGCCTTCACCTGCCGTCCGAGATTTTCATTGGTATATTCATACGTGCTCTGGCCGTGGCACTTAAAACAGCGTTCATTATCTTCGTAAAATGGAGATATATAGGTAATTGAATCCTTTGAATCAGCTTTTTCTTTCTTAAGATCTGATCCGGATGCCTGAGCAAACGGGCTAGAATAAATAAGCCATATAAAGAGAACGTACCTGATCGCTGCTGAATTCATGCCTTAAAGTTATGAAAGATTAGAATCTCACAGTAATATTAAATCCTATCAGGTATTCACCTTTGGCAAAGTTATTTGTATTGAAAAGAAGGTTTCGCTGGTTTATTATTTGAGAATAATTGGCTGCGAAAATCTGAAATGTATGTGTTGCCGTTCCTATTTCCCAGCCAAGCGACAGATTTGGCCTGGGCTGGTCGTCAAGATCCTGCTTTGTCAACAGTTGATCATATTCAAGAATGACAGAATGAGAGCCAAAAACTGTTGCTTTAGCACCTGCTGATAAACCGAAATTCAGGTTTTTGTATTTTAAGTCGTTCGAATATTGAGGAACAGCATTGAAGTACAACACTGAAGGTGCAACCTGCAATGAAAATACTTCATTGAACTTTCGTGCAACAATGAACTGTGTAAAATATGACAGCCGGTGAATATCCTTATAACGTTCAACCGGTCCGAATGCCTCCTCCTTCCTGAGATCAATCACGATGTTTCCGTAATATGAAAGAGAAACAGGCATGCTGTTATCTTCAGTCTGCTGAAGTATAAGATATTTCCACTGAATATCCTGGAGTTTATAGTCTTTGGTGGTCCCGGCTCCCAGCATTAACCTGTCGGTTATTCCGTAATTCAAACCCAGCCTTGTATTTGCAGCGCCATATATTCCAAAAAGATTATGATAGTTTTCAATGAGGCTGAACCGGTGGTGTATCTGCAATTCGAGCCCTCCTTTATATGGAGTTGCAACAGTCTGATTATCAATAAGCACTCCCGTTCCGAATGTAAATCGTACAGGTTTTGATTTTTCCTGCGATTTAACTTCCTCCTGGGCTGATAATGAAACCATGAAGACTGATAAAAGCAGGAATAAAAAAGTCTTTTTCATTTTATCTGGTTTAATAGGTTATTAAAAGATTAATTATTCAAGGCACCCTGTCCAATCCATATAAGTATAAGTTGTTTTTCAGTATCAAGGGTAAAAGAAGAATGACTTCCTGATACTACCTGTTTATATAGTCTGCTGTTTGCAGCAGGAAGATTTACATAACCCCCGGTGGTAAGTGAAGTATAAGAATTACCGTCTCTGAGATCTGGATTACGTGATCCCTTATGGCATGTAATACAGTTATTTGTAAAGATTGGTTGAATCTGTGTCTGAAACAGAACTGGCTCATCAGGATTTACTGTTTCCAATTCGTATGTATATTTCTCACACGATGAAAACAAGAGCATACCTGCCGGAATCAATAAAGCTGCCACAACACTCCATGACAATCTGACTTTCATTTTCATTTTTCAGTTACTGTTAATTTTTTCACAAAGATATCTGAGATTACTGATTAGTAGAATATTACATCATTTATTTTTTGTTCTATTTGATGTTGTTTATCACATAAAAAATTGATCTATATCACTCTTAATGATGATATTTGTTAAAGGCTGAAACTTACCGCCGGGTGCCGGGTAAAAATCCAACTAGCACCTGGCAACCAGCAATATAATATTGAATATCTTTAGAATTTATAGACGCTATCCTCTATAAGTTTATCTGCTATTCTTCTTCTTGCATCTTTTATGTTCACGCCTTTTATTCTTGTCAGAGTTTCGGTAGCATTAATAAGCTTCGGAGATAATTCGTCCGATGCAAATGAAAAGATTGCATCAGAAGCTGCTTTTCTTATTTTATCTGCTGTATCATAGATATTTATATCGAGGATATCCTTATAAATAGTAACAGCACCTTTCAGTTCTTCAAGCTTTTCAACTCTTAATGCGAGTGACTCAGAGAGGTATGTTTCCATCATCATTTCAGCAATGTTGTTCATTACCTCCTGTTCATTGACAAGAGTTTTTCCGAACTGTTTTACTGCACCATGCATGCATACAAGGATCACCTTTTTAAAGTTTCTGATATATCTCCGCTTTTCCTGATAATAAGTTTCAACGGAATTTTTCCCGCCATCAAGTTTTTCTAAATCATTATACAGTTTTTCAGCTTCCCCGAACAGGTCAAAATCTCCTTTCATTGCCCGCTTCATTGCGGTATCGGATACCAGAAGGCGGTTGATCTCGTTTGTCCCTTCGAAGATCCTGTTTATTCTTGAATCACGATATCCCCTTTCCACGTCCATTTCGGCTGAATAACCCATTCCTCCGTGTATCTGAACCGCTTCATCAGCAACAAAATCGAGCATTTCCGAACCAACGACTTTCAGGATTGCTGCCTCAACTGCATAATGACTTATAGCTTCAATGGCAGCCCTGCCTTTATCGCCGCATTCTGATTTAAGCTTTTCCATCAGATCATCAATATCTTTGCTGACCCTGTAAACAGCTGATTCTGATGCAAAAAGCCGAATAACCTGTTCTGCCAGCTTATGTTTTATCGCACCGAAACCAGAAATGAGGATCCCGAACTGCTTACGCTCATTTGCATACTTCACTGAATCGTTAATAGCTTTTTTTGCCGCTCCAAGTACATTGGCGCCAAGTTTCAGCCTTCCCATATGAAGGATGCTCAATGCAATCCTGAAACCTTCCCCTCTCTTGCCTAGCAGATTTTCGACCGGAACTTTGACATCATTGAAATATATCTGTGCTGTTGATGATCCCTTTATACCCATTTTATGTTCATCAGGTCCGATAACTACTCCGGGATATTTAGTCTCAATAATAAATGCACTCAATACCCTGTCATTGTCAATTTTGGCAAAAACGACAAGTGTATCTGCAAAACCGGCATTTGTTATCCACATCTTCTGACCGTTGATTATATAGTGTTTCCCGTCCTCCGAAAGTTTAGCATTTGTTTTTCCCGAATTTGCATCACTGCCTGCTCCTGGTTCTGTAAGGCAATAGGCACCGATTAATTCACCTGATGCCAGTTTTGTGACATACCGCTGTCTCTGGTCTTCATTGCCATAATACATTATGGGAAGAGTACCTATTCCGCAATGGGCCATATATGCAACTGAAAATGAATAGCCTGCTCCTGTTGTTTCTGCAACAAGCATCTGAGTGATAAAAGATTGTCCGAATCCACCATACTCTTCCGGGACTGATATACCCATCATCCCAAGTTCTCCTGATTTCTTAAGAATTGTTTTCATAAGCTCCCTGTCACTCTTTTCAAGCGCTTCCATGTTGGGATATACTTCAGTATCAAGAAAATCCTTGCAGGTCTGGGCAATCATTTGTTGCTCCTCATTGAACTCCTCAGGAATAAATATATCCTTAGCTTCAATTTCGCTTACTAGAAATTCTCCACTTTTCAAGATTTTTCTGGTTTCCATATTTGATTGATATAAGATTGCTTAATTCATTTTCTTTCTCTCCTAAATCCTCCATCTGGGTGACTTTCAACACCTTTGGCTCCATCAAAGCCCACCATTTGGGGGGATTGGGGGTGGATTTCCTTCAGGGGGGGGGTTGGGGGGTTATTATACCATTGATTGTACAACCAACTCCGCCATATCCAAATTCATTATCTCCTCTTCCTTATTTTTGTATTTAAGTCCGTCTGTAATCATGGTCATACAAAAAGGACATGCAGTTGCAATGACCTTAGCTTCAGTTGCAAGAG
>Ga0315295_10005198_pt1 | contig 11127 bp, 8 predicted proteins | sample YL17G14_0_MG_FD_204453 | JGI IMG/M metagenome (GOLD analysis project Ga0315295, IMG submission 204453) | Sediment microbial communities from Yellowstone Lake, YNP, Wyoming, USA - YL17G14_0 | ecosystem: Environmental > Aquatic > Freshwater > Lake > Sediment | place: USA: Wyoming | collected...
AAGAAATTCCAGGTCCCTTCAAATTCTATCCTGCTGCAGTGCCTGATAGCGGTGGTACTCGTTCTGTCAGGAACATTCGAACAGGTTCTTACATATATGGGATTTGCTCTTGGTATCTTTCCTGTTCTTGCCGTAATGGGCATCTGGAAGTTAAGAAGAAACAATTCAGAAGCTTTACGGCTAAAGGGGTTCCCGGTAATACAGATAATATACATTGCAGCCGGGATCTTTATACTCGTTCTTTCATTTCTTGAGAGACCTCTTGAATCTTCAATTGCCTTGTTAACGGTTCTTGTTGGAATTCCGTTTTACTTTATATTTAAGATAAGCAATGGAGATAAAATAACTTCTTGATCCTTTGTTGCTCTCTGTGGTTCCTCCATACTTTTCACCTCACCCCAACCCCTCTCCAGGGGCAGAGGGGCTAAATAATTAATATAATGCGCGTTACACCCTTCTCTCCCGGGAGAAGGGGGATGGGGGATGAGATCATCTTGGAATTCCGGCAAGGTCGCGTATTACCACTGAGGCACAAGCAATTCCAAATGCTGCAGGCATATAGGACATAGTGCCGACTACAGAAGCTTTGTTCGGTTCCCCGACAGCAGGGACTATCTTGCTTTTATCAATCACTTCAGGTGAATAAACAGCAGTAACACCTTCCCTTATGCCAAGATGGTGAAGCCGTTTTCTCAATATCCTTGCAAGAGTGCAATCAGTGGTTTCAGAAATATCGCCTACCGATATTATTAAAGGATCAAATTTTCCTCCTGCTCCCATTGAGCTGACAACGGGAATTTTTTTCATAACAGAGTGATAGATAAGAAACACCTTGGGCGAGAGAGTGTCAATTGCATCAACTATGTAATTGAAATTCAAATTAAGAATTTCAGTCATTCTTTCATCCCTGATATATTCATTGATTACTGTAAGTTCGAGTTCCGGATTAATATCCCTGAGCCTTTCAGCCATTATCATGGCCTTAACCAAACCTTCGGTGCTTTTCAGAGCGAGCAGTTGCCTGTTCCGGTTACTGGCATGTACTTTATCACCATCGACAATTGTCATTTTCCCGACTCCTGCCCGGCAGATCATTTCAGCAGCATACGCTCCAACTCCGCCCAGACCTACAACCAGGATATTTGAAGTTTTCAGTCTGTCCAGCCCATCTACTCCCAGAAGTAATTCAGTACGTGAAAGCCAATCTGACATAATAGATTGAATTAGAATCCTTTTACTTCTTTTTGAACATCAAAATATAATTATCAAGAATGATATTTTTCAACTCATCAACATTAATTGCAAGATCATCTGCTACCTTTCGATAAATATCCCTGATATCCACATCAGCTCCGTCCGTCTCAAGAAAAATCCTCTCTCTGGGAAGCAATCTGATAAGTTCTGATGATTCAGGGCGTAACACGAAATCAAACCAGAACGAAAGATACATTCCCCTGTTGATAAGCTGATTAGCTAGTTCTTTCTTCCCCCTGAATCCATGTACCAGCCATGGTTTTTCAGGTTTTAGATTTTTATGAGCTGCCAGTAGCTCGTCCCAAGCCCTGACACAATGAATTATTACCGGTTTATGCTTGCCTTCTGCAATTTTTACCTGTTCTTCAAATGTTGATTTCTGAAGTTCCATTGAAGGTCCCCTCAGCCTGTCAAAACCTGCTTCCCCCAAGGCGATGAGGTTTGGATTGTCTGAAACTTCGCGAACGTATTCCAAAAGTACTTCCCAGTTATTTTCATTCAGATGCCAGGGATGAATACCGGAAGTAAATGCTTTGGCTGAAATGGTATCAGGATGAACGATCTCATGAGCCATTATGTTTTCGACAGCAAAAATGCCTTCACCTGGCTTTGAATCATGAGTATGAATGTCAATATATTCACCTTTTTCAGGAGAATTCATTGGATTATTTTGCGATTACAGAAAGACCCTTTTCAATACGATTTATGGTCTCTTCCTTGCCTATCCAGCTTATGATATCAAACATTTGAGGACCCCGGAGTGTACCCACTACAACAAGCCGCAAGGCATTCATTACAGCGCCCATATTATAGCCTTTATTCTCAATCCAGGTTTTGACAGCTGATTCCGTTGCCGGTTCTGCAAAATCAGCTACCCCCTGAAGAACAGGAATCAGTTCTTTTAACATTGAGGGAGTATTTTCCTGCCATCTTTTTCTGATCGCCTCTGCGTCATAATCGACAGGAGCCTTAAAGAAGAAATCGGTCTGTTCCCATATATCCTTAACAAAGCTTACTCTTTCTTTAACAAGTCCGACCAGGATCTCAAGGCGGACAATATCGACATGATAACCCTTTGCTCTCAGGAACTCCCTGAATTCCAGTGCCAGCTGGTTATTTGTTTTCTTCAGGAGATACTGATGATTGAACCATTTTGCCTTTTCCGGATCAAACCTCGATCCTGATTTTCCGACCCTTTCGAGCGTAAAGGTATCAATAAGTTCTTCCAATGAAAAGATCTCCTGTTCAGTTCCGGGATTCCAGCCAAGAAGAGCAAGCATATTAATAAATGCCTCGGGGTAGTAACCGTCTTCACGGTATCCTCGTGCCTTTTCACCATAAGACCAGAACAACGGGAAAACCGGAAATCCCATCTTATCTCCATCACGTTTGCTCAGTTTGCCTTTTCCATCGGGTTTCAGTAGAAGAGGCAGATGCGCAAAATACGGCAGATCCCAGCCGAAAGCCTTGTAGAGCATAAAATGAAGAGGAAGCGACGGGAGCCATTCTTCACCGCGAATGACATGGCTAATTTTCATCAGATGGTCATCGACCATATGTGCAAGATGGTAAGTCGGCATGCCGTCGGACTTGAACAAAACCTTATCGTCAAGAGTACCCGTATTGACAACAATATGTCCCCTGATGAGGTCATCGAAATGTATATCTTCATCCGGAGGCATTTTAAACCTGATAACATAAGGTTCGCCCCTGTCAAGCCGCGCATTCCATTCAAGATCGCTTAGGGAGATCGAATTGTTCAGCTTTTCCCTGACTTTTGCATTATAGATGAAAGTCTTTCCTTCTTTCTCCGATTCTCTTCTCATTGCTTCCAGCTCTCCCGCAGAATCAAAAGCGTAATATGCATAACCTTTGTCGAACAACATATCAGCATACTGTTTGTAGATATGTTTCCGGTCGCTTTGCCTGTACGGTGCATAATCTCCTCCTTCATTAATCCCTTCATCAACAACTATCCCGCACCATTTCAGGGAATCCATAATGTATTCTTCAGCTCCTTCGACAAATCTGGTTTGATCGGTATCTTCAATTCTCAGGATGAATGTTCCCTTATGTTTCCTGGCGAAAAGGTAATTGTAAAGAGCCGACCGTACACCACCAATATGTAATGGACCGGTCGGACTTGGTGCAAATCGTACTCTTACCTGCTCCATGATCTGATTATTATGGATTAATTCATGCAAATATAGATAAACCTTCAACATCTTTTTACCCCTGAATGCCCCGGGGGGGACTTTTTGAAGAACTGAAAGTAAAAGCTCCCACTTTGGGGGCGTGGAGGGTAAGAATACATATTTATATTAATTTAGCATTTTAAATTGGTCTGAATGAAAAAAATGAAAGCTCTTGTCAAAGCCCGGCTTGAAAAAGGGATCTGGATGGAAGAGGTGCCTGTTCCTGAACCCGGACTTAATGATGTCATCATCAAAGTCAAAAAGTCGGCAATATGCGGCACCGATCTTCATATCTATGAATGGGATCCATGGGCTCAGCGAACCATTAAGACCCCGATGGTCATCGGTCATGAATACATGGGGTATATCGAGATGACTGGCGCAGGTGTGAAAAACCTTAAACCTGGCGACAGGGTCACAGGTGAAGGACATCTGGCATGCGGTCATTGCCGTAACTGCCGGAGAGGAAAAGAACATGTTTGTGAAAATACCATCGGTATTGGTGTGAATGTTGACGGATCATTTGCTGAGTATGTTAAGATCCCTTCGGTTAACATTGTGCCATTGGATCCAAGGATACCTGATGAATGGGCTGCAATAATGGATCCCTTCGGGAATGCTACCCATACGGCATTATCATTTCCTCTTCTCGGGGAGGATGTACTAATTACGGGTGCAGGACTGATAGGCAGTATGGCTGTAGCAATTGCTAAATACGCTGGTGCCAGGTTCATAGTAGCCAGCGATCTGAGCGACTACCGCCTTGACATTGCTAAAAAGATGGGAGCGACACTGACTGTAAATCCTTCGAAAGGTGATAAAATCTCTGATGCGGTGAAAAAACTGGGTATGAGAGGATTCGATATAGGACTTGAAATGTCGGGGTCACCGAAAGCTTTTATTGAAATGATAAGCAATATGTATAACGGGTCAAGTATTGCATTGCTTGGTTTATTGCCATCCAATTTTGAAGTGCCTTGGAGTGATATTATTTTTAAAGCAATAACAATGAAGGGCATTTATGGAAGGGAAATGTGGGAAACATGGTATAAGATGGAGATGATGATTATCGGAGGTATCGACCTGAATCCTGTAATAACTCACAGATTCCACATTGATGATTTCCAGAAGGGATTCGATATCATGGAAAGCGGCAATTGCGGCAAAGTGATACTCAATTGGGAATAGAAAAGTTGCTCAATTAATGAAGAACTCTTATTTATCTGAAACATAAATTTAACAACATTTGATATTATGGAAGAAAAGAATTTGGAAGAAATTAAAGATCTTGTTTTGAATTATGTGATCAAGGAGTATATTGAGGATGAAGATGAAAAAATAACCTATGATACACCTTTGATTTCAAGTGGATACGTAGATTCCTTTTCAATGGTATCCTTACTTGTCTTTCTTGAAAATAAGTTTAAAATTAAGATCCCGCCAAGCAAAGCCACACCAGAGGCATTTAATAATGTTAACAGCATAGTTACCCTGGTAAATCAATTCCTGAAATAAATCCATAATATTGCCAGCTGCTATTATTCTGAAGATATTGTTTTCAGTAATAGCTGTTCTGAACAATCCTAACGTTTAAATCTGAATATAAATTAATTTTGTATAACATGAGCTACTCTGATAAAACCAGGAATATGTACCAGGCTCAGCTTGGAGATATCCGTAATGCGGGGATTTACAAGGAGGAACGATTTATTCATTCCTCTCAGGCTGCTGACATTGAAGTTGAATTTCCTTCAGGAGCCGATGTAAAGAAAGTTATCAATATGTGTTCCAATAATTATCTTGGCCTTTCTAGTCATCCTGAAGTTATTAAAGCTGCACATGAAGGCCTTGAGAAAAGAGGTTATGGTATGTCTTCGGTTCGTTTTATCTGCGGTACACAGGATATTCACAGAGAGCTGGAGAAAAAGGTTACAGAGTTCCTGGGAACTGAGGATACTATCCTTTTCCCTTCTTGTATGGATGCTAATGCCGGAGTTTTTGAAGCTATACTTACCAGTGAAGACATCATGATTTCCGACAGGCTCGTGCACGCCTCTATAATCGATGGGATGAGGCTTTGCAGCGCCCAGCATGATACCTTTAAGCATTCAAGTATGGAACAACTGGAAGAAAAATTATTACTTCACGCAGATAAAAGGATTAAACTTGTCATTACTGATGGAGTCTTTTCTATGGATGGTGACATTGCCAGGCTTGATGAAATGGTGAAACTGTGTGAAAAATATGATGCTATGATTCTTGTCGACGATTCCCATTCCTCAGGATTTATAGGCAGAACCGGACGAGGTACGCATGAGCTTCGTAATGTTATTGGTAAGATAGATATTATCACTACTACTTTTGGTAAAGCCCTCGGAGGGGCATCAGGTGGATGTGTTTCAGGAAGAAAAGAAATAGTGGACATGTGCAGACAAAAAGCCCGTCCGTATCTCTTTTCAAATACAATTGCTCCTGTAATTGTTTCAGGTGTCTTAAAAGTATTTGAAATATTAGCCTCAAGTACTGAACGGCGTGATAAGCTTGAAAAGAACGCAATATATTGGAGAAAAGGATTAACAGATGCAGGATTCATTCTGAAGGAAGGAGAGAGCCCAATTGTACCTGTAATGCTCTTCAATGCAAAATTATCCCAGGATTTTTCAAAAGATCTTTATAATGAAGGGATATATGCCATAGGATTCTTTTTCCCTGTTGTGCCTAATGGACAGGCAAGGATCAGAACCCAGATATCAGCCGGCCACGAAATAAAACATTTGGATAAAGCTTTATCAGCCTTTATCAAAATAGGAAAGAAATACGGAATACTTGGTCTTTCTAAAGAACAGATTGTGGCGAAATTTGGATTATAACTTATGGTTCTGCATCCATATTAATGATTATCATCATAATTTAGCATTTGCAAAACCTCCATCTTTGTATTTTCTTTGAAAAGCAAAAAGACAAAGATGTATACTTCTTATAAGACGTACCTTCATCACCAGCTTAATGAAATTACAGAGGCGGGACTTTATAAAAATGAACGAATAATTATTTCTTCACAGGGTGCTGAAATTGAGCTTAATACGGGACAGAAGGTATTGAATTTCTGTGCCAATAACTACCTTGGATTATCAAACAACAACCTGCTCATCGAGGCAGCAAAAGCCACGCTTGATGACCATGGTTATGGAATGTCCTCTGTCAGGTTTATATGTGGAACCACTGACCTTCATAAAAAGCTGGAGAATAAGATCGCTGAATTCTTCAATACTGAGGATACTATTCTTTATACTTCCTGCTTTGATGCTAATGGGGGTGTTTTTGAACCTCTTCTTACAAGTGAAGATGCAATCATTTCTGATGCCTTAAACCATGCCTCAATTATTGATGGCGTAAGACTTTGTAAAGCTCAGCGATACAGATATGAGAATGCAGATATGGATGATCTGGAATCACAATTACAGTTTGCTCAGGAACAACGTTTTCGGTTGATAGTTACCGACGGTGTATTTTCAATGGATGGAAATGTAGCTCCTCTTGATAAGATAGTTTCATTGGCAGAAAAGTATAATGCGATGGTTATGGTCGATGAATCTCATTCTGCCGGAGTTGTTGGAAAGACAGGAAGGGGTGTTACAGAGCTCTTTGATCTGAAAGGAAAAGTAGAGATTATTACCGGAACCCTGGGAAAAGCATTCGGAGGAGCCATCGGTGGCTTTACAACAGGAAAAAAAGAGATTATCGAAATTCTCAGACAGCGATCGCGTCCGTACCTGTTTTCAAATTCAATCCCTCCAATGGTAGCCGCTGCAGGAATAAAGATGGTTGATATGATGACAGAAACCAATGAACTACAGGACAAGCTTCACAGTAATTCGGAGTATTTCATTAAAAAGATTACTGCCCTTGGTTTTGATATTAAGCCAACCAGATCAGCAATATGTGCCGTAATGCTATATGATGCAAAACTCTCCCAGAACTTTGCTGCAAAACTTCTTGAGGAAGGTATTTATGTTACTGGCTTCTATTACCCGGTTGTACCAAAGGGTCAGGCACGGATACGGGTACAGCTTTCTGCCGCACATGAAATTGAACATCTCGATAAAGCTGTGAAGTCTTTCGGGAAAATAGGAAAAGAGCTAAAAGTGATCAGCACAGATTAGCCGCATTTTGATGATCCGCAATCTTTGCAGATCAGGCATCCTTCTTCGTACACAAGGTTTTCCGAATGACATTCACCACATTTCCCTTTGGCTTTGGTGCCGTTGGGAATATATTTTTTCAGAGCCCGCTCCACACCATTTTTCCAGTTGTTTATTGATTCGCTGTCGAGCTTAAGGGACTGTACAAGATTTACCACATCCTGGATAGGCATCTCATGCCGCAGGACACCTGATATTAGTTTCGCATAGTTCCAGAACTCGGGCTTAAACATATGAGAAAGTCCCTCAATGTTTTTCTTATATCCGTATTTGTCGGTATATTGAAAATCATAGCGGCTTTTGCCATCATCGTTTTTAACTTTTATTATCTTCCCCTTGATGATGGTTTTTGGTATTGGGAAAATCTCCTCATCTGCCAGACCGGTGAAAATTTCATAAGGCCTTCCGTCTTTCAGCCCCACAAATGCCACCCATTTCTCTTCGTTAAAATTGAATCTTATAACATCACAATCAAGTACTTTGGGACGTTTAGGCCTTTCGGTCCTGATTTCGTTTTTGCCGGCAATCAGAACTCCGTTTCTTGAGCCGTCGCGATAAACCGTAGCCCCTTTGCAACCTGATTTCCATGCCGTAAGGTATAATTCGCTGACCAACTCCTCTTTAGCATCGGATGGGAGATTTATTGTCACACTGATCGAGTGGTCGACCCATTTTTGGATGGCACCCTGCATGTGCACTTTTGCAACCCAGTCGACATCATTGGCTGTGGCTTTATAATAAGGCGACTTGGCAATTATTGAGTTAATTTCCTCATCACTCATCATGGTTACTTTATCCGGATCGTAACCATTCAGTTTGAGCCAGTCAACAAATTTGTGGTGGAATACATTGAATTCTTCCCAGGAATCTCCGATTTCATCTTTAAATGTTACGGTTACATCAAGGTCGTTTGGATTGACTTTTCTGCGGCGTTTATAGAATACCGAAAAAATCGGTTCAATACCTGAGGTAGTCTGAGTCATCAGGCTTGTGGTACCTGTAGGAGCTATTGTAAGGAGTGCTATGTTCCGGCGCCCGAATTTCACCATGTTATTGTACATTACCGGATCAGCATCTTTCATCCTGAGGATAAATAGATTATCTTTTTCTCTCACCGAGTCATATATTGTAAAGGGACCTCTTTCCTTAGCCAGATAGGTGGATGATTTATAAGCTTCGAGAGCAAGTGTTTTATGAACCTCCACTGAAAAATTTGTGGCTTCTTCACTGCCGTATCTGAGTCCGAGGCCTGCAAGCATATCACCTTCTGCAGTGATGCCTATCCCTGTTCTTCTGCCTTCTTCTGATTTTTTCCTTATGTTTTTCCACAGATTTCTTTCTACTCTCTTGAGCTCATCTATTTCCGGATCAGCTTCAATCTTAGCGAGTATTGCATCAATTTTTTCAAGCTCAAGATCGATTATATCATCCATCATCCTCTGAGCAAGCCCGACATGCTCTTTATAAAGATCAAAATTGAAAGTGGCTTTCTTTGTGAATGGATCAACAACATAACTGTAAAGATTAATAGCCAGCAATCTGCAACTGTCATAAGGGCAGAGTGGAATTTCACCGCACGGATTGGTCGACACTGTAGCAAAACCAAGATCTGCGTAGCAATCAGGAACACTTTCCCGGATTATTGTATCCCAAAAAAGTACTCCGGGCTCAGCTGATTTCCAGGCATTATGAATGATCTTGCTCCAGAGCTGGACCGCATCGATATCATTTACAAATTTAGGATTATCAGAAATGATGGGATATTGCTGCCTGAAGCGACCTTTCGATTCGACTGCCTGCATAAACTCGTCAGTTAACCTAACTGATACATTTGCACCTGTCACTTTTCCGCTCTCCAGCTTGGCATCAATAAATTTACCGCTGTCGGGATGTTTAATTGAAATTGAAAGCATCAGGGCACCCCGTCGTCCATCCTGGGCTACTTCGCGCGTGGAGTTTGAATACCTCTCCATAAAAGGAACAACTCCTGTGGAGGTAAGAGCGCTGTTTAGGACCGGTGTGCCTTTGGGCCTGATGTGAGACAGGTCGTGACCAACGCCGCCCCGGCGTTTCATGAGCTGAACCTGTTCCTGGTCGATTTTCATTATACCTCCGTACGAATCAGACTGTCCCTCGTTGCCGATAACAAAGCAATTTGACAATGATGCAATCTGATATTCATTCCCTATCCCGGTCATTGGTCCGCCCTGCGGAACAATATATCTGAAATCTTTAAGAACATTATAAATCAATCCCTCGGGAAGGGGATTTTTATATTTCATCTCAATCCGACGAATCTCCCGGGCCAGCCTGTGATGCATATCATCAGGGGTCTTTTCATAAAGATTGCCGAAGGAGTCTTTCAGCGCATATTTATTTGCCCAGACCCTTGCGGCCAGTTCATCTCCATTGAAATACTCTATACTGGCATTAACGGCTTCGTCATGAGAATAAGTGGGTTTTTCAGCTCTCTTCTCCTTTTGTTTGTCAGTATCCCTCACATTCACCTTTTTTCTGTCGTCAGATGGTGATGCATCACTTACTTTTTCGGATGTAACGGCTGACTCCTGGACAAATAAATCTCCCATATTTAAAATATAATTCTGTTAACCTCTGATAATGTTGTGATTAAACGACCGTTGATTTTTATAGCGGGTAATTGCTAAAATAGACAAGCATAGATCTCAATGCAAGACAAAATTTTTAAGTTTATTAACATTTGGCAGTAGAGTTATTAACTTAGCCATAACTAATTGAATATCTGCGCCATACATAATTTATCGCTCTGAAATTCCGAAAGCCATGCAGTAAAATACTTAATTATCTGAAAGTTAAAAAATGATTGACAGAGGTTTTGTTTCGGGAATTAATATTGAACAAAAAAATAGGGACATTGTTTGCAATGTCCCTATAGAATGATTTAAGAATTTAAATCCCGTCAAAAAATTAGTCTGATCCCAAGAAGACAACCCCAGGTACTAGATGTACTTACATCTTTGCTGATAGTGGTTTTCGTACTGAAATCTGAAAGTGAATTTGCGTTTAATGTATAAACCGGAGCTTCGGTTGCTGTACCTTTGTTATTTACTCTCAAAGGACGAACATTCTGATAACTTGCAAGCGGATTATACCAATATGTACCCCATGAATCTTTTAAAAGGTTGCCCACATTCAGGAAGTCAATGCTGAACTGCAAGGTGTATCTGTGGTCGGCTCCGAAGCTGGTAAAAATGTCCTGAAGAAGTTTTGCATCGAACCTGTGGATCCATGGCTGGACATGTCCATACCGTTCTGCATATTGACCTTTATGGCTGCTCAGGTAATCATTATCATTAATATAATTCCAGAAGGCATTTCGTTGTTCATCAGCTGTCATTTCTTTGTAAGCTGCAAATTCCAACTCGCTGGCAGCGGCAGGGATGTACATCAGGTCTGATGAGATTCCATCACCGTTAAGATCGTTGGAGTAAGTATAG
>Ga0315295_10005199_pt1 | contig 11127 bp, 10 predicted proteins | sample YL17G14_0_MG_FD_204453 | JGI IMG/M metagenome (GOLD analysis project Ga0315295, IMG submission 204453) | Sediment microbial communities from Yellowstone Lake, YNP, Wyoming, USA - YL17G14_0 | ecosystem: Environmental > Aquatic > Freshwater > Lake > Sediment | place: USA: Wyoming | collected...
ATTTGGGTTTTCAAAAGAGAAAGTCTATACCATCAGCAATCCGTTAACATCTGAATGGATCTATATGAGGCCGTCACTTCTTCCCGGTATCCTTTCGTGTATGAAACAAAACAGTTTCAATAAAGACCATCTGTCTCTTTTTGAACTTTCCATGATATACGAATACAGGAAAAACGATATTCCCAATGAGCATCCGATGCTTATTGTTGGAAAAACCGGAAATGAATTTTATACGCTCAAAGGAGTCGCTGAATCACTCTTTGATATGTTCGGCATTCCATTTCCGAAAGACGTAGGGAGAATTCCCAAATGGTATATCATGGACCGATGTCTTACACTCGGGGAATACGGGATCGTCGGAGAAATTGCTCCGGAATTGCTGCGATCCTTGGGAATTTCTCTTCCTATCACCATATTGGAATTGGATATCCAAAAACTCCATCTTCATACATCTCTCATAAAAAAATTTCAGCCCATTCCTAAATATCCGGCAAGCTTTGAGGACATTGCGCTTGTCATACCCGAAAAAGCTCTTGTCGGCCCGATGATAGACGACATAAAAAAAATTAATCCATTAATCACTGACGTAACGCTTCTTGACAGCTACGAGAATGTCCGGACGTTCCATGTTACATACCAAAGCACAAATAAAAACCTTACCTCGGAGGATGTTCAACCAATACGGGAAAAAATCCTCCGCATGGTTTCCTCAAAATATCAGGCAACACTGAAATCTCTTTAAAAAATCTCCTTTTCTCTAATTGTCTTTTTACTATAATCAAGACGCACGTGCGGGTTAATTATAGTAAACGGAAAAATATCATTGAAAACTGCTTTATGTAGGAGGTGTGGGAAGAGGCGTGGGAGTATTTGTCGGCAGGGGCGTTGGTGTCCCGTACGGCTGGTTGACACTAATACTAATTTCCCGTTCCGTAGCATTTCCCTTATTATCTTGAGCCTTCACTCGTATTGTATGCATTCCTTTTTCCAAAGAAAAATTTTCAGAAATAGTTTTTCCATTGCTTTCTTTCTTACTATTATTATCAATAAGAATCTCCATCTTCGTTATCTCACCAATCGACGTTGCCTCAGCTGAAACTGTGACAGTTCCGTCTATTTGCGTCTTATCACCTGGCTCTTTTATCACCACGGCAATTTTATCATCGCCCTCATACGTTTCTTTTGGCGGCTTGAGCTTTGCATCGGATTGTCCGGCAATCCACGCATCGATTCCTTCCTGCCACCGGTTTTTTCCGTCCGTTGATACCGGATCTTGTTCGGCAAACACGATAAACTCTTTGGTGTCATATTCACCCTTGGCGATTTCTATCGTATTGGCAAGTTTATTGCCATCGTGTTTTGATATTTTAAGATTTTGGTATATCGATGCTTTACCGGTCGGTTCGGTGCCTTTGATAAAAAATTCTTTCCGTTTGGGCATGCCGTCCACAGGCGTACCGCCGCCAAACGCATCGATTTCCATTTCTATGATGTTGCCGGGTTTGACGAACGGTTCGTCTTTTTTATCTTTCAAAATCTCGCGGATAATGCGATTCCATATGGGCGCGGCACCCGTGACACCGGAGGCAAGCGTTGGATTCATCGGGGAATTGTCATTATTCCCTACCCACACGCCGACAACGAATGACGGCGTATAGCCGATCGTCCAGTTATCCCGTTTATCATCTGTGGTACCGGTTTTTACGGCAACGGTTTTATCCGGAATATACAAATACGACCGCTCGCCGAACACCTCTTTCCGGCTGCTATTGTCAGAAAGGATGTTTGATATAAGAAACGACACTTCCTCTGAAAGAACCCGTTTGGGAGACGTGGGAATCTGCTCAAACAGGACTTTTCCTTTGGCATCCTCAACTTTTAAAAGTGCTTTTGGTTCCTGTTTCAAACCACCAGCACCAAAAACGCCGAATGCGCTTGTTATATCTAAAAGCCGGACCTCTCCGCCTCCTAACGTCAAAGACAATCCGATGCGCTTGATGTTTTCGTCATTGGGCTCAAGTGAAGTCATCCCCATGTCATTTGCCAACCGCAAGATGTCACGGATCCCCACGAGTGCACTTACTTTCACTGCAACCGTATTGATGGAGTTGCCCAGAGCGTATCGAAGCTGCATGGGCCCTCTGTATTTCAAATCGTAGTTCTTTGGGTTGTACTCAGGCTTTTTCGGATCACCCGAGGGGTACTTGGTCTCAACGTCCAGAAGGACAGTAGAGGCTGTATAGCCCTTTTTAAAGGCAACTGCGTAAGAAATAGGCTTGATTGCCGAACCGGGCTGCCGAAGGCCTTGCGTCACGACGTTAAACTTGAGTCCGCTTGAGTCCGTTGCGGTATAATCTTTCGATCCAACCATTGCCAAAATCTCTCCGGTTTTCGGATCAATTATGACAGCCGCACCGTTTCCTACTTTCAAATTTTTGATTTTATCCACCTCTTCTTTGACAATTGCCTCTGCTTTTTCCTGCAATTTCAAATCTAATGTCGTTGTGACCCTTAGCCCGCCGGCATTAACCGTTTTTTCACCGAATTTTTCTATAAGAATGTCTTTCACGTAGGAAACAAAATGCGCTGCTTTGAGTCCCGTGTCGCCTTTGGCAAATTTCACCTGTTCGAGCTTTCCTTTTTCCTCAATTTCTTCTTTGAGGCTGATATATCCATCCTCGCGCATTCTTCGTAAAACCTGTTGAGCGCGCGTCACAAACGCTTTTGGGTCATTGCCAAACGGGGAATAGTATGATGGCGACTGCGGCAACCCTGCTAATATCACGCATTCCGTGCGGGTGAGTTCCTTGGCATGGATATCAAAATAATACTTCGCTGCCGCCTCCAGTCCCACTGCCGTTCCGCCGTACGGTGCTTCGTTGAGATACATCTGTAAAATTTCGTCTTTGGTATATTTCCTCTCAATTTGGATAGCCAAAACCGCTTCTTTCATTTTCCGCGGAAGCGTCCGTTCTTGGGAAAGAAGAACGTTTTTTACGAGCTGCTGAGTCAGAGTCGACCCTCCCTGAAAGTTGTGAAAAATAAAAATATTGACAATAGCTCGGAAAATTCCCTGAGAGGAAAGACCTTGGTGTTTATAAAAATCCTTATCCTCAATGGCTATGGTTGCATTTCTGCAGTCTTTAGAAATATCCTCAAATGATACGGGGATGCGGTTCTGGTCCTCAAAAATGTCATAGATGGTTTCACCGGTCCTGTCCAATATGACGGTGGATAATCCTTCCACGCGACGGACTTTATCCGGCCTCGGCAGATCCTTTGCATACCAGGCAAAAAGGATTCCAACGCCTAATATGCTAACAATCGTAACGAAAAAAAGAGCCGTGACCGCCAGCCGAAGTTGATGAATCCGTTTTTCTTTCCGCCAAAAGCTCCCCCGCAGTGTCCGATCCCAATAGTATTGCTGCATACCCCTATTGTAAACCATACGTAGGAATGAGTAAAATGAAAGTGTATGGATGCAATTGAAGAACTGCTCACAAGAGGCGTGGAAAACATTATTCCCGGTAAAGATAAACTGCGGGAACTGCTTTCGTCTGGAAAAAAACTCAATGTGTACCTTGGCATTGATCCGACTGCCACACAAATTCACCTCGGAAACGCAGTACCTTTGCGGAAACTAGCGCGCTTTGCCCAGCTTGGACACCACGTCACATTTCTTATCGGTGACTTTACTGCTCTTATCGGCGACACGAGCGATAAAGACGCCGAGCGAACGGTATTAACATCAGAGCAAATTGAAGCAAATTTCCAAACATATAAAGCACAAGCTCAAAAACTCCTTGATTTCTCAAAAATAACAGTCCGCTTCAATAGTGAATGGCTTTCTAAACTAACGCATGCGGAAATCATTAAACTCATGCAGCACTTTTCCGCAGGAGATTTCTTCAACAGAGAACTGATTAAGAAACGGTTAAGTGAGAGTAAACACGTCGGCCTTCATGAAATCATGTATCCGGTCATGCAGGGATATGACAGTTATTTTCTTGATACGGACATCCAGCTTGGCGGCACGGATCAAACGTTTAACATGCAGGCAGGACGGGTTTTGCAAAAAGATTTACGCGGAAAAGAGTCGTTTATCATCGCCAACGGATTCCTCACAGGCACTGACGGGCGGAAAATGAGCAAAACATGGAACAACGCGGTCTGGCTTACTGATGAGCCAAATGATATGTTTGGCAAAATCATGTCGCTCAAAGATGATTTGATCGAAGAGTATTTCCTTCTTGCAACAAACGCGTCGATGGAAAAAATTAATGAAGTTAAAAAGCGTTTGCGTAACGGAGAAAATCCGATGATTCTCAAAAAAGAACTGGCTCATACAATAGCGAGTGAACTTCATGGAAAAAATCGAGCAGACGAAGCGCAAAGAACGTTTGAAAATTTATTCCAAAAAAAGAATCTTGATGATGTCGACATGCTCATTTACAAAACAGATCAAGCAATACAAGATTCTATAGATTTACTTGTTAAAGTTGGAGCGGTAAAAAGTAAATCTGAAGCAAGAAGACTTATCGATCAAAAAGCAATAGAAAGCGAAGGTGAAGTCATTGGATTACAATTTCAATCTCACGATGGTAAAATAATAAAAGTTGGAAAAAAGAAATTTATTAAAATTCGAATGCAAAACTAATTTACAAAGAATTAATGCATTCTATTCGTATATTCGTACGAATTCGTTATTCGTTGATAAATGATCTATGAATTTCTTCAGAAAACATGAAAAGTTTTGGAAAGTCATTGTTGTGATTGCGTCTTTGGCACTCATCGCCACATCATTCATGCCGCTCCTCTATATCCGGTAAAAACGTACATTTCAATCCATTTATAGTATGATTGTATACATATGACGCTGTGCACGCTCAACATCTGGGGAGGAACATTATCACGTCAACTGCTAAGCTTCATTAAAGACTATTCGGATCAGGTAGACATCTTTTGCTTCCAGGAAGTATACCGTTCATCTGTTAATAAAATTATTGGTCGAAACATGCGTTCGAATATTTATGGCGAAATTTGTGCTGTCCTAAAAAATCATCAAGGATATTTTGCAAAACATCTCGTTGGAAGAGATCTTGAACGGATAGTCGATTTTCCGCTTGAATCTGGTTTGGCTATCTTTATCCGAAACGATATAAAAGTACGTGAATGCAAAGATATCTTTGTTTACAGAGATGGATATACAGTATTACATGACGACATTGCGACGATACCAAGAAATCTCCAATATGTTTCTTTTGTTGCTCATAATAAAACATTCCTCATAAGTCATTTTCATGGAATTTGGTATCCAAAAACAAAATTGGATACAAAAGACAGAATAAAACAATCCGAAAGAATTAAAAAATTTTTGTCACGGAAAAATGAGGCAAAAATACTGTGTGGCGATTTTAATTTGCTCCCAAATACAACGAGTATGACAATCTTGGAAAAGGGAATGAGAAACCTCATCAAAGAATATGCCGTTCCGTCTACTCGCAGTAAATACTATGAACGGGAAGAAAAATATGCTGATTATATATTGATTTCTCGTGACGTCACCGTCAAAAAATTCAATGTTATCGACGTACCTGTTTCTGACCATTTACCATTATTGTTGGAATTTGCTTAAATACGAGTAGGGATAATTTTATGAACCTCCGTCTTGATACGTCCATCCAGTATGTTTTGCGCGTGGGACCTCTGATGGCCAAACGGCTGGAAAAGCTCAACATACGAACGGTACGCGATCTTCTCTACTATGTACCGTTTCGCTACAACGATTTCTCCCAAACGGTTCCCATCAACCGCATTGTTCCCAATACCACGGTCACGATTGAGGGAGATGTACAGTCAATGAGGAATGTCTTTACCAAAACCGGAAAAAAATTCCAGGAGGCAGTGGTCGGGGATCACAGCGGATATCTCACGGTGGTCTGGTTTAATCAGATCTATTTACCCAAAGTCATCCATACTAATGACCGGATTTCGCTTTCGGGAAAAATCGGTTTTTTCGGAAATAAGCTGGTCATGGAATCTCCGGCATACGAGCTGTTGGGAAATGAAGAACAGGAACTTCTCCACACCGGAAGACTGGTCCCTGTGTACTCGGAAACAGCCGGTGTTACCTCGAAATGGCTACGGGGAAGAGTCGCATACCTTCTCACGCTCAAAAACCAACTCCTTGAGGATCCGCTTCCTCAAATAATCCGTGAGCAACATGGGTTGATGGGTCTTACCGACGCCATCACCGCATCCCATTTTCCCAATGATTTTACCCAAAGTGAAAACGGTAGGAGGCGTCTGGGATTTGACGAACTGTTTTTCCTTCAGCTTCAAAGCCAACATCGAAAACAAGAGTGGCAGGAAAAACAACACGGTCCGGTTTTTACGGTAAAGGAAGAGGATATACGGCAATTTGTCAAAACCTTACCTTTTACATTAACCAATGACCAGCAAAAAGTTATCCAGCATATGTGTACCGATGTCAAACGATCATACCCCATGAACAGACTTTTGGAGGGAGACGTAGGAAGCGGAAAAACCGTTGTTGCGGCAATGGGAATGTACCTTGCTCATAAAAATGGTTACACCTCAGTCCTGATGGCGCCGACACAGATTTTGGCAGAACAACATTGCCAGACTATTCAACAACTATTGAAACCCTTTGGTATTACAGTTTCATTGATCCTGGGAAATTCTAAAGGCCACGCCTTTAAAGGCCACGCCTTTAAGGGGTCTCCCTCAAATGTATGTATAGGGACGCATGCATTGCTGCAAGAAAAAATTGAATTGAATAATGTCGGTCTTGTTGTGGTTGACGAACAGCAGCGATTCGGTGTTTCACAACGGAAAATTATCCGGAACAAAGGAACACATGGAATAACCCCTCACTTCCTCACTATGACCGCAACGCCGATCCCCCGGACCCTTGCTCTTACTGTGTATGGAAATTTGGATCTTTCAATTTTGAGGGAAATGCCCAAAGGCAGAATGCAGGTGAAAACCTGGGTGGTCCCTCAGGAAAAACGGGAGAGTGCATATGAATGGATCCGCAAAGAACTAGAAAAATTCGATTGCCGCGCATTCATTATCTGTCCGTTTATCGAAGAATCCGAATCTCTCTTATCAGTCAAGGCAGTCAAAAAAGAATATGACCGCCTTGCCTTGGGTACCTTTCGCGATATTCCTCTTGGACTATTGCATGGAAAAATGAAACCAAAAGACAAAACCAGCGCCTTGGCTGATTTTAAAAGAGGAAAAACCAAAATTCTTGTTTCAACGCCGGTTGTGGAAGTTGGGATCGATATTCCTGAGGCCTCGATCATGCTTATCGAAGGGGCAGACCGGTTTGGGTTGTCGCAGCTCCACCAGCTCCGGGGGCGTGTCGGGCGGGGAAATTTGAAATCATACTGTCTCCTTTTCACCGAGAACACGGATGAAAAAACTCTGGAAAGACTGAAGGTTTTAGAAAAAGTGAAAAACGGTCCGGAACTTTCAGAATATGATTTGAACCTTCGCGGTGAAGGAGACATCTTCGGTATGAAACAGCACGGCCTTCCAACGCTCACGCTGACCTCTCTCAAAGACAGGGAACTGGTTGAGGAGACACAGCAAGCCGTCCATGTAATTATGGACGAGGATCCAAAACTTTCCCATTTTCCTCTCTTGAGAGAACAGCTAGGAAAAGGTACAATAGAAGATAGCATTCAAGACTAAAACCAAATTGTCATTCCTGCGAAAGCAGGAATCTAGTTTTTTTATTATCGGATGGGATCCCGGATCAAGTCCGGGATGACAGACTCAATGTATGACTCCTTTACCAAAACGAAGACACTCAACCAGACGCGGAGGCAAAAGAAAAGCTGCCATCAAACTTTCCCTTTTGGGGTTGGTCTCCTGCAGCAATTGCAAAGCAATGATTCTTCCTCATCGGATCTGTACAAGCTGCGGGTACTACAACGGAAAACCGGTTATTATAAAACGGGAGAAAAAGAAAAAGAAAGCCTAATCTGACAATAGTAATCACTCATGAAAACCCCAGACGATCCCCGACATCAAAAACGCATTGAACGGATGCAGGAGCTTTTTTCATATGAATTCCAAAATATCGAGAGTAATTTGGAAATTCAACCAATTATTGATCATATCGAGGATATTGATAAAAAAATCGCCATCGTTGCTCCGGAATGGCCGATTGACAAAATCGCGAAAATTGACCTTGCAATACTCAGACTGGCAATTTATGAATTAACTATTGAAAAGACCGCTCCGGATAAAGTTATAATAGACGAAGCGGTGGAACTGGCAAAGGCCTACGGAGGAGAGGGGAGCGCGAAGTTTATCAACGGAGCACTGGGAGCCATCATCAAATCATAAATCACAATGTCCAAAACTCGATTTGAGATTTTTAGGATAAATTATGGATTTCAAAACCTTACAACAAACCATCGGCGTTACGTTTAAAAACCAAGACCTGTTAAAACAGGCCTTCTATCACCGTTCCTACCTCAATGAGGCAAAACACATTACAGAGTCAAATGAGCGACTGGAATTTTTAGGAGATTCAATTCTTTCTTTTCTCTCGTCACACTATCTCTACCAGCACTATCCCCACTATCCGGAAGGAACCCTGACAAACATCAGAAGCAGTGTCGTCAAAACGCAAAGCTTAGGGCAAGCGGCCAAAAATCTGGGCTTCGGAGATCTTTTGTTTTTAAGCAAAGGCGAAGAAGAGGGAGGGGGACGGAACAATATTTCTCTTTTGGCTGATAGTTTTGAAGCATTTTTGGGAGCGCTGTTTCTGGATCAGGGTTTAGCTAGCGCTCAAGCCTTCCTAACAGCACATTTATTTCCTAGCATTATTGCTATTATAAAAAATAAAACCTACATCGATTTCAAAAGCTACCTTCAGGAGCTTGTACAAGAAACGCATAAAATATCTCCAACGTACGTTGTGGTCAAAACTGAAGGTCCTGATCATGACCGGACGTTTTGGATTGACATCAGGATCGGAAAAACGGTATTGGGATCGGGAATCGGCAAATCAAAACAGGAAGGGGAGCAACAGGCTGCGCAAAATGCGCTTGAGAAGATGGGGAAGGTATGATACGATACACTTATATATGGTCAAAATCAGACTCATGCAAACAGGAAAACGAAACGCCAAACAGTATAGGGTCATTGCCATCGAAGAAGGAAAACGGAGAGACGGCGATGCAATAGAGATTCTCGGATTTTATAATCCTCTGGTCAAACCGCCGCAAATAACCCTCAAAAAAGACCGTATTGACTACTGGGTATCAGTAGGAGCGGTGGTAACGGACAGCGTCAAAAAACTCATCGAGCATCAAAAATAAATAATACCGTATGAAGGACTCGCTGACATATATACTCAAGCAAATTGTGGACCACCCGGATGATCTTGCTGTCGAAGAAGAGAAGTTGGATGACCGGACTATCTACGTCATCCACGCTCACCCCGAAGATATGGGAAAAATCATCGGGAAAAAGGGAAGAATCATCATGGCTCTTCGGGACCTCATAAAAATCATTGCCGCCAAACAGAAAGTCTTTGCTGATATAGAAATAGCTGAAACAGCTCCAATAGCAAAATCCGACAAATCCGACAAATAAACAAATCCGATAAATGAATGATTGAATAATTGAAATGATTTAATCATTTTTCTCACATTCATTTGTAGTATTGGTGGCATTGGTAGTATTTGTAGTATTTTATGATTATTACGATCCTCACCCTTTTTCCCCAGATGTTTGAAGGACCATTTGAAAGCTCAATAATCGGACGGGCAATAAAAAAGGGAATTCTTACCATCACGCACATCAACATCCGTGATTTTGCAACGGATTCATATAAAACTGTCGATGACCATCCGTACGGAGGGGGAGCTGGAATGGTCATGAAAGTGGATGTAGCGGACCGGGCAATTCAGCATGCCAAGTCATTACACCCGGACTGTACACCGTACGTTATTCTTCTTGACCCTCAGGGAAAACCCTACAAACAGGCTGACGCCATGGCGCTTTCTCATAAAGAACATCTGATTTTCTTCTGCGCTCATTACGAAGGCATTGATGAGCGGATCAGAACGCTTGTTGATGCAGAATTTTCTATCGGCGATTATATCTTAACCGGTGGCGAGATCCCTGCAATGGTCATGATTGATAACATTGTGCGCCTCATTCCCGGAGTCTTAGGAAAGGCGGAAAGTTCCGTATATGAATCGTTTTCCGATCCAAATCTACTAGAAGGACCGCAATATACCAATCCTCAATCGTATAAAGGATTGGATGTGCCTCCAGTACTTCTTTCAGGAAATCATAAAAAGATAGAAGAGTGGAGAAATGAAGAGGCATTAAAAATCACAAAACTCCGCCGTCCGGATATGGTAAAATAAAAATATGTCCATAGAAAACAATCTGCCAACAACACTTCCATCATACCTCTACCGATTTTTTTGGGATATTGAACCTATAAAGATCAATCCATCTAAAAATCCAATACAAATTATTCATCGGTTATTGGATAAAGGGGATATCAAAGCTGCCCGCTGGGTAATTAAAACATTCCCTAAAAATCTTATTATCCAAACTCTGAAACAAGAGCGGGATTTTTCTCCATGGAATGGTACATTTTGGTCAGTCTATTTTAAAATCCCTCAAAAGGAGGTAGCATGTTTGGAACCGTCCTACCGGGTGATGCGACAAAAACTTTGGCCGTATTAGGAACAAGCGGGTTTTTGAAGGATGCGTATCTTGCAGGCGGATCGGCATTGGCATTGCACCTCGGTCATCGAATTTCCATTGACTTTGACTTTTTTTCGAACGTTCCATTTCAGGCTGAAAAACTTTCTGAACAGCTACAAACAATTGGAAATTTCAAGCCCGAGGTAGTAAAAGGCATTTCGCTTATCGGAACATTTGAAGGTATCAAATTCAGCTATTTCGGATACGACTATCCGCTTATTGAAAAAACAACGAAATATGTAGCTATTTCTGTTGCAGACCCGAAAGACATCGCCGCTATGAAACTGGTTGCTATCACGGACAGAAGTACGAAGAAGGATTATATCGATCTTTATACGATTGCACAAAAACTCTATC
>Ga0315295_10005202_pt1 | contig 11124 bp, 12 predicted proteins | sample YL17G14_0_MG_FD_204453 | JGI IMG/M metagenome (GOLD analysis project Ga0315295, IMG submission 204453) | Sediment microbial communities from Yellowstone Lake, YNP, Wyoming, USA - YL17G14_0 | ecosystem: Environmental > Aquatic > Freshwater > Lake > Sediment | place: USA: Wyoming | collected...
TGATAAGGATGCGCCCCTCCATTTGTGGAACCACGCCGGGATCATCGTTATTGACAAGCCGAGAGGCCCGTCAAGCCATCAGGTAGCTGCCTGGGTGGGGAAGCTGCTCGGCTGCCAGGTGGGGCATGCAGGAACGCTCGACCCGCAGGTTTCTGGTGTGCTTCTGGTCATGCTCGGTAATGCGGTGCGTCTCGCCCCGCTCCTCCTCCAGCACGATAAGGAATATATCTGCCTGATGCGGTTGCATGGCGATGTTGACAAAACCCGAATCGAACAGATTGGCGCGGAGTTCACGGGAAGACTATACCAACGCCCACCACGAAAGAGTGCGGTTAAGCGTGTCCTCCGAATCCGCACTATCCAGAAACTTGAGATTCTTGATAGTGAAGGGCGCCTCGTTCTGTTCCGTGTCCAATGCGATGCCGGCACATACATCCGCTCACTCTGCCACCACATGGGGCTTGCGCTGGGTGTTGGTGCACACATGGTGGAACTTCGCAGAACAAGATCGGGCGCATTCAGTGAACAGGAGATGCATACACTCCACGATATACAGGATGCCTGCAGTGAGGCAAATGAGGGAAATCGCATGGCACTTTCCTCGATCATTCTCTCGGTGGATGCGGCGGTGCCTGATCTCGCGACAGTAATTATCCGTAACACCGCTATTGATGCTATCTGCCGCGGCGCGGTGCTCGCAGGAGTTGGGATAATAAGATGTGATGTGTTCAAAAAAGACCAGACCATTGCTGTTCTATCGCAGAAAAAAGAGTTCATCTGTCTGGGCAGGGCGCTTGTCCCATCCAATTCGTTCAAACCAGGAGACACCGGTCTGGTTATCGCACCTACAGCCGTTTTCCTGCCGCCGGGGACGTACCCCCGCGGTTGGACCAAATCAGATAAGGTAAAAATACCAGATAAAAAACCTAACAAAAATTCGAAAAAAAGATACCATTAAAAAAATGCCCGTCTAACAGATAGGATACACTTTTTGCTGAGGTAGTCTAGCGGTAGGGCGCAGGCCTGGAAAGCCTGTGGTGCGAAAGTGCCTCGGGGGTTCAATTCCCCCCCTCAGCGTCTGAATATACTCCCCTTCTTTTACACGTTTTTTTTAAAGGGGGTAGAGGCATTCATTTGCAAAGGCAAAATATTCGGGCACGACTTCAAATCCAAGGAAATGTCGTCCCTCCCGCTGTGAGACGATTGCCACCGTTCCTGAACCAAGGAACGGGTCAAAAATCAGATCGCCGGAATTACTCGAATACATCAGCATCTTTTTTACAATTTCCGAGGGTAGTTTGGTTGGTGTCTTCTTTCTTCCTTTCCAGTACTCGCGGTTAATGACCCACACATCTTCCGGGTAATGATCAATTTTATTGAAGGTATACCTTTTCGGGTTTTTTACCACAAACAGGATGTGATAGTGACTTGTCACGTATTTTTTCTTCGTGAAAACACCGAACTGGTATTTCCAGATGAGGTGGTTGATTGTTGTGAAACCTGCTGCGTCAAGCCCTTCAAGGATATCCCGAAGCCGGTTCCAGCCGGAAAATACATACATACTCCCATAAGGAGTGAGCACCCGTGCAGCTTCTGCCATCCATCTTTGAGTGAAATCATGGTACTCTGCTTTCGGGATTTCCTGATATCCTTCCAGAACGTTGGAACCGGTGCGGTTGTAATTCTCTCGTTGCGCTTTGAAATCGATGGAAAATGGCGGATCAGTGACGATAAGGTCAATTACTCCATCAGGAATCTTCGGCATAAGCTCGAGTGCATTTCCAGGGTAAATGGTATCAGGATCGAATTCACCCAGCCACCGTTTCATCAGCACGTCCCGCCAAATTCCCTACCCCTCTCAAAAGCTTTTACATTGATTTCGATTGTCTTTTTCGGAACAAGATTCTTGACTGCAATTAAAAGTGATTCGGGTTTGAGTGGCATGGATAGCGATGCTGCACCCAGCATCACCACATTTTGCGATAGGGGACTTCCTGCATCCTCTGCCATTTTATCAGCATCAAGTAAGCAAAGTACATGTTTTTTCAATGTTGCAATGATTTCATCTTCTGTGGGTGCCACAAGATTTTGCGTATATACTGATGTCGGTAGAACAAGGTGCCGGTTCACCACCATCTTCCCACCTTTTTTCAGGTAATGGGAATAGCGGAGTGCTTCAAGAAGATCGAACGAGATCAGGAGATCAACCTGCCCGGGGGAGATCAGTGGTCCGAACAGCCCGTCGATCCGTATATGACTCTCGACCGAACCTCCGCGTTGTGCCATGCCATGTGTCTCAGCCCCCTTCACGTGCCTCCCTTCAATAAGGCATGCTTCGCCGAGAATGTTGGAGGCAAGAATTGTTCCCTGGCCACCAATGCCAACGATCAGGATATCAAAACTTCCGCTCATTTCTTCCCCTCCCGCACAATTGCACCGACAGGACAGAGCTCAGTACATACCGCGCAACCACTGCACAATTCATTAATCCGGGCTTTTTCATCTTCGAATTCAATGGCAGGGCAACCAAACCGGACGCAGGTCCCACAACCGGTACATATCTCAGGATTGATCCTATACCTCCCGCGTTTCACCCCTGCACGACGCGCTGAGATAACACACATCTGTTTGGCAATGATGACCTTCACACCCTTGCGTTTCTTTGCCTCCTGTAAGAGGTTGACCATACCGGTAATATCGTACGGGTCAACACTCTCTACAAAACTGACACCGCAGGAGCGGCACAATGCATCGAGTGATACCGGAGGACTCTCAACGCCACATGCAGTCACCCCCGTGTTCGGGTTTGGCTGGTGTCCGGTCATAGCTGTGATCCGGTTATCAAGAATCACAACGGTAATATTTGCTCCGTTGTAAACCGCGTTTATTAAACCCTGAATTCCTGTGTGCAGGAACGTAGAGTCCCCGATTGTACAGACAATGTCATGCAGATCACCGGCATGAGAAATACCGCTTGCCACAGTAATCGACGCGCCCATACAGATGGTAGTGTCAACAACACCCAGCTGGAGTCCGAGTGTATAGCATCCGATGTCACTGGGGTATATCGCATCCCTGAATACTTTTTTTATTGCATAGAACGCACCGCGGTGCAGGCAACCGGCACAAAGAATCGGGGGGCGGGGCGGGAGGTTTTGTACAGGATCAACGTGCGGGAAGGGGCGTTTTGTCAAAAATCCTGCCTTTTCCATTATCCCCGCAACTGCCGGGGGAGATAGCTCCCCTTCGTACGGTGCGTACCCGTTCTTTTTCCCAAAGACCTGGACACAGCCGGCGACCTGGCGTACAACCTCTTCCACTTCTGGTGCGAGTTCCTCAATTACGAGCACTTTTTCATGTTTTTTTACAAAATCCCCCAGCCATTCTTCATCTATCGGATACGCCCCAATTTTCATGAACGAGACTCCTTCCGGTAATAACTCCTGCACATAGGTGGCGCCAATCCCGCTCGCGATGATTGCGGTTTTTCCCCGTATTTTGAAGTTGTTGAATCCCCGTTCAACCAACCGCTTCCTGATTGCAGATTGTTTCTCGTTAAGTTTTTTATGCAGGACACGGGTATGCGCCGGGATTACGACATACTGACGAGGATCTTTATGGAACTCACCTTTCCGAATGCTCACGACAGACTCGCCCAGCTCCACGTCACCCTTCGAGTGGCAGATACGTGTCGTGGGGCGGAAGATTACGGGCAGCCCGAACTCCTCGGAAAGACCGAACGCTTCGGGTATCATATCATGTGCTTCCTGTATGCTTGCGGGATCGAGACACGGTACCCGGGCGAAATTTGCGTAGCACCGTGTGTCCTGTTCATTCTGCGAACTGTGGGCGAATGGATCATCCGCACTCATTATTACGAGTCCTCCAGTGACACCCGTATAGGCACTCGTCATCAATGGATCCGCAGCAACATTGAGTCCAACGTGTTTCATGGTGCAGAGTGAACGAATGCCGCACCATGCGGCAGCGAGAGCGTTTTCCAATGCCACCTTTTCGTTGACTGACCACTCAACATAGTATGATCGGTCAGGCTGTACACGCAGCACATCGATCACTTCAGATGAGGGTGTGCCAGGGTATCCACTTACAAAATCCACACCGGACTCCACACATGCGTGGGCGATCGCTTCATTCCCGAGGAGATATTTTCGTGCCATGATCTCAGATCCGTACTTATACCGTGGCTTTTTTACACATATCCCTATCTGAATGTTTTTGCCAACTCACTCTGCAATTCACAACTTATAAAAACTTTGATGGAGTAGTAAATAAGGTAAATTTCAGGCAAACTTTTGGGCCCGTAGCATAGCCCGGTGGTGCGCCCGGCTGATAACCGGGAGGTCATGTGTTCGAATCACATCGGGCCCATCCTGCACATTTTGATATTGTTTTTCTCTCACAGTTTTGCCATTTAAGAGCGTTTATATCCACATTCAAAGCAACGGAATTATTGCCCATCCGTTACGGTTTTTATGGATCGTAATCCTGGTGCTAGAGGAGAGGATTTCCTTGCTGCTTTCACATTAAAAATTTTCATAAGCGAGATTCCCGCAATCATTCCTATACCTCAGCTTGATTACAGTATCGTGTAGAGGGGATTATACTTGTAAAATGAGGGTATGCAGCAGCATTCAAAAATCATGCCACACCGGTCCCGTTCAACACCGGATTTATGCCGTGACCCATTGCGACGCTGTGATGGAAAGGGTATTTTGCCCGCTCATGTACACAAGGCACAATAAGCAAATGAGGGTGCTGTGCTTGAAATAATACCTTTTATTACCGCTTTTTTTCACAAGGGAATCCGGTAATCTTCAGCCACAATCTCAATTCCCCTCATGGCAGGAATAAAAAACTATTAAAAAAAGGATTTCACGGGTTATGGTTTTTTAGAAAAGATATACCCCATCACTTTTTCAAGTGCTTCAACAAGCGCTTCTTCTCCTTTCAGGTAATCGTGCATCGCACGGTAAAGCATGAACATAACATCATACCCGTAGTGCTCGATTGCGGTCTTTGCATCGATAGGATTAAGGTACGAATCGGTTAGAAAACCATCAAAACTGTACATAAGTTCATAAAATTTACCCTCTTCTGACATCACGCAAAACTGGTCGGTGACCGGCATTTGGGGGTTGTCCGGCCGGAATGCAGCGGCCTGTGCAGCCTTCCCAAGAATGATCATCTTTTGCGGGTAATAGGCGGGATCGTAGATTTCTCCCTTGGTGTCCTGCTTACCTTTCCTCAGCATATTCAGACCGACAACCTTGACAACCGGAATAGTGGATTTGGCCATCCGAGCCAGGAGTTCTGCATCATGGTCCATGATTTCCTGTGAGAGCGAATCACCGTTTTCCTGCAGGTCTTGTATCTTCTCCTCCAGTTTTTTTAGTCCAGCTTCAATTTCATCCATTGACTTCACCATTACACAGCGGTTATTGTACGATAAGAAGTGTATATTCCGTAGGTATAAATCCGCTCGTTTTTAAGAAAGCCACGACAGGTCTTTTAATGAGGTCTTTACGGCAGGGGATAGCAAGAACCCCCTCAGGGATCCTTTAAGGCGTTTATATTTCAGCAGAAACAAGTGATCATTTCATACTACAACTTCGCCAGCTTGAGAGAACAGATATTTGAATATCACCCGACCGGTTGCCCGATAAAAAAATACTTCCGGTCTTTTTTCAGGATTGCCCGACCCATGTATCCAACAGGAAGATTCTCATTAATCACAATTCCCAGATAATTGGACGCTCTGGCCATGACTGATCCCTTTTTGATTGTTTCTGTCACACGAAAGGCTACCTGTTTTTCAAGACAGCCGGCGTTGATCGAGGCGTAGACCTTTTCCGCCAGGGAATTCATGGTACGTGAACGATCCTTCTTAACCCACTCAGGAAAGTCTTCTTTTGAAGAGAGGGGAGTAAAAGGACGTTGTGAATACCTGGTGATATTCACTTTGTTCGGGCGCACCCTCTCTATCAGTTCAAGCGACGCTGAAAAGTCTTCGGGTGTTTCACCAGGAAACCCGACAATCATATCAGTAGCTAAAGTAATTTTTGGAAACCGGTTCTTGAACGCAGCAACAATCTCTTCAAAATCTGCAACAGTATATCCTCTCCTCATTTGGTCAAGTATTGCGTCAGATCCTGACTGAACGGGGAGATGAACGAATTTAAAAATACGGTCACTGGCATAAGCATCGACCAGATCGTCAAGAATTCCTTTCACGGTTGCGGGATTCATCATCCCTACCCGGATCATAAACCGCCCTGGCAGATCCCCGATACCATTTAAAAGATCGGGAAGTGATTTTCCGATATCCCGTCCCCAGCAACTTACATCCTGTGCAGTAATCTGGATCTCTGGTGTCCCGGTATTTGCATGCTTCAGTATCTCTGCTTGGATTTCTTCTTCAGGAAAACTTTTCAGAGATCCGCGGGCGATCCGGGTAAGACAGTAGGTGCATCTTCCCAAACACCCCTGAGCTACCTGCACAATCGCCACTCCCCCACCCCCAACAGTTCTGATACTCTGGTATTCCTTGTGAATAGTTTCAGAAGGGAGAATGGTTGGCGTGCATACCGCAAAAATTGCATCGCGCTGCACTTCCGGCATGCATCCCGTAACATAGAGATCATAATCCCGGAACCGTGAAAGCCTTCTGAGCATACGTCTCTCAGTTGGTCCGACAACTGTGCAGGTATTAATGATTACTGCGTCTGCCTCTTCCGCTGAATCGACAAAAGTACTTCCTTTGTACTTTAAAATCTCGATAAGTTTTGCTGTATCACCAAAGTTATAGCGGCACCCATACGTTTCGATGTAGACGCTCCGGTCACGAAACGTTTCCAGAACTTGAATATCAGTACTATTTCCCCTTTCGGTATCCTGGGATTCTGCCACCATTTCAGCACTACAGGATTATTGAACGCCCTTCAATAAATAGTATTAAACTGCAAAATGACGGAAGAAGGTCGAAAAGTTTGAAACATCGGATTTTATTCAGTTGACAGAATTCCCAGAACACTTCTTCTCGGGAGCACAACACTTAACCAATGGTACCCATAATCTGTTTATCATGATGAGAATCGGGCTGCTCGGCTGTGGTAATATCGGACATATCATCGCACAGCACGGGGGCGGTTTCGAAATTTCAGCGGTCTTTGATAAGGTATCAGAGCGGGCATTAGAGATCGCAAGGATTTCCGGTGCACACGCATATGAAGATTTTGAGTCCTTCATTACGGCAGATATCGATATTGTTGTTGAAGCAGCATCTGTCAGTGCCGTTAAAATTTATGCGGGTCGGGTTTTATCCCATAAAAAAGATCTCGTGATCATGAGTGTTGGTGCGCTTTCTGACACGGTCTTCCGGGACGAGATAAGGGAGCTGGCGAAAAGATATGGACAGAAGATTCACATCCCAAGCGGAGCGATATTCGGGCTCGATAACCTCAAGATAGGAAAGATTTCAGAAATAAAAAGGTTACTTTTAAGGACCACAAAAAGTCCTGCATCCCTTGGTATTGCCGCTGATTCGCGGAGGCTTATATTTTCCGGGAAGGCAAACGAGTGCATTAAAGCATTCCCGAAAAATGTCAATGTGTCAGTCGCCATGAGTCTTGCAGCAGGACATGATACGGATGTGGAACTCTGGGTTGATCCGTCCGTAGACCGAAACGTTCACGAAGTATTCATTGAAGGGAGTTTTGGTGAAACATACATTAAAGTGACAAATGTGCCCAGTCCAGGTAATCCAGCAACAAGCTACCTTGCAGCGCTGTCCATTCTCTCGCTGCTACATAATCTTAGTGACCCCATAATCGTAGGAACATGATTCAATATACAAGGTGAAAGCTGGTATGGTAATGCTCGATTATCTGCTGCAGTTTATTGAGGAAGATGCCCCTTCCGGGGATCTAACTTCTTCTGCTATCATACCTGATATTTCCTGTAATGCAGTGATACGGGCAGAGCAGGATGGAATCATCGCAGGACTCGAAGAGGCATCAATACTTTTTTCCCATTTTGGGGTGACAGTGACACATCTCGTAAATGATGGGGATTCTGTCGTTGAAAATAATTCCCTCCTTTTACTTAACGGGGATGCAAAAAAAATTCTGCTTGTTGAACGGACTGCTCTCAATATCATCGGAAGAATGAGTGGTATTGCGACTCATACAAGAAAACTTACAGATATCGTATCAGCAGTCAATCCATCCTGCAGGGTAGCAGCTACTCGCAAGACATGCCCTGGATTACGAATACTCGACAAAAAGGCAGTAAAGATTGGTGGCGGCGATCCTCATCGTATGAACTTAAGCGATGGAATTCTTATCAAAGACAATCATCTGGTGCTGGTTTCACTTCCTAACGCTATTTTGGCTGCAAAAAAAGTTTCAGCGTATAAAAAAATAGAAGTTGAAGTTGAAACACCTGAAAATGCCCTGTTCGCGGCAAAAGCGGGTGCAGATATCATTATGCTTGACAATATGAGTCCAGATCAGATTACCCGGACTATCAGAGTACTGAATAACGAAGATCTGCGTGACCGCGTTTTTATTGAACTTTCAGGAGGTATAGAAGAAAGTTCCCTCTCACAGTATGCTGCGCTTGACGTTGATGTGATCAGTCTCGGGATACTCACGCATTCGGTCAGAAATTTCTCGGTAAACCTTGAAATTATTTCAGAATAATCCTGTGATATTTTCCTCCCCACATTATTTTATTAGTACCACACATTTTCTCCAGGACCTTGTTTTCAAATCCGGATATCCCGTTTTTGTATAACGCTATAAGAATCCAGATAATATTAAAAACATTAATAGTCCGGTATCACGTATGGGTGGCTATTGAGGGATATAAGTGGGTAATCCTGAGCCGCAGGTAATTGGTGCCGAATCTCCCGTCAAACCGACACCTTCTGAGTTTGCTGCAATCGATGAGCGTCGGAAACTGCGGATCAAAGGATATCTCACGTTGCTGAAGGATCCAAATCTCAACTTTCGTTGGAGAGCAGCAGAGGCATTGGGGCTAGAGGGGGATCCAGAAGCTGTTGAACCACTTATTACTGCACTCAAAGACCCTTTTGTAGATGTCCAGTGGCTTGCTGCAAAATCCCTGGGAAAATTAGGTGATCGCCGTGCTGTTGAGCCACTTATTGAAGCCTTAAAATCTGAGGATAAATGGCTACGTACGGGAGCTGCATGGGGTCTGGGAAAACTCCGCGATTCACGCGCTATCGACCCCCTTCTCCCGCTTCTTGCGGATAAAAAGAAAATTGTCCGGAAAACAGCTGCCTGGGCTCTTGGCACTATCGCTGATGAACGGGCAATTACAGGGTTGACCCAGATACTCGCTGATGAGGATGGAGAAGTGCGGGATGCGGTACAAAAAGCTCTTGATTCAATACAAAATGAAAAAACCAGAAAGAGCACAGATACTCCTTTAGTTGTGTAGGAGAGGGAGATTGCAATTACTCGAATTGAGTTCCCCCATAGACCCTGAACTGATACGACGATTTCTCTCGGGCACCTGATTATGCAATTATACAGGGGAAAGATTTGAGGTATATACAGGAATGAAAGAGATATCTTTCCCGGAACTGACTACAATCTCTTTTTTCCCGCGATATGTTTGAACAACTCCATACACGGATATTGAATCACCTTTCTTGAGCGTCAATTCCTGTGCAATCTGAGCTGGCACAAAAATGGTGATATTCGCCAGATACACATTCATGTGCCCACCATTTTTGGTAATCGTGATCTGATCGATTGTGCCGCCTATAATTACCAGTTCGCCATCTGCAGAATTATTGGTGAAAGGTTGTGCAAATGGTTGTTTTCCGAGAGTCCCGAGAATCAGGTGTGCAGTAATTACTGCACATGCAACACCCAGTAAAAGTAAAATTGCCACGCGTTCCTGACGCTCGAACATAGTTGATTATTGAGGAGGCTCGTTTAAATTACCGATAGATTCATATGTTAACAGTGTTAACACTGTCATCATGTATTCTACAACATTACCACCCTCGTCAAAGACGGTGATGGAAATACTGGATGCAGGTGGAGCCATGACCCATAAGGATCTCGTGCAAAAAACACACCTTGCCCCACGAACCGTGCGTTATGCATTGAAAAAACTAAAAGAAAGGCATCTTATCATTGAGAAGTTCAACTTCCGCGATGCCCGCCAGATTATATACCAGAACCGGACCTCACAAACAATAAAGCCCCAGCCTGCGTGTGTATGACGAAACACACCTGCACCCTGATGCATTGTGATACGATGGTCCGGAACCTTTTGCCGCCAATGAGAGCCGAGATGGTTTCCCGGTTGGTGCAAAAGCAGGGGCTCAGCCAGAGTGATGCTGCAAAACGTCTCGGAGTCACAAGAGCAGCAGTATCGCAGTACATGAGCAAAAAGAGAGGAGTGGGTGAAGTTCAGATCTCGAACGATCTTGATTCCCTGATAGACCGTTGGGCTCTTGCAGTAGTTACCGGTGAGAGCGACATCAATTTGTGTGACGTGTGCCAGTGTGCACTAAAAAAGTTCTGAATTTTTGATATTTTTTTTAGGATCCTGTTTTCCTCTTTGTTATCCGGTGAGTTGTGATAGTGAGTCATGCTCTTTGACGGTGATAATATAAGAGGACGAGAAGGATGAGCACGACTGCAACTACGGCAATTTTCAGGTAATCGGTCTTAATTCCGGGTGATTTTGCCGTTGGATTCCAGTCGTCTTCAAATACATCAAGGAAATAATGAGCAACGCCAGGATGATCAATAATCACGCCGGCTTCCCGGTTAAAGTTAGGGGAGTTGCTGTTCCAGTTGATACTACTCACCAGCACATACTGGTCATCCACGATCAAACCTTTATTATGGATTTTATCGATCCCGTTCGTTGTGAGATCTGCACACCGGGCCTCCAAGGGAATGTGTTCGGAAGCGCCGATGCGGTTGATCAGGGCAGCCATCTCGTCATTGTCCTTTTCATCTTCAATATTATACCAGTACGAATCGAGCAGTACCCTTACATGAACACCTCGGCGTGAAGCATCAATCGCCGCTGAAAGATACGGATTGAGGGAATACG
>Ga0315295_10005203_pt1 | contig 11124 bp, 17 predicted proteins | sample YL17G14_0_MG_FD_204453 | JGI IMG/M metagenome (GOLD analysis project Ga0315295, IMG submission 204453) | Sediment microbial communities from Yellowstone Lake, YNP, Wyoming, USA - YL17G14_0 | ecosystem: Environmental > Aquatic > Freshwater > Lake > Sediment | place: USA: Wyoming | collected...
GTTATGAACCAACACGTCGATCCACCCTCTCCGGGCAACCTCCTTGATCTCTTCCCACGCTGTCTTGATGACCGCTCCACCTATGCCAACGATCCTCATCCAAGTCTCCTAATATTGATAGATATCAGTTTGATCCAGTTCACCATTATATCCGGCTTCGCCCCAAAGCGTTCCGTCAGCAAGGTATATTTTTGCAACATCGGAAGCCTCGCTAGATTTAAAATATCCCCAGAACGTCTCATCGGCAAGATAGATTCTTGTGGCGTTGGTTTGCTCATCAAATGCCAGATAACCCCACGGCGTTCCATTGGAGAGATAGATCCTCGTGACGTTATCGTCGAACTCAGCGTAACCCCAGAGCGTTCCATTTGGGAAATAGATTTTTGTTAAATGGAACCCCGCGTCAAACTTCAAATAAGTTCCCGACTCAAAATTATGGCCCATGAATCTGAGGACAACATCTTGTCCTGTCAAGGAATAAGAACCCGGGCCGGCAGCTATTTTTCTCCCGGACTTAAGATCCGCCGGCTGTCCTGTCAAGGAATAAGAACCAGCTCCAGCTGCGATCTTTCGGGTCACCTTAAGGCCCGCAGCTTGGCCCGTCTGCGAATAGCTGCCGGCTTCTGCGGTTAGTATGACTGGGATTGTATAAGTAATTACTAATTTAGGACGAAGCGTGAGATTGGTTGTGTAATTATTGCTGCAACAATTCCCCTCAATATCATCAATTTCAGTTTCTACTCCATCTTTCAATAAAAAATGAGCCACCTCACCATGTGCAGATTGGAAATGCTTTACTAAAGCAACAACATCCCAATTTATCCAATTATTAACCGCAGGTACTGTTTGAGATGCGCCATCGGTTGTCGTATAATCTCCACCAGCAGTCGCCCAAAAAATATCACCAGCATCCTGAACACCATCTAAATTAGCATCATAAGCTGCATTCCATGTTGATTTGGTTTCAGTCCAACCCGTTTGGGTTAGTTCATAAGCCCAAAATGTTCTTCCAGCCGCGTTAGTCCAGTTTTGATATAAACTTAGGGTAGCAGCGGATATGACCGCCCCGTCTGGTAAGGCTGAGAAATCAAATTTTAAAACGGAATGGGCCAGATTATCCGCCCAAGCTCTTATAACAAGAGAAACACTTGCCCCATAATTTCTATTCGGATTATTCTGAACCAGGCCGTTATCTATATCAGATGGTTGAATCGTTAAAGTGGAGGACATTGGACCCTCATATTATGCGATTGTAAAAATCGCCGCCGCGAAATCAACAGTAAATGTCTCGGTGTCATGGATGGTAATCGCCGACCCATAGTCCCACCAACAGACTAACCGATCGCTTGCATTGGTATCATTGTAAACCACCGCAAACTGGAAAGGTCCGAAATCACCGGTCCCCGTGAAGACCACATCTGTGCCGGCAAGGGTTCCGGTCCCCGCCGCTTCAGACCACACATTTGTTATGTCTGTCCCCCCCGCCGGATAACCATTTTGGGCGGTGATTTCTGGGATGTCTCCTATTACCGTGTCCGCTGCAAGGGGTTGATGATTCGAAAGATAAACCTTGAGAGTATCGGTATTTAGATTATGCTGCCCAAGGCCAAGCTGTTCAACAAAATCCTGAAATTTAATATAGGTTGCCATATTCCCTCCTTTTAAAATGTGTTGTAGAAATAATCATATGTTAACCCTGCACGCTCTTCCCAATTTGTCATGTAAAGAGAATTGCCTTTGATATATCTCGCCTCGGTTGTGGTGATCGATGGAACTGGCAAATCATTCCCCTTTCTCCGTATAATAAAGAGTGCAGCGGCAGTTGATGTTCTCCTCCGCCAACTTGCCGTCTCCCGGCGCCGACATCTGGTCTTGACCAACCTTAAAGTCCTCGTCCATCTCAATTCCATCCAAGTAAGTTTGACCGGCGATCTGGTGAGATTCTCTAACTCTTTCATCTCCCGCCGTTAGCCAGTGTTTAAGGAGTTGGTCCTCAAGCCCCGTTTGGCTAACCGACTCAAGATCGGCTTGGTTCATTGCGGCGATCGTCTCGGTCCTCGCGATTAGCGGAGCCCGATACTTATCGTAAGACTCAAACTTTTCGGCAAGCGTTTGAGCGACGGCGGCGATCGGCTGCCCTTCCGCGAAGCCCAGGCGCAAGATCGCTTCGATATCGTCGAAGGTGGTCCCCGTGACCTCCCTAGAAAACTGGCGCATTCGACCTCCGAGCCACTTCAAAACGGCCGGATCGTTGACGTTGAAATCAATCGTCACCTTCAGCGACTCAAGTAGATCATGGACCCGAGAATCCCCGACCTCTTTCATAATCTCTTTGATTCGGGGCGTGACTAATTCCCTGATCCTCTCCTGCTCGATTTTTTTATTGATGTTGATATCGCTAACCGCCTTGTTCTCTTTCAGATGGACCTGGACTTTGGCCCGTGACCATCCGGCGTATTGACCCAGGATCGATTTCCCGGACTCATTGAGTCGGGTGATGACCTCTTCCCGCTGCATCTTAAAATAATGGCGAAGGGGTTCGATTAGGATTCGCTCAAGAACTTCTGACCGCTTGACAAAGACCTTCCAGGCTATCTCCTTCCGCTCTTCTGTCCAGAACTCCCGATCCATGGCTTTGATCGCCGCCTTGGTTGGAGGCGACGGTTCAGCTCCCACCTGAGTCATCGTGAAAGGGATCCAGGGCTTATCACCCCAGGGTTGGGACTCCATCCCGATCTTGGCCCGTTCCTCGTTGACCGTAGTCACAAAATGATTGAGCCGAGCTTCCATCGCCGTCAATTCATATGCCTTATCTTTTAAATCGGGAAGATCAAAGTCACAGGTCAGGCCCTGATCGTAGACTGGCAGCAAGAAGGTTTCGATCACTTCTTCGACCAACAGACATTTGGGTCTGAGACATTCGCCGATATAGGTGGCGTTCAATGCTTCAGAGTTAGCTCGGTTGACATCTTCCACCAACCCTAACTTGCCGGGGGAAAGGTCAAAAGAGGTAATGAGTTTGTCCCGAGCATAATTGGCGACAACCCCGATCATCGCTTCTCGGCCTGTCTGACCCAGCTTATCGGCCTTGAGACCCGAGTGCGTGATCAGGGTCTCTCCTGACTTAATCGCCCCCGCATATTGCTCATCGATCTGCTCCTTGATTTCCCTGACCAGTTCCTTGTTCAACTTTTGGTCGGTCGTCAGGTGAAGCCCCGGCATCGCCCCATGCTCGAAGAGCGCCCTCTGCTGCTGCATCAAAAAAAGATCGATATCGTAGGGGTAGGTTTGAGCCATCAGTGGGGACATCGGAAGAAAGGGAGAGGCAGGATTAGGATATTTCATCAGGAGAATCTCTTCGGGCTTAAATCGTTGATTGACATTCCCATCCTGATAATTCCAATACTCCAGGGTCAGAGTCGGGGAGACCTGGGGAGTCAATCTCGCCCACTTGGTCAGGGGCAGGGGCCAGATCTGCGATGGGATACCCAGCCCATTGTTGATCTTATACCATCCGCACATCCCTCCCAACTCAAGCCGGATCATCGTTTCATACCACAACATGAACCGGGTCATAAATGCATTCGGATGATTGATCAGAGAGAGGAAGGGATGATCATAAATTTCTTCCCGCTTGAGATTCATCTCCTTCAAAAAATACTTCCGGTCTCCGCTATCGGTCAGGGCCTTATACGCAGGACGCCATGACATATCGATGACCTTTGCTCCCTGGCGCCGATAGATAAAAAGCTTCAGCGGAATCATGGCGACTGACTTGGCGATCTTATCGACGCAAGTATAGACCCAGGATTTATAGGAATCGACCAGCTGGTTATACGCTTTCTCCGGCACTACGCCCATCGATCCGCGAGAGGTGACATAGGAGCTGACGATCGTGGAGGTCTGAGCCTTGATCTCTTCGATTTGCCGATGAGCCTCAGCCGTCCTAATTAAACCAAACTTCGAAGCAACTCTGTCAATTATTCTCATGCCGCTATCCTCTTTTTTCCGCCGGTAAAGAAGAAGCCAGGCATCAGGTTTCCTTCATTACAGCACCAGTTAGCCAATGCAAGTGAAATTACACAATCATCATGGTATCCCTCGGGTGCTGAATACCTGACATTACCGGATCGAGTCATTTCATATTCAAAGATTGAAAGCTCATTAACCAATTCCTTGATCTCTGGAATAGTTATTTTATCTTGCTCAAATGAAATGGCTAAGGACTGAATCAGGTCTTTTTTACTTTCGTTTGTAAACTTGAACCCTTCAATATTTACGAGTGCACGAGACAGATCATCAAGGATTGGGTCCCCAATCCCGGTTGAATCCATCAATAACTTTGCTTTGTAATTTTTGATTGATTCAATTATTCTGGCTTTCTGATAGGTCCAGTCGATCTTATTGAATCTGTCAAAAAAAACTAAATGTTTGTTCTGATCGATGATAGAAAGAACTGTAAAATCGGTGAGGCGGGCCAGATCCAATCCTGCATAATAGGTTTTATCCTTGTCCGGTTCTTCAAGAATACCTTTGATACAAGACTTTATGTTTCTGAATACACCGGCTGAATCTTCCAAAAATTCCGCTTCATATTCCTGCTGGAATACATCAGCGGGTAATGATTCTCTGGCCTGATCGACATCTGCCTTTGTTATTTTGGGGTTATCCCAGGTTGGAAACTTCCAGGATTCAAAGTTGTTTTTCTGCAATGGGTCCTGGCCTTTTGTCCACAAGTCAAAAAACCAATTCCTTCCTTTCGGAGTAGAAATAAAAAGCGCCCTTCCCTGATTATCTGAAAGGGAGGGTCTTAATGATTCTTCCCACGCATCCCGTGGGACCCTCGCTGCTTCATCAATTACCAATCTTTTCAGCCCTTCTCCCCTTAGATTCTCAGGATTATCAGCCGATCTAATTTCAATCGATCCACCAGATATCAACTCCATTCTCATTTCAACTTTTGAACAATCCCTGATGGCTCTCTTGGGGACACAGCCAGTTAGTCTTCTCCATGCGATCCTTCCAATCTTGTAGATAGGTACGACCCACCAATTCTCACCACCATATTTCCATGTACCTTCTAAAAGCCAATTAATGGCCGATAATGTTTTCCCCCACCTTCGACCCGCATCCATAATCATGAATCGAGCCATAGATTCAAATATCAATTTTTCAGATTCACGAGGACAAAAAAGACGTAGATTAGCCGTCTCCATTTTCATTTCTATTCCCGTTTCCATTTTTATCAAACGTGGTGACGAACTCCATTGGGCCTCCGCCTGGTCCTGAGAATTCACCTTTTTCGGGTGCATAACCTCCTGTTACTCTTAAATACAGATCGACGCCCTTCACAATGGTAGGATTGTCCTTCAATGGTTTTGAATAGGCGATTTCCTCGACTTCCAGAATTTCGCCATTCGGTCCCTTTTTTAGAGATTTGATTTTTAAGACTTTGATTTCTTTTGCTTTGGTTAATGCCTTGACTGTCTTGGCGATATACTTCGGCGTGACCCCTACTTCGTCAAAGGGTATGATCGGCTTGCCTATCGCATCGAGCATTTCCTCTTTGGTGACACCCATTATAGATTCATAGTAAGAAGGAGTTTGAAAACAATGTCAAGGGCACTTTGGACGTTTTCAGGTAGGCGTTTTCAGGTAGGCGTTTTCAGTAAACCACTATGAGAGATCAACAAAATTTTAGAATCTTTCACCTTTCATGGTTTTTATGGCAATCCATTTCTGCAAAACAGAGGGAAATGCACAGACAACCCTTGTTCTTTTCGGAGGTCTTCCCTTATAGGTGTAAAAGATTGCTCCCACTTCTTCAAGGCTTTTTTTTCTATTCAACATTTGTCTTTCCGTCACATTGAAGAAATAGGCGATGGCCTTCCATCCTATGATAGCCTGCTCATCGGTCAATTATTTCCCTCCTTTGATGATTTCAGGTTTTAATTTTTTCACAAGGATCTCACCGATATGCAATCCTCTGTATTTTGGATGCACCAATAGATTCCAGAGTGTTCGCTTTTTTCCACCGGCAATCGCCCAGGCGATTAATTTCCTCGCATCAAAGACGAGCCAAATATCATATTTCTGCAAATTCGTCATAAGATAAGTTCTTCTGACAAGCCAATCTTTACGCAAAAAGATGTCCACAAAAGCCATGATCTTCGGCAAATCTTCTTGAGTCGCCTTGCGAAAAATCAATGCGTCTACCTCAAAATTCTCAAGAGACATCGTTCTCTCCATTTATCATCCAACTCTTCCTTGTGCTTTTCTCGATCTTTATGAAGTTTTCCCTTAACCTCTGTACTTCTCCTGCCAAGGTCTGAAGTTCGGACTGCATTCTTGGCAACTCATATTCAAGCACTTTCACATAGGTCCAGAGCCAGGCAAGGGACCTCCTCTTTTGAAAATTGACTGCTCTCTTCTTAACTTCAAGCCGTCTCCCCCAAGAATCGTTCTCGTCACTCACCCACATCAAACCAAAGGGCTTCTCTACCTCTTCGGATTGAATAAGTCCCTTTGGGCAAATAATCGACAAGGACGACAAGAACCTCGTGTACAAAGTCCATTTCTCATCTTTATTGAAATCATTTCTATCCACCTTGATCTCAAACCCTCGTATCCACCTATGGACTGTGTCCACGTATATGGCATCTATTCTTAGACCGCCCCACGTGAACTCTGGCACGTAGATATTGTGGAACGAAGCTCTCTGAAGCAAAATTCTCTGGATGTCAACCGCCGTCATTTCGTCTCCTTAAAGAATGGCAGGGCAGCCAATCCTCAACAACTTCCCCTCAGAATTTGTTTAAGCACAAAGCCGCCCCGCCACAACACAAACTCATGCATGCGACGTATTTCCTAATAACCTCATGGCCTTAATGACGAGCCTCTGAAGATCGCCTTCACCCTTGACAACGTCCTCAGCTATCAGCCTTCGATCCTGCTCGACCCTCATGATGACCGCATTATCGTAAATGTGGGAGAAGCGAAGGGTAAGAGACCCGCATTTCTCAGCCACTTCTCTGATGTAAGATTTCATTGATCCTCCTCTTCGCGTTGTTAACGTTTCGCCATGATCGTTTTTCCGTTATGCCCCACCCATCTTCACGCCCCATCTCTGGCTACTCTCTTAACCCGTGGCCTCTCTTGGTGAGCAAATCCATCTGGATTTTCTATCTGCCGGATCTCCACAACTCGACCCGGTTGGAATCTGACATTCGCCTGCTCCATGGCATTGATGCCATCTCTTGCCTGAAGTTCCTTTTCATAGACCCTATTTCTTTTATTGCCCCTGATCTGATAGACTGTGATTCTGTAAAGCATCTCTTTTTCCTCCATCAAGATTTTTGATCACGTCCTCTAATGTGAAAACTTTTCCCGCAAAACGGACAAATCTTTTCCATTCTTTAACCCATCACAAATTTCTATGATATCTTCCACGCTTCGCACAACGACACCGAGACCCTGGTTGATATTGACCATTTTGAGAAAATTCATTTGGACTTCACTTAATTTTCCCTTTGAAGTTTTGACTTCAATAAACAAACCAATCCCTCTATACAAACCGATGATATCGCTAATACCCGGAAAAGATCCCAATCCTTGCCATTGTTTAAAATGCCAGACACCACGAATTTTGAGATATCTCCGAATTTCTTGAGTGATCTCGGATTCGTTGGGTTTATAGAATGGGAAACGATCGGTCATGCCCGCTCCCTAATGATATCTTTCTTTTTCTTCAATTCTCGCGTAATTGCCATAAGCTACCTTCTCTTCAAGCCAAACGAGAGTGACAATCGCGGTTTTCCCGTTCCTATTCTTGGCAACAATCAATTCAGCGTTCTTCTCTTTCGGCGGTCTGTGTATAAAACACACGATGTCGGCGGCATATTCAATGTCTCCGCTCTCTTTCAGATCCCCGAGCATGGGTTTGGCTGTTTCTGCTTTCTGATCTATCCCCCTCGATAAGGACGATATTACGATCATTCCAACATCGAATTCTTTGGCCATTTGTTTTTGCTGGCGGATGATGTCGGAGATTTCAAGATGCCTCGATTGATATCTTCTTGGTTCGCTCATAAGCTGGAGATAATCTATCAGAACGACCCTGATCCCTCTTTTTAACTTCATCTCTTTTATGGCCTTCCGTGTTTCTGAAAGATTGAATCCCGTTGGGCAGACGATATTGAAATTTGGGTTTATAGAATTAATGTAATCCGTAGTATAAGTTTGGAACAATCTCTTCACTATTTTTATTTCTGACATCTCAAAGGAAATCAATCCCACCGGAAACTCCCTTGCCATATTAGCGAGGATGCAGGTGCCGAGCAGGGATTTTCCCACAGAGGGTCTACCGGCAAGGATGAAGAGATCGGTCGAAGAAAAATCGACAAAACCATCGAGGTCCACATATCCGGTTTTAAATACTTCCGCCTTCTCATCACCTTTTTCTATGATGGATGCGATGCCTTGAAGATCAACGGGCTTACCTAATTGCTTCAATTCAGAGATTCTTTTTTGAACTTCATCATACTCTCTGTTCTGCGTCCCCCTTGTAATATCATTTTCAAGATTCCGCTGTTTTATAAGATTCGCATAATGAATTGCCCCAAATAAGCACTCTTCCACTTCATCAATGATTCTTGAGATGTTTTGTGGCCTCCCCATATCAAGATAAACAGAGGGTAGGTCAATTAGTTTGTTTTCCTTTTTCATGGACAGGATTGTCCTGAAGGCATTTCTGTAAAGACTGTCCATGAAATCATTCTCGGTTAAGATTTCTGATACTTCTTGAACTTCATCTGGATGATTAATAAGCCTCCAGATTGTGAGTTGTTCAATTTTAAGGTCCACCTTTACCTCCTATTCTTGGAAAATCTGAATAAGGATCATCCTGGACTTCTTTTTCAATCCAATCTCTCCAAAAATCTTTCTTTAAAAAACGTATCGGGTCCTTGGCAAATCCTCGTTGAGCATCATCAGATTTAGAATAGTTTTCTGTCGCCCTTAAAAGAAGATTGATTCCCTCCTCGTTTTTGAAGTTATCTTTAAAAAATTGTAGGCTTTCTTTTTTGGTTACCTTCCTTCCATTACGAGAAGGGTAAATGGACCAGAATTTTTCAAAAAGTTGCGTAATGTTTTTATTCTTTAAAGAAGAAGAAGAAGAAGAAGAAGAAGAGTTACCTTCCGGTTGTAACCGCTCTGTAACCGTGGTTATAACACCAGTTACTCTATCACCCCACCTTTTTTCAGCACTTCGTTTGCCTTTTTCTGATTGTGATTCCCGATATTTAAGTTGACTTTGTCTTGTTTCTTCCAGCCGTTTATTTATCAATAATCCATTTCCGTTGAGGATGAATTTAGTAGAGAGGTTTTCCCATTTTCCTCTAAATTTTTTCTCACTTTCTCTCACAATTTTAGAAAGCTTGTAAATATTATTAGGAAGACAACCATTGATCCATTCATAAAAAAGCAGCCTGAGATAAGCGCCCACTTCATCATTTTCCCAGGTGGCAGTATCCATATCAAAGTCTTGAGCATATATCTGAAAAGCAGGGGGTTTGTTCATATTGCTTTTTAAGAACTTTCGTCAGATGAAATTTATGGCCCAGAATGACGAGGCCGTCCCTCACGCAAACCTCTCCTCAATAATCCCCACGATTTCTTTGGCAACGCTTCTCTTGATGGCCTTGATGAGCTGTTGGTCCAGAAGGATCCCCTCGGCGACTGCCTGGGGAGCCGGCTTTGAATCAACGGTTTTTCGTTTCTTTCGCTTCTTTCGCTTCCCCTTGGCGATGGCTTTCCCCTCAGAATCGCGGCCCTTCGGAAAATCGTTGCCGGTTTTTTTCTTTTTACGATACACTGCTGCCGATTTCCTTTTACACTCCCTACAGTGATATTCCAGGCCATCCGAGATTGATTTATTTTTGTTAAATTCATCGAGGGATTTAGGTAGATTGCACTTCGAACAGACTTTCGTTTCTTCCTCCATCTTCTCCTCCTTTCCTTTCGGCTCTCTTCCGCAGGCCATACAGACCAGCCTTCCAGGATTTACGCTATTCCCGGATTGATAAATTACCGCTCCCCCGCAGTGCTTACACTTCAATTGGGATCCTCCCCATCCATATAATCGATTGCGTACGGCAATTTGACTTCTCTAATTTCTCCCATGGGATAAGGAAGAAACTCGTCTTTACTTATCGCTTTGTTTTCGGACATTTATCATACCTTCTTTACAGCACACAACGAAATATTACAAAGCCTAACGACTCCCCTCTTCACTTCCGTTTTGAGTCGTGCGATACTTTGGCCGTAAGCCAAAATTTTTATGGACAAGATTATAAAATTGAAGACCAAACTGGGTGAGCATTTCGACTGTTTCGGAAAAATCCTGATTTTCTCCAGTTGCTATTTCTTCAATGAGGTGTTCGGTGGAAAGCCTGAACCTAACATATTTGGGTTCTCCCTTTTTATCCATTCTGAAACCTCCTCAAAAAATGGTTGCCTAAAGGCTAAGAGTTTGATAGCATTTGAATTAAATAAAGAGGCCGCATATCCCGACAGCCCATCCACGAGCGCGAGAATCATGCGGCCTCCGAAGGGGAGCGAACTCCCCTCTCTTTTGGAATCATCTTTCCTTTGTTTCAATCCACGCTCCCGTGCGGGGAGCGACCTTTCAAGGGAGCAGGTGGGCAGAAGAGGAAGGCCAAGACTGGAGATGAGTAACCAGTGCTTTCGCCGCCACCCACCCCCTTGAGTTATGCGAATGATGACCAGATTTATTGTTCGAACGCCGGATGGCGAAAAGGCCATCGTTGAAATCGGCTGGGACCCGGAGACATGTTCGATCAGATTCAAATTCCGCATTCTCGATCCAGACGATCAAAGCCGGATGGATTTCCCAGCGGACGAAGTTAAGGTTGATGAAAAAATCTCAAAAGAGATCCTGAAAATAGCCTTAAACCATAAAAAAACAGATATTAAACAATTAAACAAAAAAAAGGAGGAACCATGAAAACTATTGAACTCGACCAACTCGCTTTGCTCGGCCCTTTAATGGCTGCCCAGCTTTTGAATGCCTATTATTCCGCTTTATTGTTGAAACAACAGAAAGGT
>Ga0315295_10005204_pt1 | contig 11124 bp, 13 predicted proteins | sample YL17G14_0_MG_FD_204453 | JGI IMG/M metagenome (GOLD analysis project Ga0315295, IMG submission 204453) | Sediment microbial communities from Yellowstone Lake, YNP, Wyoming, USA - YL17G14_0 | ecosystem: Environmental > Aquatic > Freshwater > Lake > Sediment | place: USA: Wyoming | collected...
TGAACTCATAATAAAATTATTGGTTTCACCGGGTAAGAAAGTTGTCATAGAAGCCCCTACATACTTTGACCTGTTACCGCTATTAAAATATTATCAGGCTGATGTAATTGAGGTACCCATGCTCAATAATGGAATGGATTTGAATCACTTAGAACAAATACTTAAAAGTCAAAAACCTGCATTCATCTATACCATTCCAAATTTTCATAACCCGACAGGGATTACAACTACTCAGGACCATCGCGAAAATTTCCTTTCCCTCGCTGAGCAATATAAGGTTCCAATAATAGAAGATGGATTTGAAGAAGAAATGAAATATTTCGGCAAGGTTGTTCTACCGATCAAATCAATGGATAAAAATCAAATCGTAATATACATAGGGACCTTTTCGAAAGCACTTTTTGCGGGAATTCGTATAGGATGGCTTGTTGGAGATAAAAATCTTATTCAAAAATTAGCTTCCATTAAAAAATACAGTGATCTTGGTGTTAGCCCGCTTACCCAGGCAGCTATCAATCTTTTTTGTCAATCTGGTTGTTACGATCTTCACATCAGACGAATCCAGCGTGAATACCGTAAACGAATGTTAACAGCATTTAAGATGATGAAGGAAGAATTACCAGAGAACGTAACCTATACTAAACCTGATGGCGGTTACACAATTTGGTTTACTTTGAAAGACTTTAGATACAATGAAGAATCAATAAATAGAATTTTTATTGAGCATGGAATCATGATATCACCTGGTAGTCTCTTCTTCTTTAGACCAACTGATTCAAGTCATTTTCGAATCTCCATTGCTGCAGTGGACGAGAAAGAAATAATGGAAGGGATTAAAAGACTGGGAACTGCGTTGAGGGCAATATTAAATAGCCAGATACAAAAACAGATAAAATGAAGATAAAAATAAGGCAGATTCGTTTTTCTGAAATACCACAGCTAAAGGATTTTGCACCGCCAGATTGGAATTCTGATCTTGTCCAGTTTTTTTCTTTTCATTTTAAATACGATTATTTCTATCCAATTGTAAGTGAAGTTAATAATAATATAGTTGGTTGTGGTTGTGTAATCAGGAACAGAACGGCAGGCTGGTTGGGGAATATTATAGTAATACCTGAATACCGTCGGCAGGGAATTGGTGAACAATTAACTAAGCATTTAATGGATTACCTTGATAAGCTCGGTTATGCCAATCAACTTTTAATAGCAACGAAAATAGGGGAACCTGTTTATTCTAAACTAGGTTTTAAAATGAGTTTAAATTATCTTTTCTATAAAACTGAAAGTGTAAATCAGTTTGCGGTTTCAAAGAGCATAAGGAAGATGAAAATGGAAGATTATCAACTAGTAAAGGGGTTGGACAGGAAAGTAACAGGAGAGGAGCGTTCAAATTTCATTGAGCGCTTTTTACTTACGGGGTATGTTTACACTTCTGGTAATTCATCTGAAATAGAAGGGTTTTATTTGCCGGACTTTGGTAATGGATTAATCATAGCAACAAACAACCAGGCTGGGCTTGATTTATTAAGATTTAAATTTTCTCAAGGGCATATTAAAGTGATTATCCCCGAAGCTAACGGCGCCGCCAAAAATTTCTTAAGAGAATATGGTTTCCAGGAATATTCGATATGTCCAAGAATGGTGCTGGGCAAAGATGTTGAATGGAAACCGGAATTAATATATAGCAGAGCATCGGGTTATTGTGGTTAGTTGGGTTAAGACTTACAATTTGGGAATTCTCTTTATCATGGTATATAAAAAACGACTTAATAAATCTGAGATATGCAATGTGATTTGATTGACAAATTTGGTCCATGTGGGTTATTATGTGAAAAATGCTTTGCATATGCCAAAGGGCCAATTAAATTTTATTCCAAAAAACTTAAAAATAATCTTGGAGATTTTGATTATTACGCAAAACGTTTTACTAAACTGTTTGATGAACCATTATTTGACAAATACCATGATTTTAAAGAATTACTTAGTTTGTTTTCATCAAATAATTGTCAGGGTTGTAGAAAACAGGATTGCCATCTTTTCAATGATTGCAAGGTAAAACAGTGCTATAAGAATAAGCAGATAGACTTTTGTTATCAGTGTGCTGATTTCCCATGTAATAATACCGGATTTGATGAGAACTTAAAACTTAGATGGGCAAAAATAAATAAAAGAATACTTGAGATTGGTTTGGAAAACTACTACAATGAAATAAAAGATCAACCAAGATATTGAAAAGCATAAAAGTAAAATAGAGTGTAGTATTTATAAAGGATACAATGCAATACGAAGATCATCATTCGATTATATACCATGTATTGATTATTTGGGAATGCTCAGTAGTTCCTAATTCCTGTAAAATTTGAAGGATATTATTTATTGGCACTAAGGTACAAAAAATAAGTAATTTAAGAGAAGTATATGATAGCCGACGATTGGGTAAAAGAATTTCAATGTGCAATAAATGTCTGTGATAAAGAAGGCAATCTCCTTGCACTGAACGACAAAGCAGTAAAACTATTTGAGAAAGACGGTGGTGAGAAATTGATTGGAACAAACATCATCGATTGCCATCCGGAACCTGAGAGGAGCATGTTTAAAAACATGTTAAATGAAGGCAAGGTAAACTGCTATATATTAGAAAAGAAAGATGTCAGTAAATTCATTTACCAGGCACCCTGGTATAAAGATAGTATTTACATGGGGTATGTGGAATTCATTATGGATATTCCATCCGAAGTACCTATTAAAAATTCTAAATAACATAAGGTAATAAAATGAATCAGAAACAAAAAACAATTTTAGTCACCGGTGCCGCCGGGGGAATAGGATCAACGGTAGTAAAAAATTTTGCACTGAAGAACCAGAAAGTCATTATTAATTTTCTCAAATCCGAAAAAAAGGCTAACCAATTACGTAAAGAGATCAATGACCGTCATGGCAAAGATACTGCCTTTGTTTTCAAAGCTGATGTTACACAGCGCTCTGAAGTAAAAAACATGTTCGACTTTGCTTATGAAAAATGCGGCCGGATTGATGTACTGGTTAACAACGCAGGAATTAATATCGATCGTCCCTTTTTGGAGATGCATGATGATGAGTGGACTAAAGTGATCACAACCATATTAACCGGAACTTTTATTTGTTCACAGGAGTTCGCTAAACGATACAAAGGAAACGCAGGACATATAATTAATATAGGTGCGTTAACGGCTATTCGAGGACGTAAAAATGGAGTTAACTATTGCACCGCACGAGCAGGGGTGGTGAACCTTACGAAATGCATGGCATTGGAATTGGCCCCAAATATAAAAGTGAATTGTGTAACTCCAGGCTGGATTGAAACCGATGAACTGGTTGAACGTTACCAACTGCATAACGAGGAGAATTATAGAAAGGCAGTAAGTACTATTCCTTTGGAGAAGTTAGGATCACCGGATGATATTTTTAGAATGATACATTTTATTGTGAACGACTCAACTTATGTAACGGGACAGAACTTTTTTGTGGACGGGGGTTATTTAATGTACTAAGAATAGTTTTTTGGGAAGTGCACAATAAAAAAGGTCATTTGGAGGCAGAGACATCACAAATGGAAAAGTTAATATTTTGCAACAAAAGTAAACAACCATGAAAATTGAAGATGTGAACTTTTGTATTACTGACTGGAGTAAAGTAAAGCCACAAGAATATCCGGGCAAAAGTGGCATATCATTCTGGCGGACCTTTGAGAAGGGAAATATCCGGGTACGTGTGGTTGATTACTCTCCCGGTTTTTTGGCAGATCACTGGTGCAGTAGAGGACATGTGGCTTTTGTTTTAGAAGGTGAGCTTTTAATAGAGTTGAATGATGATAGAATATTTAAGCTATTACCAGGTATGAGTTTCCAGGTGGCAGATAATAACGAGTCCCATCTGGCAAGAACTGATAAAGGCGCCAAGGTATTAATAATAGATTAATGATTCTGAAAAAAATGGTGGACAGATAACCTAATTAAAATAGAATCTATTGCCAACGATTCTTGCATCAATATGCAGTGGAGAAAGGGATTATGAAAAGAATCCATTTATAGTATGGAGAAAAAATAGTTGTATTAAAAAGTTTTTTGAGAAGGGAGCTTATATGAAAACCAGAGGTGAAAGACGCTTCATTAAACTACCAAATCTCGGAGCAAGTTTGTATGACAAGTTTCTAAATGTGGAACCCATTCGAACCCGACTAAAAGAAATTGCATCTGATATTATTTCCAGGACTGAGAAAGGACCATTGTTGGATGTCGGTACAGGGCCGGGCAGGCTACTAATCGAGATCAACCTGATGAATCCGGAGATAGAGTTATTTGGACTTGATATTTCTGCTTCAATGATTGAAGTAGCGAAGAAAAATCTACAAAATATTCAAACAAATCTCCAGGTGGGATCTATTCATCACACAAATTACAACAGTAATTTTTTCTCTTTAATCACCTGTTCGGGCAGTTTTTATCTCTGGGATTACCCGGAGGAGTCTGTTGAAGAGATTTATCGAATTCTCAGGGATGGTCAATCTGCCTATCTTTTCGAAGTTTACAAAGATATCGACAAAGAAGAGTATCGAAATGCTTTGAAAAACAATCTTCGTCAGTTGAACTGGATCCGCAGATTATTTGGCCCCTTTGCATTACAAGAGTCGATAAAGAAGAGTTACCGAATCGAGGACATCACCAAGATCATCGAAAAGACGAGTTTTGCCAATAACTACTCAATAGAAAAAATAAAGCTATCAGGACTACCAATGTGGGTACGTATTACTCTGAAGAAGATAGTAAAACATGCTTAATGAGTCAATTTGAATAAATAATAATTACTTATGTTGATAAATAAGATTTACTATACATTGATTTTAATAGATGAATTAAAAAATTCAATAACACAATATGTTTAACCCAAAATCAATAAATAAATTATAACCTAAAACACTATTTAATAGATAGGATCATCACTAGTTTTTAACTTAGAAAAAGTAAGTTATATGGATGACAACAGAAATCCTCAAATTCAACAAAAAACTGAAACAGAGTATTTAAAACACTATGTCAGAAATCTTGGAATAGATTTGGTTGGAATTGCAAATCTCAGATTACTAGAAGGAATGCCTATTGGAATCACATCAAACTCAGTTGATTTCCTAAAAAGCTATCAATGTGCGATTGTATTAGGAACACAGTTAGACAAGTTGGGAAAGAAGGCCTCGGGAGATGAGGTAAGTCTTTACATGGAGAAAGCCGCACTCGAATTAGTGAACTACGTGGAAGGAAAAGGATATCATACTCTTATAGTTCATACCGAGGATGAATTTGATCCCATCAATCGACTAGGATTGCTCTCATTGAAAGTGCTGGCAAAGGGAGCTGGTCTCGGCTGGCAAGGACGTTCTTTACTCATTATATCCCCTGAGTACGGCCCAATACACCGCTGGATTGCTATTTTGACGAATATGGATTTGCTGACCGATGAACCAATCCCTAATAAGTGCGGCGACTGTACTTTATGCATAGACAAATGTCCACAAGGGGCTTTAAGATTAGTGTCATTTGACGATCACCCCAATCGACGAGAAGATGTGTTAGATATTAGAACTTGCACAGGTGATGATGGATGTAAGGTTTGTCTCATGGTATGTCCTTGGGTGAAGCAACACTCTTTACTCTCACTGAAAACAAACAACATAAGACCTATAAGATGATGGACTGAAACGGTGAAAAAAGAGTTAATGAATAACTAAGATATATAGTTTTGAATGTAGTTCAATCAACGACTTAACAAATCGATCATCCATATAGACCTGATGAAGATGTATTTAACCATTTAAAAAGTATAATAAAGTATACTTTGAAGCCGATCTGAAAATAGTTAAAATAAATAATCCGTATGAAAGCAAAATATCAGAATTTTTATGAAGTGGTTAAAAAGCGACGAAGTGTAAGAAACTTCCAGGAGAAACCGGTTGAGTCGGATAAATTGCATCGCATCCTTAATGCCGGATTAAAAGCTCCAACGAACAATCATTTGAGGGAATGGCATTTTATCTTCCTGAGAGATATGGCAAAAAGAAAGGCAGTAATAGAATTGGGAGATGCGTTCAGCCGTACACCGGATAAGAATTTCCTCAATGAAACCTTGAGTAAAATTGCTGATCCATACCAGCGGGGATTGTATTCTTACTCCGTTCCCTTACAGGAAAAAATCCTTCTGACAGCTCCTGAATTACTTATAGTCTGCTTCCGGATGCAGAAGCCACTGGCTGAATGCAAGACACTTTTTGAATTAAATAATATGGCTTCTGTGTGGCTGGTAATAGAGAATATGCTTCTAGCAATGGCGGCAGAAGATCTTTTTGGTGTAACAATGGTTCCATTTATAACTGGCGGGATAAAAATGGTTCTTGGTATACCTGATGACTATGAGGTTGCTGCTTTCATCCCCATAGGTTATCCGAAGAAAGAACCAAAAATTAAACAGCTTAGAGTAGAATTAGAAGAAAGAATTCATATCGATAGATGGTAAAGAAAAATAATAAATTCTTTAAACAACTTTTCATCAATTCAAAATGAAAGTAATAATAAAAAAAAAGTAATACACTCAATGAGCCAATGACAGTTATTCAATTTACCGTGTACTAAAAAAAGGAGGAGAACAATATGAAAAAATTAGTAGGAACACGAACCGGCAAGGTTTGGTCAACAAAACTTATTTTGGTTGTTGTTATAACTATTGTAATAAGTATCGGGAATTTATATAGCTCTGGCAAAACAGAGACTAATGATGAATTTGAGAAAATACGTGTCTATATCCAGGTCTGGCTTTCGAAACTGGATCTCGACAAGACAATTATGTCATCATCCTATCTGAAGGTGAAAATTGTAGATGATTGGGGTAATCAGAGTAAGAATTTCCAAATTGTGAGTGTCAGAAAACCGGACGATTACATCAATGCCGGTCATATTCCATTTGCAATAAACACTTATTGGGTTGATATCCTTACTGATAATTGTCTTTCCCAGTTCGACCGTAATAAGACCCAGATTCTCTACTGTTATTACGGTCATGGGAGTATGATAACTTACACTATTTTAAGCCTTCTAGGATACAAATGTAATAGTCTGGATTTTGGAATGATGGACTGGAATCTTGATGCTCTAGTAAAAAAGCCATGGGATAAAGAAGCAGATTATGATGTGGAAACAACCAGAAATATACCGAAAGAATTTTATCATCCACCCATCATTACATGTGAACAGGCAGATGTTAAAGACATCATTAAGGAAATGGCAATAAAATATCTTGCAGGTGAAGGATCTCCCGTCGTTTATTCTTCTGATATCAAAGCCATTATCGACAATTGGGACATCAAGAAGGTTGAGTACCAGGTTGTGGATGTGAGATCAAAAAGAGATTATGAAACTGCCCATATTCCACACTCTATAAACATCCCATTGACAAAAATTGCTGAGATTGAAAACCTAAAGAAGTTAGATCCCAACAGACCCGTGATTGTGTACTCTGAAAATGGCCAAACAGGACAACTGGCTACGACTGTGCTTAGTTTACTGGGTTATCATGCAGTTAACATGTTATTTGGCATGATGGATTGGAACAAGGTGTATGTCGAAAGATCCAAACTTTGGGATGGTTCAGCTAACTATCCCGTAGAACAGAAGAAATCAGTTAGATGAGGTATGTGAATTATGTAGTTCTCTATACTATTAATTTAGACTAACTGTAATTCTTTTCTGAGGGAAACTAAACATCTAATTCCGGTAATTTGGTTGGGTTATAATACTTAACTATTGGTTGATAGTATCATCCAAAACTGGATGTATTTTTGTATTGGATTAAGACATTTTGTATTGTTAAAGCATAATAGGTGATCGTTTAATTGATATAGGTTTCATATTAATATAAGAAATAAGATGTCGAGAATAGAATATTATACACCGGCCAATACACCAAAACCAATTGGCCCCTATAACCACATTAGCAAGATTGGTGAGTTTATTTATATTGGTGGTGTGGCTGGAGTTGATCCAGTAACGGATTGTTTAGCAGGAGAAACAGTATATCTTCAAGCGAAACAAATATTAAGATCATTTCAATTAATGCTAGAATCAGTTGGGTCAGATTTAGAAAACATATTGCATATCAATATTTTTCTTAAGCACATGAGTGATTTTGAAGAGCTTAATAAAGCTTACACAGAAATTATGAAGAATCATTTCCCTGCAAGAACTGTAATTGGAGTAAATGAATTGCCTAAAGCCGGCGTATTAGTAACGATGAATTTAGCTGCAATTATTATTAAAAATACGAAATAGCTTTTAAAAATCGTAAAATCCGATTTTAGTTACTTGTTGATAAGATATTAACCAAATTTCCAAAAAAAAGATAAAAAATGACAATCCCAACTGAAATTAAGGTTACTACAGAAATTCTATGGCAAGGCGCAGTGATCTTTGCACTAATTGATATTGTGTTTATTGTCGTTCAGATCAGGTTAATTAAAATTAAACCTGCGGATTTATTTGAAATGAAATGGTCTCTGGTTGCTTTTATGGGTATCTTTTTCTGTGCACTGTGGGGCATATTAGCTAGTTATCTTTTCTGGGAACCAGTCTACTGTTATGTTTTTCCAGAATGGGCCCGCTGGTTTATACCACCAATCTATGGTTTGCTTTTTGCTGCTGTTGGTCTCCTTACCTGGTGGCTCGCTGTGCATCTGCCTGGCAATTCAGTTATAAACTTCTGTATCCTTGGAGGAGTTTGGGGGATATTATCCCATATGTTGGCCATTCACCGTGGAATATTGGAAAAACCACCAATGTTGCAGGGGGCATCACCACTATCCGCTATTATAATAGCAATGTTTGAATTTATATTTTATTGGTGTGTCTGTCTTAACATTGTTTTTTACATAGGCAAGATTAAGAAACGAACAAGGGTTAAATAAATAGGAAACATCATATATAAGTTTTTGAGGGAATAATGTGAATAAATACGGTGTAAAATAACCTCAGAATCAAGCTAAAATACTTCCTCACTCATGAACAAAATAGATAAAGCTTCTGACTTATACAGTCAAGGATACTTATGTTCACAATCTGTATTTGCGGCTTTTTGTGAAGATTATGGTATTGATAAGGATGCTGGTTTAAAAATATCTAAGTTTCTTGGTTGGGGATATTTATTCCGGGGAGATTATTGTGGAGCAATTTCCGGTGCATTAATGGTATATGGGTTAAAATACAGTTCAGGTGAAATTTATAATGAATTATCTGACGAAATATATTACAAGTTAGCTAAAGAACACCTTGAAAGATTTAAAAAACTAAATGGTTCATGTTATTGCCGGGATTTACTCGGCGCTGATGTATCGACTTGCGAAGGGATAGAGTACATTAGAAAAAATGGACTATTTGAATCAAAATGTCCTGGCTTTGTTAAAGATTCTGTATTAATACTAACTCAAATTACAAAAGAAATGGAAAAACGGGAATCAAAGCAATATTTTGAAAAAGTTGCCGGTAACTGGGATAGCATGCAGCAATCTTTCTTTTCAGAGGCCTCGAGAAATAAGGCCTATTCAATGGCAAAAATAAAAAGGGGAGACAAAATTGCTGACATAGGAGCAGGAACTGGATATATTACAGAGGGTCTTATTGATAAAGATGTTATAATTATTGCTGTTGACCAGTCAGCATCTATGCTTAAGGAGATGAAGAAGAAATTCAATGCCTGTAACTGTATTGATTATCGGGTAGGAGATTCTGAAAATTTACCATTACAGGACGGGGAGGTAGATTATGCATTTGCAAATATGTATTTGCACCATGTTGAGAATCCGGCAAAATCAATATGCGAGATGGCAAGAATAATTAAGAGAGGAGGTAAACTGATCATCACAGATATGGATGAACATAATTTTGAATTTTTGCGTACAGAGCAATTTGATAAATGGCTTGGTTTTAAACGCGAGGACGTAAAAGCATGGTTTGAGGAAGCCGGATTAAAAAATGTAGTTATAGATTGCGTTGGAGAAAAATGCAGTGCGGATTCTGAGTGCGATCAGCGGAATAGAGCAGAAGTAAGTATATTTATTGGATACGGAGAGAAATGACATATAGGTGACTAGCGGTGAAATGCTATACGGATTTCAGAAGGTTTCTTAATAAGTCATTCGCTTGGGGTTTTTGTCTTGATAGATGCAGACGTACTACGAAATCCCTTCATGGTCATTGCGTCAAACGTTGTGCAAAATCCGTAGATTTAATAAAAAGGGAGGATTATATTTTATGAATATAGAATTAATTTTTCGCATCATCTTTTGGGTGCTTCTGTTCTTTGTGATTGTCTTAAACAGGATCATTCCCGCTATTCGGGCAAAACAGACTGAACAAAAGATATTACCTCATCAAAGAGAGGTGCAGCATGAAGGGAAAACTGTTTTAATACTAAGGATACTCCTTTTCATTCCCTTTTTAACGTTTCTTATTCTTTATTCTGTTTATCCGCCGTTTATGAATATTATTCACTTCGATTTACCGATCTGGATAAGATGGTCGGGAACATTACTAGCATTCATTAGTGTGGTTCTCTGGATCTGGTCGCAATCGATATTAGATAAGTATTGGTCGCCTCAACTGCAAATTCAAAAGGAGCATAAAATAATCACTTCAGGCCCTTATAGAAAAATCAGGCATCCGATTTATACTGCGATGTTTGGTTGGGTAATAGGCCTTGCAATATTAACGGCAAATCTGGGATTTGTATTACTGGCAGTATTAACGATTATCTTTTTGATTATGCGAGTTCCTAAAGAAGAAAAAATGATGATTGAACAATTTGGAGATGAATATATACACTATATGAAAAATACCGGAAAATATTTCCCACGATTTATATAAGATTACCATGATTAACACCATGAGTTTCGTCAAATCTGTCCGGACATTAATGTTGTGCATGTTTATGATTCACCTTTTCAATGCATTTTTCCTGAAAAGAAACGATGGCGGATTAGCTGAGATGAATTACTGTGTTGAGTAGATAAATTAAAGTCTAAATTATCAAGATGGTAAAATCATTCCTTAA
>Ga0315295_10005205_pt1 | contig 11123 bp, 8 predicted proteins | sample YL17G14_0_MG_FD_204453 | JGI IMG/M metagenome (GOLD analysis project Ga0315295, IMG submission 204453) | Sediment microbial communities from Yellowstone Lake, YNP, Wyoming, USA - YL17G14_0 | ecosystem: Environmental > Aquatic > Freshwater > Lake > Sediment | place: USA: Wyoming | collected...
ATCTTGTAGAGGTTCCCCTGCCCATATCGGCGATGCCAGTACCGGCCGCCGGGCTCGAAGACGTACCGCTTGAGAACCGGCACGTCGGCGGCCGTCAGGAGTTCGACCTGCTTGACCTGGTTCTCGTTGACGGTGGTGGTGCGGCCGAGGGTGTACATGTGGTACTCGAAGAAGGTCTTCTCCTCGAAGCCGCCGCCGCCCAAGCCGCCGGCGGGCCTGGCGGCCATGGGCGCGGGGGGCAGGGCTGTGACCGGCGGCTGCACGCGCCGCACGTCGCCGGCGATCAACTTGACGCGCGCGTCCTTGAAGGCCGCCCCGCACTGGTTCGTCAGCGTCACCCACCCCGAAAGGTCCATCCGGGTGTCGTCGGCGTTCACGACCGCCGAGTAGTCGGCCCGCCACGAGAGGCCGGTCGTCTGGTAAGTCACCTGCGCAAGGTGCTTGCCCGGCTTCTCGGTCGCCACCTTCCACACGAGGGTCGGCCGCGTCAGCAGGCCCTCCGGCAGCGCCCCGAACTCGACGTTCTGCACGTTGTCGGGCCGCTGGACCATGTAGAGTTCCTTCGTGCCCTGGATCACGAGTTGTCCGGCGTCGAACGACATGAGCGTGCCGTCGTACTTCTGCCCCTGCTTGGTGATGACGCCGATCTTCTTGTCGATGTACTTATCGAGCAATTTATCGGCGCTGACGAGGTCGAACTCGTAGTTCTGCTCGAGCACGGTGGTGCCGGCCGGGTCGGTGAGGCTCTTAAAGTGGACGCTGGTGGGGTCGATCTGCTTGGCAACGTCGCGGAACTGGAGCGTTGCGAGTTTCTGGTCGATCGCAAGCGTCCGCACTTCTTTGACGACGCCGAAGTTCTGGTTGTAGACGGTCAGCGACACGCCTTCTTCGGGCGCGGGCGCCGCCGGGGCCGGGGCCGCCCACGCCGAGGGCGCAAGGAGCAGTGCTGCCGCCAGGGTCAAACCGTAGAGCGTTTTCATGTCGTCTCCTTCGCTTACCAGCGATACCGGACGGTGTAAGTGACCTCGGCCTTGCCGTTCTTGGCCACCGGCACGTCGAACTCGATGGTCGAGGCGTCGATCTTCTTGAAGTCCTGGCTCTTGGCCGTGATGTCCCACTGGACGTTGTTCAAGTGCTCGCGGATTCGCACCGTGATGTCGTCTTCCTTGTGGTTCCTGAGTTCGATCTTCACCGAGTCCTCGGACCAGCGGTCGCCTTGCTTGTGGTCCATCACCTTCTTCTCGCCGACGATGTCAAAGGCGTCGCCGACGTAGAGTTTGAGTTCCTCGTCCTTGGGCGTGTGGTCGATCTCATCCTCGCCCACGAACTCCAGACTCGCGTCGGCCGGGTCCTTCTTGTACATGCGGATCTTGCCCTTCGGCAGCGGCATGCCGAGTTTCTGGTCCTTGGCGTTCTTGAACTCGACATAGACGTTGATCTTGTAGAAGTCTCCCTGGCCGTAGCGCTTGTGCCAGTACCGGCCGCCCGGCTCGAAGACGTAGCGTTTGAGGACCGGGACGTCGGCGGCCGTCAGGAGTTCGACCTGCTTGACCTGGTTCTCGTTGACGGTGGTGGTGCGGCCGAGGGTGTACATGTGGTACTCAAAGAAGGTCTTCTCGACGAAGCCGGCCCTGTCGGCCCCGGCCTTCTCCGCGCCAAAAGTCATGGCCCGCCGCTGCTCCACCACCGGCGGCTGGACGCGGCGCACGTCGCCGGCGATCAACTTGACGTGCGCGTCCTTGAAGGCCGCCCCGCACTGGTTCGTCAGCGTGACCCACCCCGAGAGGTCCATCCGGGTGTCGTCGGCATTCACGACCGCCGAGTAATCGGCCCGCCACGAGAGGCCCGTCGTCTGGTACGTCACCTGCGCGAGGTGCTTGCCGGGCTTCTCGGTCGCCACCTTCCACACGAGGGTCGGCCGCGTCAGCAGGCCCTCCGGCAGCGCCCCGAACTCGATGTTCTGCACGTTGTCGGGCCGCTGGACCATGTAGAGTTCCTTCGTGCCCTGGATCACGAGTTGCCCGGCGTCGAACGACATGAGCGTGCCGTCATACTTCTGCCCCTGCTTGGTGACGACGGCGATCTTCTTATCGATGTACTTATCGAGCAACTTATTGGCGCTCACGAGGTCGAACTCGTAGTTCTGCTCGAGCACGGTGGTGCCGGCCGGGTCGGTGAGGCTCTTAAAGTGGACGCTGGTGGGGTCGATCTGCTTGGCGACGTCGCGGAACTGGAGTGTGGCGAGTTTCTGGTCGATCGCCAGCGTCCGCACCTCCTTGACGACGCCGAAGTTCTGGTTGTAGACGGTCAGCGACACGCCTTCTTCGGGCGCGGGCGCCGCCGGGGCCGCAAGAGTTGACCCACCCAAGGCGAGCGCTAACGCTGCCAGCCCTGTCACCAAGCCGGTGCTTTTCATGCGATTCCCCTTTCCTGTGACTCCCAGCCCAAACCGCCGGCGCGGCACTCCGCGCGCAGAAAGCCAGCCAGGCCGTTATCTATTAGACCATCCTGGGCGGCCGCGGTTCCCGGAATCTCTCGCGATCAGGGCGCTAGCCGCCGATCGTGCCACAATGGCCACGCGGGCCGCCGGCGGCTCCGAAAAGCCGCGGGCTGCCGCCGCCCATGCGTGACCCGCCTGGCCGCTACCCCTGGTGCCGGTAGACGTCCCAGCCGAAGTATGTGTCGAAGGCGTCTTCGAGGGCGGCCGCCACCTGGCCCATGGCGATGGCCACGTGGTGCTCGAACCCCTCGGAGCAGATGTGCTTCAGGAGGCCCTGGAGGCCGGGGATCTGGGCCACGCCGTAACCGCCGAAGGTCTCGAGCGGGTCGTCGGTCAGCCGCCCCTCGCCAACGTAGGTGCGTATGCGGCCGCTTACGTCGTCGGTGTCGACGCGGGCGTAGGTGAACGGCCCGGCGGCCAGTCGCCCCACGATTGAGCCGCAGGCGTTCTCGGCCCCGACGCCGCCGGCGATGATCTCCTGGACGGCCATCTTCTGTGTGGCAAAGAGGCTCTTCGGGAGGTTCGAGCAGTGGAAGACGACGCACTTGTCGGGGTCGTCGCCGTAGTTGTTGTTCCAGTCGACCAGGGCCGCCGGCGCCTCGGTGGCGTACCTCAGGGCCATCATGCCCACCAGGCCGGTGATGTCGACCTCGCAGGCGCTGGGCAGGAGGTTCTCGCTCATCATGCTCATGACGGCGCACGGCACGATGCCGTAGAGTTCTTCGAGGGCGGTCCAACACTGTAGGGCCGTGCCCGAGAGTTCCATGTCCTTCATCCAGCGGTCGATGACGAGCGCGAAGCGGGCCATGCGGTCGAGGCCTGTCTCGGTGACGCCCGAGCAGTCGGTGTAGGCCTTGAAGGCGGCGAGTTTGCGCCGGACGGCGGGGTCGGTGGACTTCAGGGCGTTGGCCCGTCCGAGGACCTCGCTCAAGTCGAGCGTCTCGACCGAGATGCCGGCGGCCTCGAGCATCTTCTCGGAGTACCGCACGGTGTTGAACGGCCCCGTGCGCGCCCCGATGGCGCCGACGCGGGCGCCCTTCAGGCCGCGGACCACGCGGCAGGTTGCCCCGAACCGGGCCAGGTCGGCCAGGAACGACTTCGAGTGCGGGTCGACCGTGTGCAGGCTGGTCAGGCTGAAGGGGATTTCATATTGGTCGAGATTATTGCATACCGACATCTTGCCGCAGAAGGAGTCGCGGCGGTCGGCCACGGTCATCTTCTTGGCGTCGTCGGGCCAGGCGTGCACGAGTACCGGGACCTTCAGGCCCGAGAACCTCAGGGCGTTTGCGATGGCCCGCTCGTCGCCGAAGTTCGGCAGCGTCACGACCAGCCCGTCGATCGTGTCGGCGCTGTTCTTCAGCAGGTCTGCGGCCAGATGGGCGTCGGCCAGGTTCTCGACGGCGCCGCCGGTGGCCTCCTTGGCGCCGAGGCAGACGGTGTTGAACCCCTGCTCCTTGAGGATCTTGAGCATCTCCGCCCGCCCCGAGTGCGCCAGGTGCGTCGGGAAGAACCCCCGCGTGCCCACCAGCACGCCCAAGGTCGTTCGCTTTGCCATGCGACAACTCCTTAAAAGAAGTTCCAAGTTTGGCATGGTTCACAAGCCCCACGCACCGCGTGGGGATGAACCGGGTTGAGGCATCCTTACTGGGTGCTCATCTCCGGCGGCGGTGAACCATGCCCCAAGTTTCAGGTTTCAGGTTCCAGGTTCGGCGCCTCTTGCCGGATACGGCAGCCATTGCCAGGAACCTGGAACTTTTTCCAGACTACCCCGCCGGGGGTAGGAATCAAGGCTTTTTGCCCGCGCGGCCGCACGTTCCCGCGGGTTCGCGCGGTAGGCGGTTCTGCCCGCCGGGCTGCCGGCGGCGGATGGGCGATCGCCCCTTTCTCTAGACACCTGCCCGCCCGGCGACTATAGTCTGGCCGAGTCCTTCGGACCACCCAAGGGGACGAACGATGCGCAGGGTTGTCTTTCTGGTTGTGGCCGCCGGCATCCTCGCGCCGCTGCCGCAGGCCGCGCGCGGCGCCACCGATGAAGACGTGGTCCAGGCCATCGAGCGGGCCAAGGAGTTCCTGCTGAGTCACCGGCAGGGCGACGGTTCGTGGCCCGAGACCTCGTATCGTCCGGCGCCGGTGGCCTGCGGGCAGACGGAGATGGCGCTGTTTACGCTCGTGTGCCTCGGCGCTGCCCCGACGAGCGACGTCATCACCCGGTCGCTGGACACGGTCCTCTCGCGCAACCTCGACTACAACTACGCCGTGTGCTTCCGCGTCATGGCCCTCTCGCGCCTCCAGAACCAGGTTCCGGCCGCCAAGCGCGAGGCGGTCCGCACGGTGCTCCAGACCGACGTGCGATGGCTGATCCACGCCCAGACGCCCGACGGCGGGTGGACGTACCTGAGCCCCTCCGGCAGCCGCAACGACCAGCCCTGCGACCTGTCGAATACGCAGATGGCGATCCTGGCCCTGCGCGAGGCCACGTTGGCGGGCATCGAAGTGCCCAACGCCGTGTGGCAGAAGGCCCAGGCCCTCTACTTCAAGACCCAGCAACAGGACGGGTCGTGGGCGTACCGCGAGCACCATGTGTTGAGGGCAGGGGGGGAAGTGCCGGGGTACGGTTCGATGACGGCGGCGGGCGTGGCGTCGGTCTTCATCACCGCCGACAGCCTCGAGCCCGGCCGCGGGTGTCCATGCCAGAACGGCAAGTCGCCGCGCACCGCCTCCGAGGTCGACCGCCGCGCAGAGGCGGCCATCGCGTGGCTCGAGAAGAACTTCACGGCCGACGGCAACCCGAATTACTACGTCAATGCCGAGCAGTTTTTCCCGTACTGGCTGTATGCGGCCGAGCGCGTCGGCAGCGCCGCCGGGTACAAGTACTTCGGCACGCGCAACTGGTACAAGGAGGGCGCCGAGGCCGCCCTGAAGAACCAGCAGCCCAACGGGTCGTGGGGCACGATTCCCGACACGTGCTTCGCGGCCCTCTTCCTGCACAAGGGCCGCGCGCCCATACTCTTCAACAAACTCCAGTACAAGGGCGACTGGAACCTCCACCGGCGCGACATCGCCAACCTGACGGCCTACATCGAGCGCGTCAAGGAGCAGCCGTTCCACTGGCAGATCGTGGGCCTCCAGGCGCCGGTCGAGGAACTCCACGACGCGCCCATCCTGTACATCACGGCCGAGTCGCCGCCCACGTTCACCGACGACGAGATGAAGAAACTGCGGGCCTTCACCGACACGGGCGGCACGATCCTCTTTGAGGCGTCGTGCGGCAATCCGGGCGTCCGCCGCTGGTTCCCCTCGCTGGCCAAGACGGTCTGGCCCGAGTGGCCCATGAAACCGCTCGGCTCGACGCACGCCTCGTACGCCGACCCCTACGTGCTGAAGCAGCGGCCCGAGGTCCTTGGCATCGACGACGGCCTGCGGACCATCGTGTTCTTCGCCCTCGACGACGTTTCCTGCCACTGGAACCTGCGGGCCATGGCGGGCCGGGAGTACCTGTTCCAGTGGGCGATCAACCTCTTCACGTACGCGACCGACCGCGGCGCACTGAGGACGAAACTCGTCAGCCGCGACGCGGGCAAGTCCGACCGCTACAACTCGCTCATCCGCAAAGGGGCGAAAGACTCCCTGCGCCTGGCGCGCCTCAAGTACGAGGGCGCCTGGGACGTCGGACGCCACTACGGCGCCCTCGCCGGCCTGGCCGCCCACGTCAACCGCAAGGCCCTGGTGACGCTCAAGACCGAGGACGACGGCATCGGCGCCGCCGACCTTGGGGACCGCGACGTGGCGTACCTGGCGGGGGCCGGCCCGATCGGGCTCTCGGCCGCCGAGCGGGCGGCGCTCAAGCAGTACCTCGGCAAAGGCGGGTTCATCTGGGCGGAGGCCGTGGGCGGATCGCCGGCGTTCGACAAGGAGTTCCGCAAGGCCGCCGGCGAACTGGGGTGGGAACTGAAACTCCTCGCGCCGGAGCATCCCCTCATGTCGGGCAAGTTCAACGACGCCATCGGCTATCATCTCGCTTCGGACGTCCAGTTCCGGCGGGCGCTGCGGGTCTCCCGCGCCGGCCGCCAGTACGCCGAACTCGTCGGCATCTACCAGAACGGCCAACTCGCGGGCCTTTACAGCCCGTTCGACGTCCTCTTCTCGGCGACCGGCTACGAGGCCTACGGGTGCCTCGGGTACCTTCAGCCCGACGCCCAGGCTGTGGCTGCCAACGTCGTCATTTACCTGACGGACCGCGCGGCAGGAAGGTGACGTGTGACGGCGCGGGGCGCTTGCATGGCGTTGTCATTCCGAGCGAGCGCGGCGAGTCGACGAATCTCGCCGTGGTCGTTGCCGTTCGCACATTCGCACGGCGAGACCCCTCGACTCGCTGCGCTCGCTCGGGGTGACAGCATGAAGGGAACACGCTAAACACGTACCCCGCCGTAGGCGGGCCGGGCGGCGAGAAGAAGAAAAAATGAGCGGCTCGGCCCGGGAACCCGGCCTATAAGGCCGGGTCTACACCCGCCTTCGGCGGGCAAAGGCCCATGGAATGGGCCTGACAGCCCCTGCCAGAATCCGCGGTCGCACCCGTACCGCGCAACATCGACGAAAATGTTTGCATCGCGTGCGTGCGCAGTGTAGCATCAGTGGGCCCGAGTCCGCGTGAGACAAGCAAGCGGAGACCGGCCGCCGGCCTGACGTCGCGTCGCTCGCAGGGGAGGGTGAGACGTGCTGGCACTTCTGAGCGAGATCTACTGGGGTTCCGCGTTCTTCTTCAGCGTCATCTTTGCCTGGCAACTGCTGGGAACGCTGTTCGGACACGCCGGCGGCGCCGACCACGCCGACGTCGGGGGCGCAGACGCCGCCGGCGCCCACGATGCCGCTGGCGGCCACGACGCCCAGGAGGCCGGGGTCCACGCCGCCGACTCGGTCGCGAGTTTCAAACTCCTTTCGATCCGCTCGGTCGTGGCGTTCGGCGTCCTCTTCGGCTGGGCGGGGGTCCTGTACACGAAGTACAACCGCGAGGGCAGCCAGAACTGGACGATGCTCTACAGCATCCTCTGGGGTCTCGTGGGCATGCTGATCGTCTCGAGCATCTTCTATTTCCTGCGGCGGATGACCGAGACCGGCACGCCTCAGTTGTCGACCGCCGTGGGCAAGCGCGGCAGCGTGTACATGGACATCCCGGCGGGCGGCGCGGGCAAGGTCCGGACCGTGGTCAGCAACACTGTCAGTTTCGTGGGCGCCCGCACCGCCTCCGGCGAAGCCCTGGTGGCCGGCACGCCTATCGTCGTCACGCGGGTCCTCGATTCCTCTACCGTTGAGGTCGAGAAGGTTCAAGATTAAGGGGGCAACCATGATGCTTTCCGCGGTTCCGTCCTACAACCCCACCGAGGGCACCGGCGTCGCCACGATGTTCCTGGTCCTGCTGGCGGCGCTTGTGGCCGTCGTGGTGCTCGTGACCCTGGTGCGCCTGTACAAGCGGTGCCCGTCGAATAAGATCCTGGTGATCTACGGCAAAACGGGCCGCGGGGCCGCCAAGTGCGTCCACGGCGGGGCCGCCATGGTCTGGCCGGTGATCCAGGCCTGCCAGTACCTCGACCTGGAGCCGTTCGTGGTGCAGGTAGACCTCAAGGCGGCCCTCTCGCAGGAGAACATCCGCGTGGCCGTGCCGACGACCGTGACGACCGCGATATCGAACGAGCCGGGGATCATGGAGAACGCGGCCATCCGCCTGCTGGGCCTGACGCGCCAGCAGATCGCCAGCCAGGCCCAGGACATGATCATCGGCCAGATGCGCGCCGTCATCGCCACGATGAAGATTGAGGACATCAACCGAGACCGCCAGGCGTTCATGAAGAAGGTCAACGAGGCGGTCTCGGTGGAACTCGAGAAGATCGGCCTGACGGTCATCAACGTCAACATCAGGGACATCGAGGACGAGTCGGGGTACATCCAGGCGATCGGCCGCCGGGCGGCCTCCGAGGCCATCAACCAGGCCGATATCGACGTGGCCGAGCAGGAGCGCCGCGGCAAGACGGGCGTGGCCGAGCGGAGCCGCGACCAGCAGGGCGCCGTCGCCGCCGCCAACGCCGAGGCCAACATTCGTGTGGCCTCCGCCGACCGCGACCGCCGCATGCAGGTCGCCTCGCTCGACGCCGAGGCCGTCAAGGCCGAGACCGAGGCCAATGCCAAGAAGGCCGCCTACCGCGCGTCGCAGAAAGTGGCGGAGGAAGAGGCCCGCAACAAGGGCTCGTCGGCCGCCATGCAGGCCGACGGCTCCATCCGCGTCGCCGAGCAGCAGGCCCAGCGCGAGGCCGAAGAGGCCCGGGCCCTGCGCGAACAGTCGCGGCTGAAGGCCGACGTCCTCGTCCCCGCCGAGACCAGCCGCAACCAGGTCGTCATCCAGTCCGACGCCGAGAAGCAGATGAAGATGCTCATCGCCCAGGGCGAGGCCAACGCCATTCTCGTCAAGATGAAGGCCGAGGCCGAGGGAACCCTCGCGGTCCTCGAAGCCAAGGCCAAGGGCTACGGCAGCCTGATCGAGGCCTCGGCCCGCGACCCGCAGACCGCCACGAGCCTGCTGGTGATCGAGAAACTCGCCGAGGTCGCCCGCATCCAGGCCGACGCCATCAAGAACCTGCCCCTGGAGAAGGTCATCGTGTGGGACGGCGGGGGCAAGGACGGCGGCCTGTCGGACCTCGGCCGGCGCCTCGTGGGCGTCCTGCCGCCCATGCATCAACTGGCCCAGATGGTCGGGCTGGAACTGCCCGATTTCCTCGGCTCGGTCAAGGGCCGGACGAAGAGCGGCGAAGGGCACGCGGGCGACGCCCCGCCGGCATAGGGCGCGCGCCGACGTACGGCGCGCGCCGCGCAAGCGCGGCGGCGAACCAAGCCTGGCTCGCCGCCCATCTTGATTGGCGCGTCTCGAAATGGTCGACCAACACTCAGTCCAAGGCCCCCGCCTCACGCCTCCGGCCGACAAGCGGGTCGCCCTGACGGGCGCCGAAGACCGCCCCATGACGGGCGGGCCGACGCCCGGCGGTCTGGAGCACGACGTCGGCAGCCGCGCGAGGATCATCGCGCCGTCGCTCCTCCTTCCGGGCGAGATCATCGTCTTCGAGATCAAGCCGTCGCTCTGGTACGTGGCGTTCGAGAGCGTGCCGATTGCGGCGGCGGGGCTCGCCCTGGTGCTCCTGGCGCTGTCGATCGACGAGTTGCCGCCGGTGGTCCGCCAGTGGGGCATCGTCATCGGCGTGTGGGCGATGGGCCTGAGGCTGGCCGTCTCCCTGCTTCAGTGGCTCGGGCGGACGTACGTCCTCACGGACCGGCGGATCCTGACGCAGTACGGCGTATTCAGCGTCGAGGTCGAGTGCATGGGCCTGGAGGAGGTCGCAAACACGTTCGTGGCCCAGGCCGCCGCCCAGAGGATCCTGGGCATCGGGAGCATCTTCTTCCGGTGCGGCCGCGAAGCCCACCGGGGCTCTCAGATGTGGGAGCATATCAGCCAGCCCAAGGAAGTCCACGCCCGGGTCGTGGTCCAGATCGACCGCTGGAAACGCACGCTGGAGATGACCAAGACGCCGTGACGAATGACATAGTGACAAAGCAACTCAGACAAGGCTGCGTGACTCCGTCACCTTGTGGCTCAGGTACTTGCCTTTACCACCTCAGCCGCGGACTCACAGCAGCGCGGCAAACTCGTCAACCGTCAGGCCCGCGTCGCGGATGATGGCGCGGAGCGTGCCCTTGGCCAACTCTTTGTGATCCGGCACGGTGAGCCGCCGGTGGGGATAGCCGGCTTGACGCAGAATCATGTGGCTGCCAGTGTGGTGGTCGAGTTCGTAGCCGATCGTGCCCAAAGCCTTGGCGGCTTCACGCCCGGAGATCGCCGGAAGTTTGCTCACGGTTCGACCTCAACGACCTCCTCGCTGATGGCGGGAGGCACCGGCTCATCGTGCTTGCGCAGGCTCTGGATGTATCCGGCGATGGCGTCGCGGATATTTGCGAGGGCTTCCTGGCGCGTATTGCCCTGCGAGATGCAGCCCGTCAATGTCGGGCACGTCGCGACAAACTTGCCGTCCTCGTCTTGCTCGATCAGAACCCGCATCTTCATGTTTGGGCTCCAGCGTCTGCCTTAACGATATCACCTGATGTCGCGGAGGGCAAGAGCCCAACCTGCGCAGGCCTTCACTCCGTCACTCCGTTACTCAGTTACCCAGTCACTTTGTGGTTCACCGCCTGAGCCGGCTGCGGACGTTGTCGATGACGTTCATGAAGTTGATGTAGGAATCGTACGGGGATTCATATGGGTTGAAGTACTTGTGCACGTCGCCATCGGCGAACCACTTGGTGCACATGTAGTAGAAGTGGTCTGAGGTCTGGAGCCGCCGCCAGTCGTGCAGGAGTTGCGGGTCGCCCGTGGCCTTGACCGCCTCTTCAAGGCGGTACAGTTCGTGCAGGGCGTTCGACTGCATGGCGTTGCCGAGCCATGCCGAGAGGTCGCGCTCGACGTCGGCCCACGAGATCATGTGGGGGACGTCGAGTTCGGCCACCGGCGCGTAGGTCTGCGCGGCCCGCGAGAGGGTCATGAAGTTGTTGTCGGGGTGCCGCAGGACGTGCTCCGGCAGGTGGTACA
>Ga0315295_10005206_pt1 | contig 11122 bp, 8 predicted proteins | sample YL17G14_0_MG_FD_204453 | JGI IMG/M metagenome (GOLD analysis project Ga0315295, IMG submission 204453) | Sediment microbial communities from Yellowstone Lake, YNP, Wyoming, USA - YL17G14_0 | ecosystem: Environmental > Aquatic > Freshwater > Lake > Sediment | place: USA: Wyoming | collected...
TGGAGAAATCTATTTAATAAACAGAACCTGTCACGAGCAAGGTCGAGGGATTTCCCTTCGGGGATCTCCGCTTCGCTCCGTGTCTCGACTCGCCTGCGGCTCGCTCTCCACAGGACACCTATCGGCGGAAATGACATTCTAATCTCTTTTCAACAAAGCAAAACTATCTCAAAACCGTCACCCAAAAGGTCTCCACAATTTTTAATTTTTGGTAGCACCTCACAATGTTTAATCCTCTTTTTTCGCAAACGACCCTTAAAGTGGCATAACCATCCAGACGGACTCTGCTTACGACCCATCCTGCCCACGAAATGGGTCATCCCGTCATCGCGAGTATTGCGTATAATCAATTTGACAACCATCAGGAAAAATCTTATAATAAAAAATCAGGGTTTGTTTTTACAGATCTTAAGTTTAGAGAGCGTTTTTAAGCTGTGGCCAACCCTCCTGCTTTCTTGCGAAAGCAAGAAGGGGGCGGCATAGAGAGCTGATTTACGAAACAGGGCGTAAGGACTACATTATGATGACAGGACAACCTATTGATTCGCAGATGGATACCGACCATGAGACGGAGTTAAACAAGTATTTCAAGGCCGCCATAAAAACCCAGGCAAGCGACCTGCATCTGAAGGTCGGACAGCCGCCAAAGCTTCGCCGCTTTGGTGAGCTGAAAAACACCACCGGCGAAGTAATGACCAAAGAGAAAATAGAACAAATGGTTTTTGGGATACTCACTCCGGCCCAGAAAGAATTTTTCCTGCAGAACGGCACGATGGATTTTGCCCACGAAATCGGCGGTGAGAATCGATTCCGGATAAACGTATTTCGCCAGCGAGGAGTAATCAGTCTTGCAGCCAGGCGGGTCAATACCTCTATTCCGCCGTTTGAAGAGCTGCATTTGCCGCCGATAATGGAAAAGATATGTCAGACTAATCAGGGGTTGGTGCTCGTGGTAGGCCCTACCGGTTGCGGCAAAACCACAACAATCGCGTCAATGATAGACTACGTAAATCGCACTCGCTCCTGCCATATAGTTACAATTGAAGACCCCATCGAATATCTGTATAAGGACCAGAAGGCAATCGTCTCACAGAGGGAAATCGGCATCGACGTGCAGGATTTTGAGCAAGCCCTGAAATACCTGATGCGGCAGGACCCTGACGTAGTGTGCGTTGGGGAAATGCGCGATGCCAACACAGTAACAGCCGGTATGAGAGCTGCTGAAACAGGGCACCTTGTTTTCGGAACGCTGCACTCGGCAAACGCCTCTCAGGCCGTTCACCGAATTTTAGACCTGTTCCCCCCCGACGAGCGAGACCTTACAAGGCAGACCCTGAGTCTGGCGCTGAGGGCGGTTGTCAGTCAGACATTGCTGTCTTGCCTGAAGGAAGGCGTGGATAGAATCCCCGCTGTGGAGATACTTATTACAAATCCGTCTGTCCGCAAACTGATTTCCGAGGGGCGCGAAGCTGATTTGCCCAGCGTTATAAGAAGCTCCCAGCAGGAAGGTATGCAGGACTTTACAGACAATCTTTGTGAACTGGTGAAAAATGGTTTAATAGACCCGAAGGAAGCATACAAACATGCGCCAAATATGGAGGAGCTAAAAATGGCGCTGAAGGGCATCAGAACCACAGCCAGCGGTATCTTGTGAGATTTGATTGGGCTTATAAACTATCTCAAAATACAAAAATCAATCCGCCATCGCTGGGAGCCGGTGATGTCGGAGTCCGATAAAGAAAATCACTTGACGAAGAAGGAAGTATCACAATGAAGAAGTATTTGAAAGTAGTGCTATTCGGATTCTTTACCTGGTTGATACCGTTTGTGGTTTCATTCTTTATCTTTCCATTGAAAACCTCCCAGCGTCCTCTATTTGAGTCAATCATGGCCGTTGTCGTAACAATCTGTGCAATGTTCCTTGCGGTTCGCTATTTCAGGAAAGTGAAAGCAAGTTTTCTGCAAGAAGGCGTATTGATTGGAGTAGTGTGGTTCCTCGTCAACGTTGTGTTAGACCTTCTGCTCTTCATGGAAGGTCCAATGAAAATGTCCTTTGCTGATTACATGGCGGATATTGGATTAACGTATTTGATTATTCCCGCTGTTACTTTTGGGCTTGGCTACTCACTGCAGAAAAAGGCGGCACGTCCGCCGGACTGAATTTTTGATATTTGATTTTTAATCTTTGTTTTTTTAGGGGCACCTTATGCCGGATTTATTATTGGTTTCCGTCGAATACGGTGGCTACATATCCATAATCAAACTTATTACCTTTCTGGTTCTGTTTTTCCTATGGCTGCCGCTGATTAGCTGGGTACATAGTGACGCAAAGGCGGTGGAAACAAAAGAGGTCTTCTGGACAGGGATTGTTCTCGGAGCAGGTGCGGCAGGGGCAATAATCTGGCTGGTAATGCCTATCTTTATTATCGGGATGCTGCTTTACCTGATAGCTGTGGCAACAACATCTCTTATGTATGTAAAACACCGCAACGCCAGAGTTTTAGATTTTGACCGGGTTCTGACCATTCAGCATATCAAAGGGCTGTTCGCCGGTGAAGAAAAGAAACTTGGCGGAATGAAAAACTTTGTTTTCTTCACGGCCAACAAAAATGAAGTTCCACTCCCCGAGCCGAGGACGCCGGAGTTTTTCGGCTATAAGACATCCTACGAAATTCTGACAGATGCCATCTGGCGAAGGGCAAGCACCATTATGTTTTCCCCGACGGCGCAAGATTACAGCGTAACCTACAACATTGACGGGGCATCATTAAAACAGCCAAGCATCCCCAAAGAGCAAATGAAATATCTTACTCACTTTCTAAAGCACTTAGCCGACCTGGACACCAAAGAAATACGAAAACCTCAAAAAGGAAAATTCAGGGTCTCCAAGGACAAGGGAAATACCGAATGGGAAGTTACTACCGCCGGCTCAACTGTCGGAGAGCAAGTCAGACTAAAGTTACTGACACGAGAGAACATCACAAAGCTGGCTGACATTGGTCTAATGCCCGACCAATACGAACAATTAAACAGATTTCGGGAGGTAAAACAGGGTCTATTTATCATAACGGGTCCCAAGAAAAGCGGCGTGACAACTACATTCTACGCACTGCTGCGGAATCATGACGCCTTCCTGAACAGTATAAACACGCTTGAACGGCGGCCTTCCGTGGAACTACCGAACATAACTCAAAACATCTACACCCTCAGCGATACCGGCACGACCACGTTTGCCAAAAAGTTACAGGCAGTGGTAAGGATGGGACCGGATATCGTGGGCGTTGCCGACTGCGAGGATGCCGAAACTGCCCAGGTGGCCTGCACATCCTCCAAAGACGGGAAACTGGTATATGTTACGCTCGAAGCAGATGGCGTGATACAGGCGCTGGGCAAATGGATAAAGCTGGTCGGCAACATAAATCTCGCCGTTGATACACTGCTGGGCATAAGCAACCAGCGGCTGGTCAGAAAACTCTGTAACGGGTGCAAGCAGGCATACACGCCGGACAAGGAGCTTTTCAGAAAGTTTAATATCTCCGCAGAAAAAATAAAAGTGCTTTACCGTGCCGGCAAAGTGCAGTATGACAAACACGGCAAACCCACAACCTGCGAACAGTGTCAGGGAACAGGATTTGTTGGCAGGACAGGGGTATTTGAAACTATTATATTAAATGATGAGCTGCGAAATGTCATAAAACAATCAAAGTCACTGCCGGAAATCGGCACGCAATTCAGACGTGCTAAAATGCTTTACCTGCAGGAACAGGCGCTCAGAAAAGTCATCAGCCAAGTGACATCGGTAAACGAAATGCTCAGAGTGATTTCCCCGCCAAAAGGGAAAACAACAGCACCTCAGAATAGTGATTAGTGAACCTATATCTGGCGAAATAACGGAACCGGAGACATTGTAATGGGAAGCTTATTTGTAGTGTTGGTAATCCTGGGTTGTGCTGCCTACCAGTATCTAAAAGGCACGCTTGTCAAAGCATTCGTTACAATAATACTCGGTATTTGCGCAAGTGCGGCTGCTTTCGGTTACTTCGAGCCTTTAGCGAACATCACTATCAGCCACGCCGGCGACGGCAGCTTCGCCTCTCTGATACCCTGGGCACACTCCCTCTGTTTTGTGCTGCTATTTGTTCTGGTATTTGCCATCCTGCAAACAATAGCCGCTCAGCTAATTCGCCAGCCGGTCGATTTGGGACTCTGGCCTGAGCGTATCGGCCGGGTCGTGTGCGGTGTCTTCTTAGGCCTCATCATCTCGGGCCTTCTGCTTACAGCCCTCGCAATGGCGCCTTTGCCAAACAATTACCCTTACCAGCGTTATGACCCCAGAAACCCGGACGCCGACGCCCCCGACAAGGTCCTGCTGAATGCCGATGGTCTCGCAACAGGATGGTTCAGTATGATGAGTAACGGCAGTCTTCGTGCCATCCGCAACGGGCGAAGTTTTGCTGCGCTGCGTCCTGACTTTCTGGACCAGCTTTTCCTGAACCGACACAACATCGCCGATGGTGTATCCGTCGTAACGGTCTCGCAGGCAATAGAGGTGCCAAAGAAAAATGGCGCATGGTATGCTCCGGAGGATATAAAAAACTCGGACGGCAAGGTGCCGCCCAAAAGCGGTCACATCCTGACCATTGTGCGGGTGGGGATAAAAAGAAGCGCAGCCAAGGACGCCGGCCAATTTACGCCCTCTCAACTGAGACTAATCTGCAAGCGAAAAAGTGATTCTGAAAACGCCTTTGCCGGAAAAGGAAAAAATGTTTACCCAGTCGGTTACCTGAAAGCAGCTAACCAGTTACAAGAAAAAAAACTCAACGACCAGATAAAAATAGACAGCGGCGATTTCACTGAAAATGTCAAGTGGATAGACTTTGCCTTTTACGTGCCCGCTGATTTTGTCCCGCTGGCGGTGGAATTTAAGCTAAACAATATTGCCGAGGTGTCGCCGCCTGTCTCTGCCGACCAGGCGCCGCCGCCATCGCCTTTCATTGAGCGGTCCGAAAGTGAAAAGAGAGCTGCAGAACCCGGCAGTCCCGCCGAGCAACCTGTATCCGGTCCAGCGGAAGGAACGAGACGCAATTCCAGGAGGGGCGGGCTTAGCAACATCAGCAAAGGTATAGTAGGCGACCAACTTGACGAGAACAAGTAGTTCACTGTTGTAAGTTCATTGTTTGTCGTTAACGAACTACCAACTATGAACACTCAGTTCCAACGGCCAGTTCCTCCAAATCAAGCTCCATCAGGTGCTCGAGATATGCGGTCAATTCCTCTTCGGTAAAATTGGCGAGAAATTCCGGCCTGGCGCTTTTGTTGATTTGACAAATGCAGTCTATCAACTCCCTTTTGCTCATACACAACGTCCTTCAAGACCCGTCAAAATCCCCCGCCAACCCGTGAGATAAGAAAATTATTTCACGAGATGAACTCCGTGGGTTAGTTATCTCACGGGTTCAACCTGCGCAATATCGACAGGGCTAACATTTTTTCTTTAGCCCGCCAAAGACAGCCCGAAGCAACGCCCTATAACCCAAACCACCACATAAGAGAATCACTTACGCCTGGACTACTATATGTAGGGCATGCAAAGAACCGCCTTTGTTTGGCCGTTTACGTGTCCAATAAAATCAAAGTCGATAGCAGCCAATCCACACCAAAAAATTTATGAATTTTTTTGGAGTTGGCTCGGTTGGTAACTCGCGTCCCTCGACTTTGCTCGGGCTTGTAGTGAGCTTGTCGAATCTAATGGTGAGCGTGTCGAACCATTTCGTATCTGGCACTTCGCGACTCATAGTTCGTTCCCCTGTCTTCCGTCGAAGACAGGAAGGGGAACAAAAAGGCAGGCAAAATGCTGGACAAGACCCATAATATCTGGTAGTATATTTAATAGTTCGTAGTTCATTGTTCGTAGTCGATGAACTATGAACTAATAACAACAAACTAAACTGCGTGAGGAAAACAATGAGAAAATTAAGAAGAGCACATCAAAAGCACGCCAGAGAGAATAGGAAGTTCAAGCGGCGGGCGGTAACGGCCGGTGTTGCTGCTGCAATAACGTTGGGGACAGCAGCAATTACTAATAAAGCCCTTGCCGCAGACCCGCCAGACCAGCATCAATTGCCGGTCGCACAGGATGCGGACGCCGATTTACTCGCCGACGCCGAGGAAGCCGCTCTCGCCTACTTGGATTTCAATCCCGACCAGAACCGAAACGGCATACCCGATGGAGTCGAATTAGCCAAATACAGCTTCACTGATGTCAATGACTTGCCGTTATGGGACCCCTTAAGTGGTAAGCCGGAACCAAATGAACCCTACAAAAAAATCGTTGCAGCAGCATTTGGGATCGAAACCTGTGCGGTGTGCGGCAAAGACGATATAGTGATGATCAAGTGGGAAGTTGTTAATCCCCAAAACGGTGTGCATGTCCAGTTCACTGATATGGGTATGCATTATCTTCAACACGGCTCTTTCAGTTACCACAGTCTTAGTGACTGGAGCGGCAAGGGTAGAATCGACGTGCCCGCTCTGTTACAAGCCCTTAAATTGCGCTTGCCTTCTGAACCCAACGACCATCAATTACCCGTAGCTAAAGATGCCGATGGAGATCTGCTTGCCAGCAAAGAGGAATTGGCTATTGGCTATCGAGTTTTTGACCCCGACCAGAACCGAAATGAAATTCCCGATGGTGTAGAATTAGCCAGACGCTGTGCCGCTGTTGTCGCCGAATTGCCAGAGCAATATCAGGCCGAACCAAACGAAACGTATAAAATCCTGCACGCCCTCGATGGACTTGAGCGATGCTACATCTGCGGCCAGTGGATACACATGGGTGGCTGGGAAATTATCAACCCAAAACTAAACTTGCACTATCCCGACCCAAATGACCCTCTGGACAGAAGGTTCTTGCCCGATTTGGCATTGCACTATATGGAACACGGGTCATTCGATTGCTACGGCAGCGTGCACAAAGGCAGGGCCGAAATCGACCGTTTGCTAAGGGTGCTGGAACTCCGCTTCCCCTATGACCCAAACGAGCATCAATTGCCGTTAGACTATGTTGTTAAGGGTGCTGGGCAGATAGCTCCGGATGCTAACGACTACGACGGTGACCTGCTGGCCGACACTGACGAACTCGCAGCAAATTACAACCTCTATAACCCCGACCAGGACGAAGACCTCAACCCCGACGGCATCGAGCTGGCCAAACAATGTGCTGAGGTAATTGATGCTCTGCCCGTGTATAATCCTCACAGTGGCGACCCGCCACCAAAAGAGGTATATAAAGACAGCAGCTTCCTCGAGCGAGGCTTGGAGCTTTGTGAGATATGTGGCAAGCAGGTCAATATGGGCTTCTGGCGGATTGTAAATCCAAAGTTGGGCTTATCTATGGATGTCTATGATGTAGCGTGCCACTATATAAGCCACGGGTCTTTTAGTTATTCCGGCCTGCAATACGACCCGCCCTACAACCCATTCCATAACGGTAGAATCAAAATCGCCCTTTTGACCAAAATTCTCGAAATGCCGCGTCGCTGTGGTGACTTGGGGACGATACATCTTCCGGGCGACTCAAATAAGGACTGCAAAGTTGACTTCAAAGACTTCGCCGGATTCGCCGATGAATGGCTCCAATTCACCGACCCAAACCAGCAATAACCCGCGTCATTGCGAGGAGTCCCGATAAAGCAGGACGACGAAGCAATCTCAAAAATACTTAGCCCCGCCTTTCAGGCGGGGTTTTTGCAGGAGTTAAATTTTGAATTTGGAATACGAAGAAAAAACCATCCTGGCTCTTAAAGAAATCGACTTTGAGCTTGTCTATCTGGCCATACTTACCTGTGAGGGAATCAAGCCGTTGAGCAGATGGGAAAAACCTTTAGACAACCAGGGGCTTGAATTATTACAGCAATTGGGCCTGCTTACCAGGCAAATCAGGCGAACAGTCAAGACAGGAGCGGAAGTAATCGAGATCATTTTCAGCCGGTCGCCCAGCTATATCCAGTTATATGAGCAGTGCTTCGCAAACACTTCCGTGGACAAATCCGCTCAGACTCAGCGGTTCGAGGGTTTTCTTTTTGGTTATCCCCCCTGCTGCATAGAACAATATATCCGCCAACCCTACGCCCCCAACAATCTGCCGCCGGATGAGCAGAAAATTCTTTTCCACTGGGCGTGCAGTGGCTGCAAAATCACCCCGATACTTTTGCCCGCCTATAAACGGGTGTACAATTTGCTCGAAAAATTGGTGAGTGGTGATTAGTGACTGGCAACAGGTATTGGGGGCTGACGATTACCTTCTCAAGACAGTTATTAGAAAAAACCCACAAAAAATCCTTGCTCTTTATCCGTCCATTGTTGTATAAGTAATCATTCCGAAGTTATCTAAACGATAGATGTAAGCTTTTTGGAGATTAATAAGTGGTTGATACCAATGACATCCGTAATGTTGTTCTCTTAGGGCACGGCGGAAGCGGCAAAACCTCTTTAGCCGAGGCAATCCTGCACAAGACCGGCGCAACCAGCCGGCTTGGAAGCGTTGATGAGCAAACAAGTATTTGCGACTACTACGATGAGGAAAAAGAGCATCAGCACTCAATAAAATCGAGTGTGGTCTATACCAACTACGGCAATAAGCTGATAAACATCATCGATACGCCAGGGTCTTCCGACTTTATGGGTTCAGCCATAAAAGCGATACCGGCTGCCGAAACGGCGCTGGTCGTCATCAGCGCAGCAGCAGGTATAGAAACCAATACGCGGAAACTCTTCGAATTATCAGCAAAGGCCGGCAAACCGCGGGTCATCGTTATAAATAAGATGGACGCTGAAAATGCCGCATTCACCGACCTGATAAAAGGTATTAAAGAAACTTTCGGCCCGCACTGCCGCTATGCCAATCTGCCCGCTGCGGACAAAACAAGCGTTATCGACTGTATCGAAAATAAAACCGGCAGTTCGCCGCTGATGGATGTGGGCAAGGCCCACACAGAGTTGATAGAAAGCGTCATCGAGGCCAACGACCAGCTTATGGAAAGCTACCTCGGAGGCGAAGAAATCTCGACCGAAAAAATATCTTCCGTATTCGTAGAGGCGCTTAAGAGCGGAACACTTATCCCGATAATTTTCACCGACGCCCGTAAAGAAATCGGGATAACCGAGCTTCTGGATATTATTGTAAAATACACGCCCTCGCCTCTGAAGGCGAAAGCCGTCCAGCTCAAAGATGGGGATAATGTAATGGAGCTGAAGGCCGACCCTGCCGGCCCTCTGGCGGGATTGGTGTTCCGTGTCGGCTTTGACCCGCGGTCAAATATGAAATACACCACCATCCGAATCTTCAGCGGGACACTTAAATCCGATACCAACCTGTTGCGAAATGACGAGAAGAAAGGTATTCGCCCCGGCCATATCTTAAAAGCACAGGGCGGCGAAAACAAAGAGATTGATTTCGGGTTAGCCGGCGACATCATAACGCTGGCTAAAATGGAAGAGCTTAAAATCGGCGACCTTGTGCACGACGGCAAAGTAACAGGCAAACTTGACGTGCCGCCAGTGCCTGAGCCGATGTTTTCTTTAGCTATTGAGCCGGCTGCGAGAGGAGACGAGCAGAAAATCAGCTCTGCACTTGAGAAACTATGCGATGAAGACCCCTGCTTTAAGGTCAGACGAGACCAGCAAACAAAAGAGCTGGTCATCAGCGGCCTGGGCGATTTGCATCTGCGAATAACGCTCGAGAAAATGCAAAACCGCTCCAAAATGTCGGTGGTTTCAAAGGAGCCGAAAATCCCCTACCGTGAGACAATTACCGTCAAAGCCGAGGGACATTATCGACATAAAAAGCAGACCGGCGGAGCAGGACAATTCGGTGAGGTCTATCTGCGTGTTGAGCCGGCCGAGCGCAATTCCGACCCGGCGCTACAGTTTAGCTGGGACATTTTTGGCGCCTCGATTCCAGGCCAGTTTGAGCCGGCTGTTTTCAAGGGCGTTAATGATATGATGCAAAGCGGCGTCGTTGCGGGATTCCCGATGCAGGATATAAAGGTCTCTGTTTATGACGGCAAAAGCCATCCTGTTGATTCCAAGGAAGTGGCTTTTCGCACGGCGGGCAAGGGCGCCTTCACAGACGCTATTCAAAAGGCAAAGCCGGTTTTGCTTGAGCCGATAGTGAATATGGAAATTATGGTCCCCGGCGAGAATGTCGGGAACATTACCGGCGACCTGGCAGGTAAACGCGGAAGGGTATCGGGACAGGAGATGTTAGGTGGCAATTTTATCGTTATCAAGGCGCAGGTGCCGCTGGCGGAGGTTACACAATACAATAGTCAGCTCAAAAGTGTTACCGGCGGACGAGGCAGCTATTCGATAACATTCAGCCATTATGAAATTGTGCCGCCCAACATCCAGCAGCAAATAGTCTCCGCACACGCCAAACTAAAAGAAAGCGAGTAAGATTCGTATCTCGTATTTCGTATCTCAAAGATGAGTCGAAGGTAAGCAGACAAGACGCTAAAAGCGGGATTTGGTGGTAATTACTTTCGCTGCGGGGGTTAAAACAGAAGCAGGAGGATAATAATCAAGACAGCTATTGCCGACACCGTGCTTAGAATCAATATCGCGAGCTTGTAGCGGGCAATAGTGTCTTCTGTGTAAACGCTTTTTTCTTCAACTTCGACGGTATCGCCCTTACCCAACTGCTCAAGCACAGAGACATCGAACCTCTTATGCGCCTGGAGAGGCGGCTGGCCCTTGCGAAGAGATTCCAAATCCATCAGCAGCTCCTCAACATTTTTGTAGCGGTTTTCCCGGCGCTTGGCCATCATAATTTCGATGACCTCAGATACCCCCGCCGATAGCGTTGTATTTATATGGTCAGGCGGAACCAGCGGCTCCTTGAGGTGCTTCCTCATAACCTCGGCGGAATCCTCAGCCATAAACGGCACGCGGCCTGTTACCATGTGGTAGAAAGTTGCGCCGAGACCGTAAATGTCGGCCCTGCCGTCGATGTCAACCTTGCCCCGAATCTGCTCGGGCGAAATATAGTATGGGGTTCCGTAGGCCTTGCCCGCCTCGGTTTGCGCGGCCTCGATATCTGCTGTTTCGCGAGCCAGGCCCATAT
>Ga0315295_10005208_pt1 | contig 11119 bp, 8 predicted proteins | sample YL17G14_0_MG_FD_204453 | JGI IMG/M metagenome (GOLD analysis project Ga0315295, IMG submission 204453) | Sediment microbial communities from Yellowstone Lake, YNP, Wyoming, USA - YL17G14_0 | ecosystem: Environmental > Aquatic > Freshwater > Lake > Sediment | place: USA: Wyoming | collected...
CGATGTACGTTGGCTGAGAACGAGAATAAGTACGTCACCCGGTCGGGGCTGAAACTCGAGCATGCTCTGACGGTGTTCGGCATCGACCCCGCCGACAAAATCTGTGCGGACCTCGGCAGCCACCAGGGCGGGTTTGTCGATTGCCTCCTGGCGCACGGCGCCGCGAGAGTCTATTCGGTCGATACCTCTTACGGAACCCTCGCCTGGAAACTCCGCAAGGACCGTCGCGTGGTGGTGATGGAACGCACCAACGCCATGCACGTCACCCTTCCCGAACCGGTGGACCTCGTGACCATAGACGTCGGATGGACATGCCAGCGCTTCGTCCTGCCGGCGGCCCTGCGGCTCCTGAAAAACGGCGGCCGCATCATCAGCCTCATCAAACCCCAATACGAGGCCGGAGAGAACGAACGCCACGACGGCGTCGTTCCGGAGGAGAACGTCGACCCGGTCCTTGAGCGTGTGCGGGTCGACGTGCAGACGGCGGGCCTTGAAGTGCTCGGCGAGACGCGATCTCCTCTCAAGGGCGGCGGCGGGAACGTCGAGTTCCTCTTCCTCATTGCCCGGGCTTCCGGGCCGTCTTTCGCCTGATCCGCACGGGCGCACTTCCTTTTCGCCGCAGAGAACGCAGAGGACGCAGAGAGATAAGCATAGACACGGATACGGCAAGAGGGATGAGGGGGAAACCCAGGACTACTTGCTCTGGCCTGGCAGCATGACGACCGGTTCGGCCAGGAGGCGCTCGATCCGGTCGGCCAGGAGCGCCTCGTGGCCCGGCGGCAGCCCTTCGAACATATCGCGGACGACGCTCTGGCGGTCCATCAGGAGCATCGTGGGCACGGTGCCCTTGAAGCCGGCCCGGCGCCGGAGTTCGTCCCACGCCACCTTCGGTCCCAGCGCCAACACGTAGGGAATGTTGAACTCGCGCCGGAACGCCTCGACCGCCTCTTTCGACTGGGCCGGTTCGCCCGTCTGCTCATACGCCAGACCCACCACCTCGAAGCCGCGGTCATGGTATCGCTCGTACAGGCTCACGAGCACCGGCGCGGACCGGCGGCACGGGGCACACCACGTGCCGAAGATGTCTACGAGGACCACTTTGCCCATCAACGATTGAACCGCGATCTCGCCGCCATCGCTGCGCGGCGCCTTCGTGAACGCCTCGAACCGGAAGAGGATCGGCGTCTCGTCGGGGCTGGCGGGCGTGCTCTCGCCGCTGTCGCCGTCGCACCCGAAAACGAGGAAGGCGAGCGACGCCGACACCGCCCAGGCGATTGGGGGCCGCCTCCCATGCCTGGCGGCCGCGCGGCAGTTGCCACAGCCTGTTCGCCTGGCAATCATGGCTCTTTCTGAGTGTCGCCGTTTCTGACCTTGAAGACGCAGAAGTCGCCGCACATCGAGCAGACGTCCTCGTGGCCCGGGCGTCGCTCGCGCCGCAGGTCCCTCGCCCGCCCGGGGTCGAGCGATTCGGCCACTTGCTGCTCCCAGTCGCGGCGGCGGCGGGCCTCGCTGAGGCGTCGGTCCCAGGCCCGGGCGTCGGCCCGGCCGCGGGCCACGTCGCCCGCGTGGGCGGCAATCCGGGCCGCAATCACGCCCTCGCGCACGTCCTCCGGCCGCGGCAGGCCCAGGTGCTCCGTCGGCGTAACGCAGCAGAGGAAGTCGGCCCCGGCCATCGCCGCGGCCGCCCCGCCGATGGCGCTTGTAATATGGTCATATCCTGGCGCTACGTCGGTCACGATAGGGCCGAGGACGTAGAACGGCAGGCCGCCGGTCAGTTCCTTCTCGAGTTTGACCTGCGATTCGACCTGGTCGAGCGGCACGTGGCCGGGGCCTTCGATCATCACCTGGACGCCGGCAGCCACGGCGCGCTTGCCGAGGTCCGCCAGGATCATCAACTCCTCGACCTGGGCTGCATCCATGGCGTCGGCGATCGCGCCCGGGCGCAGGCCGTCGCCCAGGCTCAAGGTCACGTCGAACTCCCTCGCGATGTCGATGACCTCGTCGAACCGCGCCAGCAGCGGGTTCTCCTGGTTATGGCGATGCATCCAGTGGGCCAGGAACGTGCCGCCGCGGCTCACGATGCCGCAGACCCGCCGCCGCACTGACTCCGACTCCGCGATCCGCCGCGACACGCCGCAGTGGACCGTCACGAAATCCACGCCCTCCTCGGCATGCCGGCGGACGCTCGCCAGCATGTCGTCGGCGGTCATCTTCGCGATATCGCCGTGGGCCCGCGCGGCATTGGCGGCCGCCTCGTAGATCGGCACCGTGCCGACGGCCACCTCGCAGGCGTCCATGAGCGCGCGCCGGACGGAGGGAATATCGCCGCCAGTCGATAAATCCATAATAGCGTCGGTGCCCGCCTGCTGGGCGGCCGCCAACTTCGCCAACTCCACCGCCACGTCGGCGTAGTCGGGGCTCGTGCCGAGGTTCGCGTTCACCTTGACGCGCAGCCCCCGGCCGACGCCCATGACGCGCGACGAGCGCCGGTTCTTATTGAGGGGGATGACGATGCGGCCGTCGGCCACGTCCCGGCGGACCGCCTCGGCGGTCACGCCTTCCGCCGCCGCGACGGTCCGCATGGCGTCGGTCACCTTGCCCTGCCTGGCCAGTTCCACCTGGGTCATGCTTCCACGGACTCCGTTTCTCCCGATGACCCCCGCTTTCGGGCGGGGGCAAACCGCTCCGCCCCGTCTCCCCGCGGCGCGAGGTGCCCCCTGGCCGTCCTTCCGGCCGATCGCCGCGCCGGTCTCTTTGCCTGCCGCCAGGCCGGCGCTCGCGCCGACCTTCGCGCGAACCGCCGCGCCGATCCTGAGGCCGATCGCCGCGCCGGTCCCCGGGCCGACCTTCGCGCCGAATCTCACGCGCGCCCTTCATGAACGGATGCGGCGGCTCGGCGCCTCCCAGTGCCCCGCGCTCCTCGGGGCCGGGTTCCCGTCGCCACTGGCGCTCGCGCGGAACGGGGCGAGGCTTCCTCCGCTCCTGCCAAGGCGGCCTCGCGCCGCGGCCGGCTTGCCGGGCCGCGCGTACGTCCGGCCCGTGCTCCGCCGCCGGCCGAGCCGGCCGTGCCGCAACCGCTTCGTGCGGCCGTACCCGCACAGGCGGCGGCTCGTCGGGCAACTTCCGCAGGTATTCTACCTCGTCCGGGGACAGGCGTCGAGACTGGCCGACCCCCAGACCCTTCAGGCTGATCCGCCCTATGCGTGTCCGCACGAGTTCGCGGATGTTGTGCCCCAGTTTGGCCAGGAAGCGGCGGATCTGATGGTGGCGGCCCTCGCGCAGGGTCACCTCGACTATAGACCGCGCGCGGCCGTGTTTCAGCAGTCGCACCTCGGCCCGTTTCGTTCGCCCCTCGGCCAACCACACGCTGCGGATGAGGCGGCCCATGTCGCCCTTCGTGAGGTCCCCGGCCGCGGTGGCTACGTACGTCTTCGGCACCTCGTACCGCGGATGGGTCAGGCGATTGGCGAACTCGCCGTCGTTTGTCATCAGGAGCAGGCCCTTGGCGTCGACATCGAGCCGGCCGACGGCGAACAGCCGGGCCTTGCTCCCGGTCATGAGGTCGATCGGCCGCCGCCGCCCTGCGGGGTCAAGGTTCGTACACACGACGCCCTTGGGCTTGTTGAGGATCCAGTACTCGGGGTGCTCGGCCCGGATGCGCTGGCCATCGAGTCGCACGTCCTGCGTCTCGAGGTCGGCCCTGGCGCCCAGTTCGCTCACGATCTGGCCGCCGACCGCAACGCGGCCGCCTGTGATCATCTCCTCGCAGGCCCGCCGCGAGCCGAATCCGGCCCGGGCGAGCAGTTTCTGGAGACGTTCAAGAGCCATAGTCACCCTGACCGGCGTGGAACGCGGCAGGCAAGCCCGCCGGCGAGCCAGGCCGCGTCTTGCCTGGCCCGATTCTCGCGCCCTCTGTTTCTTGCCTTTCCTGCGTCCCTACGTCCTTATATCCCTCGTCGTCATTGCGTCGGAGCCTTGCCGGCAGGCGCAGCCACGAGCACGGTCAGTCTCTGCGGCGCTTCGAGGGCGTATTCCTCGAGGTCGGCAGGCACCAGGACCGTGTCGCCCGCGCGGATGGGCATGGTGCCTTCGCGCGTGGCCAGGCGGGCGGCGCCCGCCAGCACCACCAGCGCCACCCAACCGCCGTCCATATCTGCCGCCCACGGCCGGCGGTCGATTTGGATGCGGGTCAGGCTGAACGCGTGGCAGTCGACGAGGTGCTCAATCACCAGGCCGGTCTCGTCGGCCGTCTTGCCGCGCCCGCCCTGGGGCGTCATGTCGCCGCCGAAGCGGACGGTCTCGAGTGCTTCGCGGATGTGCAGTTCGCGCGGCTTGCCGTCGAGGCCCACGCGGTTCCAGTCATACATGCGGTACGTGAGGTCCGAGTTCTGCTGCACCTCCGCCACCACCACGCCGGGGCCGATGGCGTGCACCATGCCGGCCGGCACCCAGATGAAGTCCCCCGCCTTGACGGCACGGACCGCCAGCATGTCCTCAACCTTCCCGGCCTTGAGGGCCGCCGCAAACGGCGAGCGCGTGGTTCCGGGCTTGACGCCATGAATCACCCACGCGCCGGGTTCGGCGTGCAAGACGGTCCAGCACTCGGTCTTTCCGCTCTCGCCCGCGTGATGGACCGCCGCATAGGAATCGCCGGGATGCACCTGGACGCTGAGCCGATCGGAGGCGTCAACGAACTTCACCATGAGGTTGAACCTGGCGGCCGCGCCCTGCGCGAAGTCATCGCGGCCCAAGATGGCGGCCCCGTGCCGCTCGAGGATCCAGCGGAGGGTCTTGCCGGCCAGCGGCCCCTCGGCCACGAGGCTGCGGCCGTGCGGATGGTCGGCGAGTTCCCACGACTCGCCGATCCGCCGATCGGGGGGCAGGGCCTTGCCCAGGAGGTCCGCCAGGCGCCGCCCGCCCCAGACCTGCTCCTTGAATACCGGCTGCATCTTCATTGGCTGCACCGGGTTCCCCTTTTCCGGGAGTTGAGGAGTTCGCACGAAGGCGTGAGTGTACCACAGCCGGGGGATAATCGGAAGCCTTTTCGCCCCTTCGCTCTCCGCGGTGAAACAGACGTGCGAAGAGGCTGAATCGCACAGCAAGGCCGTTACAGCAGGTTCTTATCGGACAGGCCGATCTCGCGGGCGATGTCGCGGAACTCTTCCTTCGAGACCTCCTCGAGCCGCCGGCCGCGCTCCCTGAGTTTCTCGTTGAACTTGACGGCCTTTTCCTGCATGACGCCGTGGGTCTCCTCGCTGCCGCCGACGAGTTGGAAGTTCTCGCCGCGCGTCAGGCGCAGGTGCCCGTCGTCGTTGTCCAGGCCGAGGCCCAGCAGGAGCGCCTTCTTGTCTTCCTTCTTCGCAGGCATGGCCATTTTATAGCCGCACCTGCCCGCAACGTCAAGTCGCCGCTGCATGCACGTACAGTCCTTTCTGCTTGAGCCACGCGCCGCCCGGTGTTAGTCTGGCGGTTCGTGGCGCCCGACGTATGGGCGCCGCGCCCTGGAATGAGGAGGATGCTCGTGAAGAAGATGAAGGCGCTCGTCAAGAGCAAGGCCGAGCCCGGCCTGTGGCTGGCGGAAGTGCCCATACCCGCCGTGGGCATCAACGACGTGCTGATCCGGATTCACAAGACCGCCATCTGCGGAACCGACATACACATCTACAACTGGGACGCCTGGTCGCAGAAGACGATCCCCGTGCCGATGACCATCGGCCACGAGTTCGTAGGGATCGTCGAGCGGGTGGGCGACAACGTCACCGACTTCAAGGCCGGCGACATCGTGAGCGGCGAGGGGCACCTGGTGTGCGGCCGCTGCCGCAACTGCCTGGCCGGGCGGCGGAACCTGTGCCCAAAGACCAGCGGCGTCGGCGTCAACCGCGACGGGGCCTTCGCCGAGTACCTCTGCATTCCCATGACGAACGTCTGGTACTGCGACCCGGCCATCCCCCTGGAGGTCCTGTCGTGCTTCGACCCGCTCGGCAACGCCACCCACACCGCCCTCTCGTTCAGCGTGCTCGGCGAAGACGTGCTCATCACCGGTGCCGGCCCCATCGGCCTCATGGCGACGGCGATCGCGCGGCACGCGGGGGCCCGGCACATCGTCACCACCGACAGCAACCCCTACCGGCTGGGCCTTGCGAAGAAGATGGGGGCCACCGTGGCGTTCAATATCGCCAAGGACGGCAGCCTCGAGGAGGTTCAACGAGTGCTCGGCATGAAGGAGGGGTTCGACGTCGGGATGGAGATGTCGGGGAGCGCCGCGGCCCTGCGCGACATGCTCGCCAACATGTGCCACGGCGGCAAGATCGCCCTCCTGGGCATTCCCGAGCCCCACACCGAGATCGACTGGAACCTCGTCGTCTTCAACAGCCTGACCATCAAGGGCATCTACGGCCGCGAGATGTACGAGACCTGGTACAAGATGACCGTCATGATCCAGAGCGGCCTGGACATCATTCCGATTATCACGCACCGGTTCCACTACACCGAGTTCCAGAAGGCCTTCGAGATCATGCGCTCGGGCCGCTCCGGCAAGGTCATCCTGAACTGGGTGGAATAGGGAGTCGCCATGTTCGGCAAGATGAAAGCCGCCCTGGAGCGAACCATCGGCGAGGTCCGCGCCGCGGGGCTTTATAAGGATGAGCGGGCCATCACGAGCCCCCAGGGCGCCCGCATCACCGTCGGCGGACGCGAGGTCCTTAACCTGTGCGCGAACAACTACCTCGGCCTGGCCTCGCACCCGGAGGTCGTGGGGGCGGCCCGCGAGGCCCTGGACCGCTGGGGCTACGGCCTCTCGTCGGTCCGGTTCATCTACGGCACGCAGGCCATCCACAGAGACCTGGAGCGGGCGATCAGCGAGTTCCTCGGCACCGAAGACACCATACTCTACAGTTCGTGCTTCGACGCCAACGGCGGCCTGTTCGAGACCCTGCTGGCGGCCGAAGACGCCGTCCTGAGCGATGAACTGAACCACGCCAGCATCATCGACGGCATCCGCCTCTCGAAGGCCCAGCGGTTCCGGTTCAAGCACGCCGACATGGCGGACCTGGAGGCCCAACTCAAGGCGGCCGCCGGCGCCCGGTTCCGCCTGGTCGCCACCGACGGCGTGTTCTCGATGGACGGCGACATCGCCGACCTCGAAGGCATCTGCCGCCTGGCCGAGACCTACGATGCCCTCGTGATGATCGACGATTCGCATGCCGTCGGCTTCGTCGGCCCGACGGGCCGCGGCACGCACGAGCACCGCGGCGTCATGGGTCGCGTCGACATCATCACCGGCACGATGGGCAAGGCCCTCGGCGGCGCCAGCGGCGGGTACACGAGCGGACGCAAGGAGATTATCGAGATGCTGCGGCAGCGGTCGCGCCCGTACCTCTTCTCCAACACCCTTGCGCCGATGATCGCCGCGGCTTCCATCAAGGCAATCGAGATTCTCTCGCGTTCCACCGAACTCAGGGACCGCCTGATGGAGAATACCCGCTACTTCCGCGCGGGGATGGCGGCCCGCGGGTTCAACATCCGGCCGGGCGAGCACCCCATTGTTCCGATCATGCTCGGCGACGCCAAACTGGCCCAGACCGCGGCCGCGAGGCTTCTCGCGAAGGGCGTTTACGCCGTCGGATTCTTCTATCCCGTGGTGCCGCAGGGCGCGGCACGCATCCGGGTTCAGGTCTCTGCGGCTCATACGAAGCAGGACCTCGACTTCGGCATGCAGGCGTTTGAAGAGGTCAAACGTGAGGTCGGGTTCTGACGACACTTCGATCTGCGTCCCCAACCAAGGTTCCGGAGCGACCTTGCGTAGCAGCAGGGGTTAGAGCCAGTAACCAGCTGAACCGCGGAGAAAGCCCTTTTGTGAAAGGGCCTGGCATACGCCGGGCCGAGGAGCAGGCAGGATGGCGAGCGGTTCCATAACGCTGCTGCGCAAGTGGGGCCTGGCCATTCCGGGCATGTTTCTGTGCGCCGGGCCGTGCAGCGCCGAGTCGCTGGACCAACTGCGCAAGACGGCGGCGGGCCTGGCGGGCTGCACCCTCAGCCTCTTCCGGGCGGGCATCTGGAAGCCCCGGACGCATCCGGGGACGTTCTCCGGCGCCGGCGTGGCGGCCCTCGACTGGCTCGTCAAGATCCGCGAGGAATTCGGTTTTCCTGTCGGGGCCGAGGTCGGCACGCCGCAGCACGTCGAGGCCGCCCTCCAGCACAAGTTGGACCTGCTCTGGATCGGCGCCAGGACCACGCCCGACCCATTCGCCGTCCAGAACATCGCCGATGCCTTGAAGGGCGTCGACGTGCCCGTGCTCGTGAAGAACCCCGTCAGCCCGGACCTCGAGACGTGGCTCGGGGCGCTCGAGCGGGTCCACAACGCCGGCATCCGGCGCCTCGGAGCGGTTCACCGCGGCTTCGCCACACCCACGGATACGCGGTACCGGAACCCGCCGCTGTGGCGGATTCCCATCGAGTTGAGGCGGCGCTGGCCGGACCTGCCGCTCATCTGCGACCCCAGCCACATGTGCGGCCGGGCCGACATCGTTTTCCCCACCGCCCAGGAGGCAATCGACCTGCTGTACAACGGCCTCATGGTCGAGGTGCATCACAACCCGGCCGAGGCCTTGAGCGACGCGGCGCAGCAACTTACGCCGGCCCAGTTCCGCGACATGCTCGCCCACCTGACGATCCCAAAGGAATCAGGCGACAGCCTCTCTTACGACATTGAGATGCGGAGGCTGCGGCACACCGTTGACGACATCGACGACGACCTCGTGGAACTCCTCGCGCACCGGATGGAGGTGGCCCGCGCCATGGGCGACCTGAAGCGCTGCCACAAGGTCTCGACGCTCCAGTTGGGCCGGTGGATGGAAATCCTCGCCAGCCGCGGCGCCGCCGCCAAGATGAAGGGGCTTAGCGAGGACTTCGTCATGCAGGTCTACCAGATTATTCACGAAGAGGCCATCCGGGTCCAGGAAGAGCCCGTGTTCCGAGAGGCGGACCGGCGCCCTCCCGATAGCGAGCCGGGCGGCGGCAAGTCCGAACCCGAAAAGCCGTAGCGAGCGAAAGGCTGCCATCGTGAATGCCCTTGATTGCGCAACGCCAGACTGCGCGGCGGGTCTCATGACCCGCCGCGGACATGCTTTTTCTGGCCGCCGCTGGGCACCTCCTGCGCGGTGGCTCGGCAGGCCCACCGCGCACGGCGTCAAGTGGCGCTGTAGTATTAGGTGGCGTTGCAGGATTAAGCGGTTCGTGGTCCTGATCCTGATGGCGGCGATGGCGGCCGCAGCGCCGCTCGGATGCCAGCGGTCCGACGACGGCCGGAAGGTCATCCGCGTTACGCGGAATATCGGCGGCCGCGAGGGGTTCCGCATCCACTTCGAGGCCTGGAAGGCCGCCTTCGAGAAGCAGAACCACGGCTGGACCATGGAGTTGATCGACCTGGGGAACGCCGAGGGCTCCGAGTTCTACAAGTCGCGCATCGCCACCGGCGACCTGCCCGAGATCGTCATGACGTGGCAACTGGCGCGGATGCTGGCCGACGGCGGGCACCTCGTCCCCTTCGCCGACGACTACTACAACAAGTTCGGCATTGCCCTGCCCCCGCCGTACAAGGGCAAACGCTACACCACCCAGGGCGGCATCCAGGTCCAGGGCATCGCCGTCAACAAGAAGATGTGGACCGACGCCGGCATCACCGACGCCCCGAAGACCTGGGCCGACTTCATGGCGGCCCTGGCGAAACTTAAGGCCAAGGGCTACATGCCGCTCTCGTACGGCGCGAAGGACTGGACGGCGGCCATGCCGCTGGAGTACGCCATCGCCACCAGCCTCTATTATGACAGGCCCACGCCGGACAAGCCGTCGTTCACTCAACGCCGCAACACGAAACAGGTCCGCTTCGCCGACGAGCCCGAGATGCGGATCATCCTCAAGAACCTCATCGACCTTATCGAGGAATTCGCCCCCAAGGGGGCCGCCAGCGACGGCTACAACGAAGAGCAGCGCGACTTCTACACCGGCAAGGCCGCCACCTGGATCATGGGCTGCTGGATCGGCGGCGACATCGAGCCGAACAAGGTCGACTTCGACATCGACTACTGGCCCATCCCGTCGATGAACGGCCGGCCGCCGCTGTTCCTACAGACCTCCGAGATACCCAGCGGCTGGGCGATCACCACGAGCGCCGCGGGCGACCGCCTCGAAAAGGCCCGGGCCGCCATCGACCTCTTCTACGACCCGCACGTGTACCAACTTTTCCTGAACGGAGAGAGCCAGGTGGGCGCCGCGGCAAAGGTTCCCGTGAAGGGGCCGCAGAGCACGTGGCCGCCGGCACAGAAGTTCTTCGACAGCATGATCGCCAGCACGGCCAGGTACGGCTACACGCCCGGCTTCCATATTGCGCTCGATGACATGCCGCCGCTGAACTTCATGCCCACGCTGGCGGCCGTCTGCCAGGAGATACTGGCCGGCAACCGCGACATCGACAAACTCCTCAAGATCATCGACGACGAGTGGGACGCCGCCCGCAAGGGAGAGTAGCCCGCATGCCCCCTGGCATCAGGCTGGAGCGCCGTAGATGCGGGCGGGCCCTCCCCGGCTGGGTGGCCTCGGTCGTCTTCTGCGGCCCGGCGGTCCTTCTCTACATCGGCTTCATGGTTCTCCCGGCGGTCCTGGGCGGCTACTACAGCCTGACGCGATGGAGCGGCTGGACCTCCGACGCCCCGTTCATCGGCCTCGATAATTTCCGCGACCTCCTCGGCGACATCCGCTTCTGGTCGGCGGTCAGGTTCACCCTGTTCGAGACGGTCCTGATCGTCCTCTTCTTCACGTTTGCCGCCCTGGTGCTGGCGGTCCTCTTGGACAAGGTCACGCGCCTCAAAGGGCTCATCCGCGGCCTGTTCTTCTACCCGTTCGTGCTGAGCATCCTCGTGAGCGCCCTCTTGTTCCAGTACCTGGCGAACTATCGCGAAGGGGCGGTCAACATCCTGCTTCGGTGGGTTGGCCTCGATATCCTCGCGCAGGACTGGATGGGCGACCCGGACCTCGTGCCGTACTTCATCTTCGCCCTGGTGGCGTGGAGCGGCCTCGGGTTCTTTACGACGCTGTACCTGGCGAACCTCCAGACCATCCCGAC
>Ga0315295_10005209_pt1 | contig 11116 bp, 9 predicted proteins | sample YL17G14_0_MG_FD_204453 | JGI IMG/M metagenome (GOLD analysis project Ga0315295, IMG submission 204453) | Sediment microbial communities from Yellowstone Lake, YNP, Wyoming, USA - YL17G14_0 | ecosystem: Environmental > Aquatic > Freshwater > Lake > Sediment | place: USA: Wyoming | collected...
GCTTCCTAATGCCATCGATTTACCAGCACCTTTGCCTAAAGATTTTATTAGGCAGAATTATCCCGACTTCACTGTTAGGAAAGCATTTAAGGTTGTATCAAGTAATGATGGAGTTACTTATGAAGTTGAAGCAAATAATGGTAAAGCCAGTGAATTTATTTATTTTTCTGAAAATGGAACATTTCTACGAAGTGGTATTGATAAGGTTAGCTTGACGCCAATTCAACTTCCTAATGCCATCGATTTACCAGCACCTTTGCCTAAAGATTTTTTAAGACAAAATTATCCTGACTTCTTTGTTAGGAAAGCGTATAAAGTTGTATCAAATAATAATGAAGTAACCTATGAAGTTGAAGTAAGTAAAGGTAATACTGGTGAATTACTCTATTTTTCTGATAATGGTGCATTTCTCAAGAGTGAAATTAATAAGGGAGAAAAAACAATTGATAAGCCTCCCGTTTATAAGAAAGGACGACGCGTTAGGAATCCTTCAATAAAATGAAGAAATGTTCTTACCAGAATCCTGGCAATTCCAGGTACAACACTGTTTTGGTTTCCTATTCTTGCGCTATTATTTCTGCTTTCCCCAAGACGGTCAACCTGGCGAGAATTGCTCATTTGAGCGATTTCTATCCAATAAGACAGGAGGGGCTTAAAATCTATCACCTCAATTAATTAACTATGAGCAAAAAAACTGAAAAAAACGAGATTTCCCGCAGGGCATTTTTAGGAACTTCTGCCGCAGCTGCAGTAGGGTTTACTTTACTGCCAGGCGATATCGCTGGTTCAAGCCCAGCTGGGCCATTGTCAAACATCTTGCGCACCGATGAACGGCTTAATGTCAATGAGTCGTTGATTTCCAAAAACGGACAATATGAGCTACTGTTGCAAGGGGATGGTAATCTAGTCTTGCTTCGGCGGGCCAACCGTCATCCGATATGGGCATCTGGAACAAATGGAAAAGATGTAGCTGCCGCCGTGATGCAAGGTGATGGCAACTTCGTGATCTATGGATATCGAAACGAAGCATTCTGGTCATCAGACACTATGGGTAAGTTTGGCGCATGGCTCCTTCTGCACGATGTGGGGAAATTGTACATTATACAGCCAGTCGGGGTCTGGTGTGCGGGTTGTGGTGGATTCGATATTGGCCCGCGTATAGGCTTCCCAGATTTGATCTAATAATCTGGCGGCTGAGAAGATTGATAAAAAAAAGGGAATGGCACATAACCTGGCGTTCCACCGGATAAAAAATTTGAACTCTTTGTCCTGAACTATTTATCAGATCAACTTAAAGGGGAAAAAATTGGTGACAAGTATTTTGTAAGAAAAGAAGATTTTGATGTATTCATGAAGAAGTAATTATTTATTCCGATATTTGATCTCAGCGGCATTCCCTTCCTAATGCAGACATTGACTTTCTTTGCATCGAAAATCAGCAGGAAATGCGGATTCTTTATCTGCTTCACTCATAACATTGCCCCCATTCTACGAACCTGATAAAGTCCGGCCAGGTTATCCTGTCGATAGTGAAAATTGGACGTGCCAGCTCATTAGGGTTCTTCGCGGAAACAGTTCCATCAGGCTCGACAACGATCACCTCCCCTGGAACTAATTCTCGGCCAGTAGAATCACCAGGCTCCCAGCCGCCAAATGTCCCGGCGGCTGCACACTCAAGGAAAGTACCAATATCAAAGTTGTACCAGCGTGCTCCTCGCGGAGCGGAAACACCAAAGTAACGTAGTTCATTCGCTAGGATTCCGGCATCCGCCATTTCATGAAGATCCACTACCTGTCCAATGACCGTTGCTAACCAATCTGTGAAGGAGGTTCGGGCTTCGGGTTTGTTGTTATAGTACTCTCCCCAACTGGGATCGAATGTTAACGGATTCGTATTGAGAGCTTCTGAAAGGAGCTCGATGAACTCGGTTGGGGAAATGTATGGCCGCCCTTCATACTGCCGGGCGAGTACCAAAATTGCCCTCAGATACTCCTCAAGTGTCCGTGAAGATTCCCTTGCTCGCTTAACAAGAGTGGCGACTGCCAGGTAGATATCTCGATTTGTCTCCATGACTCATTTTGATAACGTTCGTCAATTTGTCGTTGCTTCGACGTCGACTAAACCCATTGAATGTATCTCCTACTGGTGAAATAATTATGGCTTGCTTTGCACATGGGCTTTTTGTGATCCGCTTGTTCCAGTTTTAACATTGATTCCAGGAACACAAGATACTCAAACTATTGCTCAAAAGGATTTAAAACCAGAAGACAATATTTGCAAAAATTACATGTGCTCACGGGACCAGGTTTTCATGAATGCCTTCAGTTCAGGACCCCAGGGCAGCGCAAGCATCGTATGTGCATCTTTATCAGAAACCGGCTCATATCCGATATAACCCCCGGCATCTTGAAATACATTCAACCAGTATGCGCCACAGTTGCTGCAACGGCCTAATAATAAATCACATCCGTCCTCACGACCCACATCTACATAATCCGGATCCCATTTGGGGAAACTACAGCATGTCATTTTATCCATTGAGCTTTCTGGTTTGATTGTTAATCAGGTTATAAATGCAAATTAAGACTTTCCCGGACAATAATAAATACCCGAAATGAAAAATCCATGTTTGAGCAATATCTGATTACAAAATTCTTGCTTACTTTTGTTTTAATTTTCAAGCTCTCAAGCTCTTTGTAATTAAACTATCTTTAGTCTTTACTCTTTGAGTCCTGAATGCACATGAACCTGCTATTCATTTGTAGACATAATGTAACACGCAGTCTTACTGCAGAAACCATTTATACTTCAGGTACACATCACAGTGTAAAATCAGCTGGTACATCAACCTATGCCAGAGTAAAACTTACCAGCGAACTTATCAATTGGGCTGATATTATTTTTCCTATGGAAATGAAGCATGAGGAATTTATAAGGAAAAAATTCCCTGATGAATCTGCAAAGAAGAGAATTATCTGTCTCGACATACCTGACAATTATTATTATATGGAACCTGCTCTGGTGGATCTGATAAAAGTCAGAACAGCCCAATCCCTTGAAGAAGATCAACTATAACATATTGACTTGCCATATTTTGGTCAACCGATCATCTTTCACAATCCTTTATACGACCAATCAGCTTAATCCTTTATTTTATTTGTTGTATTGGTAATGACCAATTATCTTAAATTCAAAAAGACAATCAGCGAGTATCTGTCCACCACCGATATTATGTACAATTTGGTATCGATTATCATCTGCAGATCTCTTATTAACAACAATTCCGATATGTGTAATCCCACCACCAAGATCCCAACAGACCAAGTCTCCAGGATTATAATCTTCAGGATTTTGGGTAATTGGCAGAATAGTCCCCTTCCTGGAAAAGAATGTCATTAAGTTTGGTACTCTGCGGTGATCAATGTTTTTATCTGGATGAGATAGTCCCCAATTCTTAGGATATAAAGAAAAGTTCGCTTCCATATCCTCATGGATTTCTTTTTGCAGGTCAATTCCAACTTTTCGATATGTTCTGATTACTACATCTGAACATACACCTTTATCGCTTGGTATATCTCCATTAGGATATGCAATAACAAAGTATTGAGGATCGTATTCTACATGTTGTTTTGTTAGATCAAGAGAACAATTAACGAGATTTGCGTAGAAATCACATTGAGCGGTTGAGATCTGAAAAGCAAAAAGTAACAATATCGACGGTAAGTATCTCATAATATGCATACTAAATATGTTACCTAAGATGTTAAACAGGTAGAATTATTCAATCATGTACATTGATTAATCGACTTGCTAAGAAAATTGACTTTGGTTTTTCCGTGGTGTAACTTTGATAGAAGAAAAGACAAAATGTACTGTTGTGACGTTCAAGTTGGCAATTTAATAAAAAACAATATGAAAAAAATCATTATCATGAGTTTAGCCATAATATTTGGTATTACAACCCTATTGGCACAAGAAAAAGCAACTCGTTCAAAAAGAGCAAGATATAATCCTAATGAAAATACTGTAAAGATAATTGGGTCGGTATTAAATATGATGCCCTCAGAAATGAAAGATGCTAATGGGAATTTAATCCTGGTTGACAGAGATGGCAATACGTACAAAACCGTAACCACAGGAACACAAATTTGGATGGCTGAGAATTTGAAAACAACCCGATACAACGATGGTACGACCATTCCTATAGTAACTGATAATATGACCTGGATCAATTTAACAACACCGGCATATTGCTGGTTTAGTAATAATGAGAATGCCAAAACCATATATGGTGCAATATACAACTGGTATGTTGTTAATACAGGTACTTTATGTCCTGGAGGCTGGCATGTGCCTTCTGATGCTGAATGGACTACGTTGGAATTATTCCTGCAGAATAACGGTTTCAATTATGATGGTACGGTTGATATGGATTATGACAGGATGACAAACGATAAAATAGCCAAATCATTGGCTTCAGAAACTTATTGGGCAGAATCAACCGAGAAAGGTAGCATTGGTAATACAGATTATCCAGTTTATAGAAATAAAAGTGGTTTTAATGCTCTTCCAAGTGGCTTCCGTGAATATTATTTTGGATTCGGAGGTCTTGGTGAATCTGGCATGTGGTGGAGCGCTACCGAGGATACCGAGTTTAATAGCAACTATTGTTGGTACAGGCAAATACACTATGATAGAAGTTTGGTACGGAGGGATCACGGCCGCAAGGTTGAGGGTGCGGCTATCCGCTGTGTTAGGGATTAGGCCTATTTGACTATTTGGAGTATTAAGATAATTAGTACTCAGGTCGAGTAAGGTAACATACTTGGGTCAACGGTTCTCCGAAATCAACTCCCTGTGTTTTTTATACTAATGTTTAAATGGTTTTAAACTAATTAATTACTCTATTAAAAATAAAATTGACTTCGGTATTGCGATAACTTAACTTTGTTTAAGAAATTGAAAATGCAACTGAACAGCACTTTTTCAAAGGAAACAGTATCATAGAAATTCAAATATCTATTGCCTAAAAACTCAAGCTGTGAAAATTCTATCAAAGCTTCTGATTACATCAAGTGTTATGGTGTGTCCTTAAAAGAATTTATAATGCAAATACAGCATTAGCCTGATATTTACAATAGAACATAATATATTTTGAGTAATAGGAATAACAATTTTAATTAAGAAAGGAGGCGCATTATGAGTCAGAAATACTTACGGCACTTTACTTTATGTAGCGCCAGCTTATTTTTAGCTCTCTTTTTCACTTGCCCGTATTTGTTTGGCCAGGAAGAACGATTGCAGCGAGCTGATGTGAATAAGCCCTACATGTCTCAGGTAGAAAACCAAAACATACCGGGTGGCGATTACAAGAGTTTCGAACTAAAACCCGGAGAAACATGCCAGGCTTGTATTGATGCCTGTTTGAATGATCCCAATTGTAAAGCCTACACTTATGTCAAACCAGGTGTGCAGCGTCAGAATGCGGTATGCTGGCTTAAGTCATCAGTCTCAAATCCTGTTGTTGACCAAAACTGCATTTCGGGGATTAAAAGCATCCTTAGAAGACAACCTGTACAGGTTGTTGATTTGGATAAACCTGCAATATCTCAGGTAGAAGACATTATTAAACAACCCATTCAGATAGTTGGTTTGGAACAGCCCACCATAACTCAGGTAGAAAATCAGAACATTCCGGGAGGAGACTACAAGAGTTTCGAACTTAAACCTGGAGAAACCTGTCAGGTTTGTATTGATGCCTGTCTAAATGATCCCAATTGTAAAGCTTATACTTATGTCAAACCGGGAGTACAGCGTCAGAATGCAGTATGCTGGCTTAAATCATCAGTCTCAAATCCTGTCGTTGATCCAAGCTGCATTTCAGGAATCAAGGCCATGGTAATGGTTCAGGGATTTCACATTATTAACTATAGTCTACCATCGGGGGCAGTGGGAGTAGTTTATTCTGCCCAGCTGCAGGCATTAGGTGGAATAGAACCTTATTACTGGGAACTACAAGGTGGTGCCTTGCCTCCGGGGTTGCTCCTTAATTCTTCTACAGGTAATATTTCCGGTACACCGACCATGTCTGGAATTTGGTCTTTCAGCATAGTGGCCATTGACCACGGAATAGATATTATGCACGCTAACCAGGACTTATCCCTCACGATTATCCAAGCTGGGCAACTTCTACCTGTTCCCCAGCCATTTGATTTCAGATTTGAAGTAAATCCTTCTGATTGGACCTTGGATTTGACACCTTCAAACTTAGGTAGTCCTTCATTGGTTTCTGTTAAAACTACGGTCAATGTAATTCAAATCAGCGGCAACATCGGAAAAACGGTAAACCTGTCCCTTTCCGGAAATTTAACCGATTATTTCATACCCTTATTTGATCCTCTTTCAGGTTTCGGTACTTTCAGTTCTATACTCACCCTATCCCAGAGTACCAGTGTTCAAGCTGGTGATTTTACAGGGTTAATTACAGCAACAGCTGATGGGGTCACCTATTGCAAGACGATTACACTTCATATTATTAACAAATTGCAACTGGGAGACTTGAAGCTGAACTCTATTAGCGCCATACAGGTGATCAATAGCCCCATCCCTTTGACCGTAGGTAAGAATACCGTGTTCAAGGCCAAAATTTCTTCGACCTTAAATATTCCAGTAACAACTGAGGTGGAGCTAATGCTGCCCACCTCCGACTGGATCTGGCAAGGGCACAAAAATATCAATCCAAGTATAAACGTGTCCATTCCTACCTCCACCGGGAGCACTATTTCTGCGGGGGTTTTAAACGTTCCACCCTATCTCAGCTATACCACATCAGTGATTGTTCCTGCTAATGGAACGTCAGACATTATTGTTCCCGATTTCATCACTCTGCAGTCGACCAATCTGCAGGGTTACCAGATTGTCAATGCACCCAGGCCATTGCATGAAGGTTGGATTAAGTATGGAATGCGCATCAATCCTAACAATAAAATTGTTGAAACTGATCAAAAGAACAATGCTGCTCATGAAACGCACTCGGACAATGGCATTCCCACTGAGAGCCTGCCCTTAAAGTTTGCGATCCCTTCGCGAGAACTCAATATCCTATATGAGTTATGTGTGCAAGATCAGGACGAAATGAACTGGTATTATCCTGGTGGGTGGGGCGGAGCTCCTCTGAACGATGCATATACCGATGCAAAACTCCTGGCAGAACAAAGCGCATCCCATATCTTAGGAACATATCCCATAGCCGACGAGGGCAAGCTACGCTACCACATACCAGCTGAATTGTTACTATACAATCCTTCTCCAGCACATAATTCATCAGGGAGAATTATGTTATGGAATATGACAGGACATTTGGACATGTTTGCTAAATCTTTGGGCTATGACCGGTTCGTGGCCGTAGTACCCGTAAAATGGCTACAAAAAAAAGGTCGGGATGATAATGTAGTAGGAGTTACCTTTCCACCCTGCAAGAGCTGCTTTGTAGATATTACATGTGCATACAAATTTCCCTGGATAGTTACTCATGAGTTTCAGCACATCTTAGGATATCCTGATGTTTACAGCCCCAATTACAACCTCTGGGCAGACGACGGCTTTTGGGTAAATCGATATTTGCAGATTAATGGGATTAATTCTCATAATTACATGGACTATGCGCAACAACACGTACAGTGGTCAGATGTCATCGACTATAATTACATCATTTCCACTACATCTCCTTCAAATGACCCGAAGGTAATAATCTTCCACGCTATACTGAGCAAAGAAAATAAAGTCTACCTCATGCCCTTTCAGATGGCAGAAGGCATCCCCGACCTGTCCGACATAGAATATAACTATTCGGTAGTGGCCCTGGACGCAGCGGGCAAAGTACTTAAGGAGAATCGTCTGAACATTCAGTTCGAAATGTATGTAGAGCCGATTGGAGCTATTTCACTGGATACAGTTTCAGTAGTTAACAGTATCGAGTGGGTAGATGGCATCCAGGCAATCGAGTTGCGTAATAAAGCAGGCTTTACTTTGGCAAGGAGGGACGTTTCCCGTAATCCACCTCATGTACAGCTAACTTCCCCAAAGAGTGGTGAAACGTGGAAGACCGATAGAAAATATCCAATTACCTGGGATGCCTCGGATCAAGATGGTGATCAACTCTTCTTTATGCTGGCTATTAGCCGGGACAAGAATACCTGGACTCCTGTGATCTTGAATGTGGAGGACAGAAAATTCAATCTGGATCCTGCTCTTTATCAGCCGGGAATCTATTACCTCAAGATCAAAGCCACAGATGGCATCAACACCGATGAGAGTGTGTCTGATTGGTTTAAGATTGAGTGAACCATCAACGCTCAAACTCTTCGGCATAGGATTGATTTTAGCTACTTCGTCATTGCTTTGGCAATTTTTATGATCGTGATTAAACAGGAGTTTCATTTCAACGTTGAGACAATGGCCCGGATGCCGGTAAACCGGAATTTATGCTTTATCAATGGTTCAGGAAGTTTGTTATTCAGATTTTTAATCATGAAATCAATGAAAGGATCAACCAACCAAGATTCATTAAAATTAAATCACTCAGCTGAGGAGTTTTATTCAAATGGAGTGGCAAAGGGGAATCTTAAAGACTTTAAAGGAGCAAATGCTTACTTTACTAAGGCGATTGAAATTAATACGGAATATGCTTTGTCATACTATAACAGAGGATTAGCATATTTTACTTTGGGTCAGAAAAAAAAGGGGTGTTTGGATTATATCAAAGCTGGCAAGTTGGGCTTTGATATAGCTATTAAGTCTATAAAGAAATATTTCAGATAAATAATAAATAATGAAAATAATACTATTATACTTTTTTCAAAAAAACGTCTGGCAGGCGTCTTAATTAATCTTTGCAGAAGCTATATAACTTCGTTTAATAAAACTATCGTTCCGCTTTTTTCTGAACTAAAGTACCATGAGTGACTGCCATTGAGGTTGTTAGCCCAATAATAATCCTAGATTACTTTTTTATTGGTAAATTAGTATATTGGTTTATTGCCATACTATTGTCAGTAACTCATATCGTGGAACAAACCAGGAGGTGTCAAATGTCAAAAAAATACGATTTGCTTAATGGTAGGAGGGTTTATGTACTTCAATCGGATTTCCAATTCTACTTTTGTGAGGATTGGAGAGCATTTATTGAATTTGCAAACAGCGATAATTACTGGAAGTTATTTAGCAAGTCTGAGAGAGCCATATTATCTAGCAGAACAACATGCAGGTAATACCATCTATTTCTCGAACGAACAAATGATGAAGGCTCCCGATTTGGCGCATAAAATAGAAGCTTTGAAAAAATAAACGACATCGTATGATTGATATACCACTGATGTTAAAATATTTGAAGTACCACCCTGGAACCAAATATCGGACTTATAAAACAAAGTCAACAATGGCTAAGAAAATCAGGTTTTTTCAGATTTCTTTCACCATCATATAAGATGATAATTGTTATTTGGATAACTCTTGGACCTTTTTTTAGTAGAACTTAATCGTGCCTCCTCGTCTGATCCTTAACTGGCCTCTAACAAGCATCCCTCGAATAACGGGAGCCTCAATAGATTGTTCTTTAACAATGGTTTTAATCCCTGAAATACACGTTGAGTCAACCGCAGGATTTGAGACTGATGATTTAAGCCAGCAATGCGCATTTTGAAGCTGTACACCAGGTTTGACATAAGTGTAGGCTTTACAATTGGGATCATTTAAGCAGGCATCAATACAAGCCTGGCAAGTTTCGCCCGGTTTTAGTTCGAAATTCTTATAATTGCCACCCGAGATGTTTTGGTTATCAACCTGAGTTATGATGGGTTTAGGTTGTTTTATAGCAATCTGAGGATTTAGCATGAAGGTAAGCAGGCTGACCGGGTTATTTGATGAGCCATTTATAAATAGCCCATTAGTCGAATTTGCATCAAGCGCTGTGATTTTAATCCCGGATTGAAACAAAAAAGATGAAGCCTCCTGAATCGTCAATTTCTGACCCACTGGAACATTGATGTCACATGTGACACGAAAACGAGAATATCTTGGGAGGGGACCCTCAATCCAGTCATACATATCGCCGCAGAACTTTTTTCGAAAAGCGCCTCCTACGCTTAGAGATGGATCGCCGAAGAGTACGAACTTCTGCGGCTCATCAAACATATGGGCAGTATCCCACTTCTCAGGACCGTAGTTCCATAAATGACAGTTTTTGAGGTTCCTGGCCCAATAATAATCCTCGATTGCTTTTTTCCACATTTCACCTGTTGTGGTGCCTTCAGAATAAGCCTTGAAAAAATACTTGGAGAGTTCATTACCCCCCCATCGGCCTTGCCGCGCTTCGCCGAAATAGACGATAGCTCCCGCCGATCCTTTTGGATTTCCAGCGTTGAACAGAAAATATTCAGCGATGCATGGGACATCATGCTTCTCCTGAATCGGGTTTGGGATTGCTGTAACTCCAGGGAAGGTATCGCACTGAGCAATTCCGATATGTTCATTGTTCTTCATGTCCGTATAAGGATCGCTCGGAAGTTCAGGAGCGAACCGTCCAGTCAGACATGATCCCGCAAAGACGATGGGCAGCATCCCCGAGTTATTAAGTTTGTTGGAGACATCATCAGAATTAAAGTTCATTTCAGATAAGGCATCGGTACTGCCATGTCCAAGGTAATTCACAAGACCCAGTCCATCATTCAGATTGTTGATGACCATGTCCTTTAGCTCTTGGGCGGTTTTGTCTTTCAGGTCTCCTACTTGAAGATGGTTCGTTACAGCGAATCCTTTACTCTGAAGTGAGTTCTGGATGTCATTGTTATAGGCTCCCCCGTTGGTTGTTCCTTCGTAGAGTACCGCTTTCTTGTACCATTTTTGATCGTCATCGGGAGAAGTGGCCAATTCGTAGGCTATAACTTTGTTGACATAGCGAGTGACTTCGGCTTCTGTTGAAGCTGGGATTCTTCCGACAGAAACATCAGGAAGGTAATCAATGTCATCATTATTAATTGTACAGTCAGGACAGTAGTTGGAGACTTTAAATTCAATTTCTCCATAGAGCAAATTCTTGTTAGAATCCCAGTTGTCAAA
>Ga0315295_10005210_pt1 | contig 11116 bp, 7 predicted proteins | sample YL17G14_0_MG_FD_204453 | JGI IMG/M metagenome (GOLD analysis project Ga0315295, IMG submission 204453) | Sediment microbial communities from Yellowstone Lake, YNP, Wyoming, USA - YL17G14_0 | ecosystem: Environmental > Aquatic > Freshwater > Lake > Sediment | place: USA: Wyoming | collected...
CTACCCGTCGGGGGCGCGAATGCCGGCAATAAGAGCGCCGCCAGCGGACATCGTCACACCGGAGATATCGGTGGTTGCGGTGCTGCCAGAGGAGGGGTCGCCTCGGACGATGCTAGCGCCATGGAGCGGCTTGGATTGGGCCTAGAATTCCTCACTCCCGCATGGCAATCCCTCACTATTCTCTTGATTTTACGGAGGTTAGGCTAAGAGAGCTGGATCGGGACGGTCCCGGAGGTTCGGGAGAGAATTCCACACAGTTTCCCAAAATGACACAGCAGTCTTGCCGCCGCGGAGTGTTTCACGTGAAACATTGCCGGGGGTTCTCGTGCTTCTCCTTCATGCTTGGAGCTGACAGTTTCGCTCCCAAATGTTTCACGTGAAACATTGCCGGCAGAGCCCCGAGTTCCTCTCGGCCCCACGATCTGACAAACCTCTTCTCGATTGTTTCACGTGAAACAATGCTCCTTGGCCGCCCCGCTCCCGGGTGCCCGGAATTAGCAGGCCCATTCCTGAATGTTTCACGTGGAACACTGGCAGTCAGCAGTCCAGAGTGCTTGCGCTGACCCTTGGCATTTCCGGAACATGTTTCACGTGAAACATAGGGTTCTCTCTGCGGCACACCCTCTCATTTGGAGCCCGATTGCAGCCTCAGCCTCTTGGCAGGAACGTTTAACGTGAAACAGACCCCGCCCGACCACCAGGTTAACTGGTTTCCTAGACCACAGATTCGATTATGGATGTTTCACGTGGAACAATACTGGGGGAGCACCCCGCTCCTCCCAGTCCTACGATCGGGCAGGCCCCTTGCCGGTTGTTTCACGTGAAACACTGTCCTTGGACTGCCCGGTTCTCGAGTACGCGGAGTTGGCAGGTTCGTCCGCAATATGTTCCACGTGGAACATTACCGGAGCGGCACCCAGGACGCCCAGTGCCCGGGTCAGGCAAGCCTCCTCCTGATTGTTTCACGTGAAACAACGCCCCTTGGCCGCCCCGCTCCCGGGTGCCCGGATCGGGCAAGCCTCCTCTTGGATGTTTCACGTGGAACATTCCCGTGCCGGATCGAGCGAGAAGCATGGAGCCCTCCCAGCGCAGGCAACTGTATCATTTCATGTGCGTTTTGCTGTTGACACGAGGCTCTTGCGTGGTATCCTAGCGCCTACTCGAACGCATCCATACTAAGACAGCGATAGATGTTGCCCGGAATCCTACTTGCAAAGTCGCAGCAGAGTCGGAGCGCCATCGCAGGGGCATTGCGCCGGAAGGCCCGGACTCTGCGGCTCCGGCTGACAGTGTCGCACGGCGGCATAAATTGTTTCACGTGAAACAATGCCCGCGGGATCATCGTGCTTTCCCCGAGTGCTTGGAGTTGGAAGGCGCGTTCCAGGATGTTCCACGTGAAACAATTCCGGTGTCTGCGAGCTGGTGTCTTAACCGGTGTCTTAATAGGAGGACATCGACATGGGGGTGGTGGCGTGGGTAGAGTGATTGCAGTTGCCAACCAGAAGGGTGGGGTCGGAAAGACCACCACCGCGGTAAACCTCTCTGCCTGCCTCGCGCAACTGGGCAAGAAAGTGTTGTTGCTGGACGTAGACCCTCAGGGCAACGCCTCGAGTGGTGTAGGCATAAACGGCGATGAGGCAGAGACTTCCATCTATGAAGTGCTGGTCCAGAGCGTGCCTATCGAGAAAGCGATAGCCCGGGGGCCACTGCCTCTCCTGGAAATCGTGCCGTCCTGCCAGAGGCTTGTCGGAGCGGAGATCGAGCTCGTGGGGATGCTCGCCAGAGAAAGCAGGCTTCGCAGCAGCATAAGAGAAGTGAGGCAGAGCTACGACTACTGTCTCATCGACTGCCCACCGTCCCTGGGTCTTTTGACAGTCAACACACTGACGGCATCCGACTCAGTTCTGATCCCCGTGCAGTGCGAGTACTACGCCCTGGAAGGCATCGGCCAGCTGCTCGGTGCCATAAAGCTTGTGCAGCAGAACCTGAACCCCGGCTTGAGGATCGAGGGGGTTCTGCTGACGATGTACGATTCACGCTTGAATCTCTGCCAGCAGGTGGCAGACGAGACGAAGAGTTTTTTCGCGGACAGAGTTTACAAAACGGTGATTCCCAGAAATGTGAGGTTGAGCGAAGCCCCCGGATTTGGGAAGCCGATAATACTGTACGATCCAAAATGCCCGGGGGCACAGAGCTACATGGAGCTAGCAAAGGAAGTGATGCAACATGACTAGAAAAGCTCTCGGTCGAGGAATCAAGGCACTCATTCCCGAAGACATCGGGCTCGCAGCGATGAACCCGCCAACAGGCATGTTCGAAATCGCGGTGGAGGAAATTCGGCGCAATCCCAGGCAGCCCCGCACGTCGATGAACGAACGGGCCCTGGAGGAACTGGCGGACTCGATCCGGCAGCGCGGGGTGATTGAGCCGATTGTCGTGAGAAGGGCCGGCGACGGCTACGAGCTCGTTGCCGGCGAAAGGCGGCTCCTCGCCTGCAAGAAGGCCGGTCTGAGCAGGATCCCGGCGGTCGTGAAGGAGGTAGGCGAAGAAGACGCGATGGAGCTTGCTCTCATCGAGAATCTTCAGAGAGAAGACCTGAATCCGGTGGACGAGGCGCGGGCATACATGACTCTCGTCTCGGAGTTCAATCTCACGCAGGAGGACCTGGCTGCGAAGGTGGGCAAGGACAGATCGTCAGTGGCTAACTGTTTGCGAATATTGAAATTAGCGGAGACGGTCCTGGACATGATACGTTCCGGCGCCATCACTTCGGGTCACGGCAGGGCGCTCCTGGTCCTCGAAGAACCCGGCGAACAGGTTGCCGTGGCACGAAAGGCCGCCGCCAAGGGGATGAGCGTCAGGGAGACCGAGGCGTTCGTCAACAGGCTCGCGAGGCGGAGAAATCGCGCCAGCCACGCCAGGACAAGGCCGCCTGAAATTATTGAGCTCGAGGAGAAGTTGAGGAAATTCCTGGCCACCGCAGTCAGAATCAGTTGGAGAGGCCGGAAAGGAAAGATAGAGATAGACTACTACAGCAACGAAGATCTCGAGCGGATACTGGAGGCCATTGGAGCCATGGTAGGTTAGCAGGGGATGGTTCCTCATGAGCGCGGGTAAACGCAAGGGCGCTTTCAGTGTCATATTCGTTCCGTCCGGTGGGGCAAAACCGAGGACCATCACGCTCAGCAGACGAGGTCTCTGGGCTTTCCTGGCCTCTGCCGCGGTGGTTGCGGTCTTGGTGGTCTTCTCAGTCGTAGTTCTGGCCCAGATGGGTTGGTTCTCGTTCACCATATCCCGGCTCAGGCGCGAGAACACAGAACTGAAAGAAGAGCACGGGAAGGTCGCCAGGCTGGAGCAGGAAATGAAGAGACTCGGCGCGGTGGAGAAGAGACTGCTCGCGCTGCTCGGTGTCGACTCGGGAGCAAAACAAAGTTACGGCTCGTCTCGCGGGCCCTCCTCTGGCGGGCCCGGTTCGGACGTTTCCGGGGCGAGAGCGGGTGCGGGCACGGCGGTGACTCCCAATCCAGAAGCTGGAACGCAGCCTCGCGCGGGTCGGGCGGCGGCAGCGCCCTACGCGAGAAGCCTGCCCACTCTCTGGCCCGTTCTGGGAGAGATTTCGAGGACCTTCTCGTATGCAGGCGACGGCCACAAGGGGCTCGACATAGCGACGCCAAACGGCACGCAGGTCAGGGCCGCCGGCGACGGCACGGTCGAGTTCGCCGGGCCGGATGACGTCTTCGGGCTCATGATCATAATAAACCATGGTTCAGGGATCACAACTCTGTATGGACACAACTCCAAACTTGCCGTTGCGCGAGGTGACGAAGCGCTCAAGGGACAGGTGATCGCGTACTCCGGGACGAGCGGCAAGAGCTCGGCACCGCACCTTCACTTCGAGATCAGTCGTTACGGCAGACAGGTGAACCCGCTGACGTTTCTCAGCGAACGCGAGTAGACAGGGTCCGTTATACCGGGCCGGCACGGACGCGTGCGAGCGAGTAATTCGGAAGGAGGCCATGATGTTTGGATTCGGAGTCAAGAAAGAGGGGGCCTTCGAAGGACGCTTGAACTGCATGATCGGGGAAGAGTCGAGGTTCAGTGGCGACATCAGTGTCAGCGGCAGTGCGCGAATCGATGGCGAGTTCGAGGGGTCGATCGTGGCGACGGAGTCCGTCATAGTCGGCAAGGGTGGTGTGGTCAGGGCCGACGTGCAGGCGAGGGACATGGTGGTCGTGGGTGCGGTGGCCGGAAACCTCAAGGCCCATGACAGGGTAGAACTTCATGCCGGCGCAAGAGTGGACGGGGACATAGAGACCCGCACGCTCATCGTTGACGAGGGAGTCACGTTCAACGGCAAGTGCGTTATGCCGGAACCGGTTGCCGCGTCGGGCAATCAAACGGGCGAGGAAGGCCGGCAGGGCCGCGGCCAAGGCGGCCGCACGGACAACGGCCGCACAGAGGGAGGTCGTGGAGACGGCATCCGCCGCGAGGCCGGCCACGAAGAGCAGGTTGGCCACGTCCTCGGCCGCCGTGAATGATTGTGGAAAAGTGGAAAACGCAGAATCGGCAACAGAATCACGGATAACTGATTGTCACATAATATATTAATGGGTCACGACGCATGAGAAAGCCAACAGTTATGCACACTTGGGCGGAGCGGCTTGCCTGGTGCGGTTTGCCGTGTCTGCCGACCGCGAGAGGCTAGGGTATGGAGAAGAACGAGCTACAACATGTTGAGCGTCTGAGAGGAGCGAGGGAACGAGTAACGTCCGAGCTGCGCAAGGTAATCATAGATCAGGAGAGGGTCGTCGAGCAGCTTCTTATAGCGCTCTTCGCAAATGGCCACTGCCTGGTTGTGGGAGTGCCAGGCCTCGCGAAGACGTTGCTCGTCAGCAGCCTGGCCAGGGTCCTTGACCTGAAATTCACGAGGATCCAGTTCACACCCGACCTGATGCCTTCGGACATAACGGGCACAGAGATTCTGCACGAAGACGCAGCGACCAAGTCCAGGGTCTTCAAGTTCGTAAAAGGCCCCGTCTTCTCCAATATAATCCTTGCTGACGAGATCAATCGGACGCCACCCAAGACACAGGCGGCGCTCCTACAGGCGATGCAGGAGTACGAGGTGACTGCCGGCGGGGAGACCTACAAGTTGGATCTGCCGTTCTTCGTGCTGGCGACGCAGAACCCGATTGAGCTCGAGGGGACCTATCCGCTGCCGGAGGCACAGCTCGACCGGTTCATGTTCAACATCTACATCGACTACCCGGCCGAAAAGGACGAGCGGCTCATCGTCACTTCCACGACTGGCACGGCCGCACCCAGCCTCGAGAGGGTGCTCGCGGTCGCGGAACTGCTGGAGCTTCAGAGGATTGTCAGAAGCGTGCCCGTGAGCGATTACGTTGTGGATTATGCGGTCCGCCTTGCCAGGGCCACGCGGCCCGGCCAGGACGGGACGCCGGATTTCGTAAAATCCTGGGTCGGTTGGGGAGCGGGCCCGCGGGCGTCCCAGTATCTGGTCCTGGGGGCGAAGGCGAGGGCCATCCTGCGCGGGGAGCTAACGCCGTCGTGTCAGGACGTCAGAGAGGTCGCCACGAGCGTGCTGAGGCACAGAATCCTCACTAACTTTAGCGCCGAGGCGGAGGGTATCACCACCACCGACCTGATACGGCGCCTGCTAGAGACAATCCCCGAGAGCCGCGGCAAAGTCTAAGCGAGGGCCGACGCGCCCTTTATGTTTGACAGCTAGCGAACGCGTTGCGCGGCAATCGGAGCGCAACAAGAGTAACGACTTCCGAACGCGGTGGTTTGTCCAAACGACACTCGACGGTGTGTTCAAGCGATGCAGGAATCGAGAGAACGAAAATACCTGGACCCGCTGGTGGTCTCGAAACTCGCCGGACTGGATCTCAGGGCGAGGCTGGTGGTAGAAGGCTTCATCGCCGGGCTTCACCGGAGTCCCTACAAGGGCTTCAGCGTGGAGTTCGCAGAGCACAGGCAATACATGCCCGGGGATCCGATAAAAAACATCGACTGGAAGGTCTACGCGCGAAGAGATCGTTTCTTCGTGAAAGAGTTCGAGGAGGAGACCAACCTCCGCGCGTACATCCTGGTCGACGCGAGCGCCTCGATGGGCTATGCGTCTCCCGCCGCCGTCACCAAGCTCCAGTACGCGTGCTCTCTCGCCGCGGCGCTGTCGTACCTCATGCTGTGCCAGCAGGATTCTGTGGGGCTGGCCACGTTCACGAGCACGATAAAAAACTACATCCCACCCCGTTCGGTAAAGGGACATCTGAACGTCATTCTCACAGAATTAGAACACCTGGAACCGGGCGAGACGACAAACGTCTCCAGGAGCCTGGAACTTCTGGCGCGTCGCATAAGACGGCGCGGGCTCATAATCGTGCTCTCGGACCTGATGGACGAGCAGGCGGCAGTGCTGAGCGCGGTCAAGCATTTCAGGCACAGAAAACACGAGGTGATAGTCTTTCACCTGCTCGACGAGAGCGAAACGCAGTTTCCCTTCGACGAAGAGCTCGCCTTCGTGGACATGGAAACGAACGAAGAGATCGTGGCGAACTCGAGACAGATCGGCGCGCGCTATAGAAAACTCGTTGGGGATTGGGTCACCGAGTACAGGACACAGTGCCACGAGCATCTCGTGGAGTACGCGCTCCTGAGCACCTCGACCCCCTACGACGTGGCCCTCACGCGCTTTCTTGAAAAGCGGGCAAGGCTGCACTAGATGTCAGGTTTCTTTTTCCTCAACGCGAAGTTCCTCTTCGGCCTGCTTGCCGTTGCGGTCCCGCTTCTGATCCATCTCTTCACGAGACGGCGCGCGAAGAGATTGGAATTCAGTTCCGTGACCTTCCTCAGAGACATAGCGCGCAGGGAAACCCGGAGGCTGAAAGTCCGTAACCTGCTTCTCATGCTGTTGAGGATGGGAGCGATCGCTGCATTTGTGCTGGCCATGGCGAGGCCCGCAGTCAGGGGACCGCTCGCGAGGGGCGATGGCAGTGTGTCGGTGGTGGTCGTGCTGGACAACTCGGCGAGCATGGGTGTCTTCAGGCAGGGAAGGCCGCTCTTCAGTCATGCCTGCGAGGTGGCACGACAGATACTCGAACGCCTGGGGGAGGGAGACGAGGGCGCGGTGCTGCCGGTCTGCGACGTTGCGGGAGAATATGTGGCCCCGGGCACCGGGGTACTGCTCCCTGGCAGCGAGCGGGACACGACTGGTGCTGCCGCCGATGACAGAGGGACCGGTGGAACTGGCTCGGGCAACGTCCAGGTACCGTCATTGGTCTCCGGGCCGGCGCGACTCGCCGGCATGGTCGGACTCACCGGGCTTACGAACAGAAACACCAAACCTGACGCCGCCATAGCAACGGCGTATTCCCTCCTGAGGGAGTCGAAAAGTATCCACAAGGAGCTCTACATAATCTCGGACTTTCAGGCGAGCCAGTGGGAGCATCTGAAAGGCGCGCCAGGGCTTCTGGCCGGCCCGCGTCCGATCGGGTCGAGACGGGACACCGACAACCGGAGCTCGGGCGGGGAGCGCGAGGTGCGAACAATCCTGGTTCCGATTGCGGCCGGCTCGCCGGCGAACCTCTTCGTGTGCGACGCGCAAATCGTCCGTTCGGGCTCGGCGCTCAAGCGATGGCTGGAATTCACGGTCGTTAACTCGGGTCCTGCTCCCGTTCGAGGCGCCCGCATAGAGCTCAGGGGGGACGGCAGGGAAGAAGCCGTCCGATACCTCGACCTGGCCCCGTCGGATTCGGTCAGGGTTGGCGTCGAAATCTCCGGCTCCCCCCGGGAAATCACGATCTCGCTTCCTCCCGACTCCCTGCAAGCAGACGACCGCCACTACCTGGCAGTGGAAGCCGAGAAACGCCTCGGTGTCCTGGTGCTCAGCGAGGAGACCGCGCGGCCGTCGCCGGACCATCTGTCCCTCGCGATGGGGGTTTCATCCGAGTACGTGCCGCGTAGAATCCGGACCGGTGAGTTGAGCGAGCGAGAACTCTCGAAGGCGCAGTGCGTGATCCTGGACAATGTCGGAAGGCTGGCGGCTCGCGAGCTGGACCTGCTGGCCGCCTACAAGAACTCCGGTGGCAGCATGCTCGTGGTCCTGGGAGACAGAGTGGACATCCGGTACTACAACGAGAAGCTCCTTCCGGCGGTCTTTCCGGCAAGACTCGTGGGAGTGGAGGGTGCCAAAGACAGGGAGCGGGGCTTTTTCACCCTGCGCGCGGCAATTGCGTCTCATCCTGTCCTGGCCCGATTCAACGTGTCGAGGAACTATCCTGTGAGCGGGGCGCGGTTCTTCCAGGTAATGGCGGCAGAACCGCTCGAAGGCAGCACTGTCGTGGCGCATTTCGCAGAGGGGCTTCCGGCGCTCCTCGAGGGCGGCGGCGCGCTTCTCTTCACGAGCTCCTTTGAGCCGGGCTGGAACGAGCTCGCTACCAGCGGAGCGTTCGTCCCGCTGCTGCACGAGATGTTGGGATATCTGTGCGGTGTGAGTGGCGGAGCAGGAAGTAACGTGCATCCGGGGGAAACCTTCACGGAAACCCTGCCGACGGGCCCCGTCAGCGCCGGTCCGTTTGACGAGCCCGGCACCTACGCGCTTCGGGCCGGCGGGGGCAGAACGCTCGAGTTCAGCGTGAACATCGCCCCGGAGGAATCTCTACTGAAATTTCTCGAGCGAGGCCGGTTGCGCAACGTTTTGGAGGGCGCCAGCGTGGTCAACCTCGAATCCGCTGCGGAAATCGAGGAACTGGAACGCTCCGGCCAGGAACTTTGGCCCTTGCTCGCCCTGCTGGCGATGGGGTTCCTGGTCGCCGAACTCTTTGTGGCCAGATCTGCCGCACCGCCGGAGTGAGTGGGTACAACTTGACCGAGCCCAATGTAAGTGAACACACTGGAAGTGGACGCAGGATAAGTGAACGCCGCCCGAGTGAGCACAACCGATGACTCTTGTATCTGAGATTCTGCTCGCCAAACTCAGGAACTCCGATGCCGGGCGCGAGGTGCTTCGCGCGCTCGGCAGGAAGGGCAGACCCCGCATCGTCGCGAGCGGACTAGTGGGCTCATCACGGGCCATACTTGCCGCCCTCGTCAGGGCCGACACGAAGCGGCCGGTGGTGGTGATGCTGCCCGACGAAAGGCCAGCAGAGGACAGGAAGCAGGACCTGGAGTTTTTCCTTCCGGAAGAAGACGTGATTTTCCTTCCCGAGAAAGACACGCCGCCTTACAGAGAGAGCAGGGATCTCTCCTCTATCTCCGACGCCAGGATCAGCGCCCTCGATTGTCTGGCCAGGAAATCGCTCAGAGTCCTGGTGACAACTGTAAAAGCCGTGATGGAGAGAGTGCCGTCCAAGGAGCTCTTCTCTTCCTCGGTCCTTAGCCTCGGTGCCGGACAGGAGGTCGACCTCGCGGCCCTGGCGCGGAGGCTTGTGATGATGGGCTACACCAGACAGCCCACCGTGATGCAGGCAGGAGAAATGAGCGTCAGAGGCGGGATCCTGGACGTGTTCTCGTTTGGTCAATGCAGCCCCTGGAGAGTGGAGCTGGACGGAGACGTCGTCAGTTCCATAAGGCTCTTCGACGCCGAGACCCAGCTTTCTGTCTCCACCGAGAAGAGTGCCCGCATCCTCCCGCTCTACGAACTCGCCATCACCGACGAAGTCCTCGCGCGGCTTCAGGACTGTCCGCAGGGCTCGCAGGAACGCGATTTCCTTCACAGAATAAACGACGGAATCTGTCTCAGCACGCTGGTGCACTCGCGCAGTCACCTCGCCCAGGACTTAACGAGCGTGATGAGCTATCTCTCCGAAGACACCGTTTTCGTCCTGGAGGACGAGAGGAAGCTCTTCGACAAGGCCGTCTATTTCGAGAAGGACCTCCTCCAGGTCTGGGAAGGGACGTGGGCGAACGAGACGACGCCCTCGCCTCCGCACGAGCTCTATCTGAGTCCGGACGAGCTCAAGGGACTGCTCTCCAGTTTCGCGCGGGTATCCGAGGTCGGTGTGATAGAGGTGGCCGCGAGCGGGGCAGCTGAGGCGAGCACGGCAGAGTCCGGTGTTGCGGGGAAGCCGGCACCCAAGGCAGCTCGCGCAGCAGTGGCGCCATCGGAAACGGCTCGTGTGGACAAGACGGGCGAGGAAAGCGGGACGGGTGAAGAGCCGGTGAAGAGAATCAAGTTTGTCTCGAGGGAGCCGGAGTCGATAGGCCGGGACATGAAGCTCCTCCACCGCTACCTGGACGAGCTCGCTTCCTCTGGCATAGAGACGTACATTTTCTGTGATACAAAAAGCCAGCGTGCGAGACTGGAGGAACTCCTCGTCAGGGACGACGTCGTGGTCGAGCCCGGAAGATTGAGCGCGGGCTTCATACTTCCCGAGCTCAAATTCGCGGCGCTCACTGACAGGGAACTCTTTTCTAGATACAGATGGCGGAGATTCAAGCGCAGGCTAAATCTGGGGATCACCATAAGGGACCTCTCCGCATTGAGGCCCGGTGACTACGTGGTGCACTACGAGTACGGCATAGGAATCTACCGCGGCTTCCAGAGGTTGACGGTCGGCGGTCACGAGACGGACTGTCTCGAGATAGGTTACGCCGGCGGCGACAAGCTGTTCATTCCCGTAGATCTGTTGAGTCTCATTCAGAAGTACCAGGCGGAGGAAGGGCACATCCCATCGATCCACAGGATAGGCGGGACCCTCTGGAAGCGCACCAAGGCCAGGGCCCGGAAGGCCATTGTGGACATGGCGAAAGAGCTCATCGAAGTGGAGGCAAAGCGAAAGGCGCTGCACGGTCACGGTTTTTCGCCGGACACGGTGTGGCAGAAAGAACTCGAGAGCTCTTTCATATACGAGGAGACTCCGGACCAGCTTCAGGCCTGCGAGGACGTCAAGGCAGACATGGAAAACAGCTCACCCATGGAACGGCTGGTCTGCGGCGACGTGGGCTACGGCAAGACCGAAGTGGCCGTAAGAGCGAGTTTCAAGGCCGTGATGGACGCCAGGCAGGTGGCCGTGCTAGTGCCCACCACCGTGCTCGCGCAGCAGCACCACAACACCTTCACGGAACGGCTCGCGGGCTATCCCGTCAGAGTCGA